>WBZP01002511.1_pt1 | contig 20985 bp, 17 predicted proteins | sample 5204301 | NCBI WGS metagenome assembly WBZP01 (sample SAMN12412401, study PRJNA552823) | activated sludge metagenome | isolation source: activated sludge from nitrification reactor of wastewater treatment plant... | place: USA: Pennsylvania | collected 2017
TTGAAAGTCAGGCCGAGCACGGCGACCGTCTTGCCGCGCAGATTGCCGGCGGCATTGGCGACCTTGCGCGCCATTGCCCGTTTGCGGTTGTCGTTGACCCCGAGCACCGCCTCGACGATGCGCAGGTTCACGTCATGGTCCTGCGCGATCTTGATCAGTGCGCGGGTGTCCTTGGGAAAGCAGGAGCCGCCGAAGCCGGGACCGGCATGCAGGAACTTGGAGCCGATGCGGTTGTCGAGCCCGATGCCGCGGGCGACCTCCTGCACGTCGGCGCCGACCTTCTCGGAAAGGTCTGCGATCTCGTTGATGAAGGAGATCTTGGTGGCGAGAAAGGCGTTGGCGGCGTACTTGATCAGTTCGGCGGTGCGGCGCGCCGTGTACATCACCGGCGCCTGGTTGAGCGACAACGGCCGGTAGACGTCGCCCAGCACCTTTCGCGCCCGCTCGTCCGAAGTGCCGACCACGATGCGGTCGGGGAACTTGAAATCGCGGATCGCCGCGCCCTCGCGCAAGAATTCCGGATTGGAGGCGACGACGACATCGGCGTTCGGATTGACCTCGCGGATCCTGCGCTCGACCTCGTCGCCGGTGCCGACCGGAACGGTCGACTTGGTCACGACCACGGTGAAGCCTTCCAGCGCCTCGGCGATCTCGGCGGCCGCCGCATAGACGTAGCTGAGGTCGGCATGGCCGTCGCCGCGCCGCGACGGCGTACCGACCGCGATGAACACCGCATCGGCCTCGGCGACCGGCGCCTTCAACTCGGTGGTGAAGTCGAGCCGCCTCGCCTTCACGTTGGCCGCCACCAGCGCATCCAGTCCCGGCTCGAAGATCGGGATCTCGCCGCGGCACAGCCCCGCGATCTTGGCTTCGTCCTTGTCCACGCAGGTAACGTGGTGGCCGAAATCGGCAAAGCAGGCGCCGGAAACCAGTCCCACATAGCCTGTGCCGATCATGGCAATTCGCATGAAATAGCCTGTCTTGTTGGTTAACGAATCTTCGATCGGGCCAGCGTGACGACGCTCCGAAACGGGCGCACGTACAAGCCTCGGCCTCCCTTTCGAACGCCCAGAGATACCCTAGCAAATCTGCAAGGCTCGGTCAGTCGGCGCCCCCGATCGGTCGGGCCGAACCCGCAGTTAGGGTTGACGTCCGATTTCGCCGTCTGCCTGACAGCGCCAATGCGGACAACCGCACGACCGAAAAAGGCTCACCCGCCAAGGACGGGTGAGCCTGCGCAAACGACCAGCCCGCATCGAGCCCCCGAGGCTACAACGGCTTGATGTAGACCTTGCGGAACTTGATCACGCCCGAACCGTATTGAAGCGCAAACGGGCCGCTGGCATGCTTGGTATCCTGGACGTCGACCGTCTTCTGTCCATTGAGGACCACCGTGAGCTGCGAGCCCTTCGCCGTGATCTCATACGTGTTCCACTTGCCGCCCGCTTTCGGCATCGGATCGACCTTGGCGACGTCGACGATCGCGCCGGTGCCGTAGGAGGGGTCCGGGCGCTTGTCGAAAATGTTCACTTCGTAACAGATCTTGGCATCGATCTTGTCGCGGGAATCGCAACGAATGAAGATGCCGCTGTTGGCCGCATCGTCGGCCCAGAACTCGGCTTGAATGACGAAGTCCTTGTAGGATTCCTTCGATACGAGATAGGAGGGATCCTTGCCGTCTAGCTTGTCGGCCGTCAGCGCTCCATCCTTCACTTCCCAATTCGCCTTGGCGACCTCGCTCCAGTCGGCAGCCTTGTAGTTGCCGTCAATCAGCTTGATCCAACCATCACCCTGGCCGGAGGCCGTGGTCGAAAACTGCAAGGCAACGGCGCCGATCAACAATCCCGCAGCAAGCGGCGGCAGAAATTTCATGTCTTTCCTCCCTCAGGCTTTTGATTGACAACTCCTTATCACCGTTGCGCGAAGATCGAAACGCGTTTCCATGCTGCACTTGCGTTGCACGATACCGCGGGACGACGCGTGGGACGGTGCAGCCTGCTCGCGGCGCTCGAAGTCAGGGGGCCGAGGACACGCTGACGCCTTCGTTGCGACCGCGTCTCCATCCGCATCCCGGCCTTACGATTTCTGCGTTAGGCAGTTTCCGTCACATCCGGCGCACGAACTGCACCCAGCAGCCGTCAAACCGCGGCGCGTTTTAGCCGTGAAAGACCCGGTTCATCGGCCGGCTGCAAGGGCGGCGAGGCCAATTCGACCGGCGCCCGCAGCAATTCCGCCAAGTCTCGCGCCGCCACCGGCCTGCTGACGATATATCCCTGCATTTCATCGCAGCCATGCTCGCACAGGAACATCTGCTGCTCGATGGTCTCGACGCCTTCCGCCACGACGGTCATGCCGAGCGCCTTGCCCATGCTGATGATGGCCTGCGCGATCGCCTGATCCTCGGGATCATGAGCCAGATCGCGCACGAAGGAACGGTCGATCTTGATCGTATCGATCGGAAACTGCTTCATCAGCGACATCGAGGAATGACCCGTGCCGAAATCGTCGATTGCGATGCGAATGCCGCGGCTCTGGATGGCATCGAGGACGCGTACCGCGCGGGGAACGTTGCGCATCACCATGCTCTCGGTGACCTCGAGCTGCAACAATGCCGGCGACATGCCGCTCACGAGCAAGGCTTCGTCGACATCCTGAAGCAGATTGGGATCGGCGAACTGGCGCGGCGACAGGTTCACCGCCATCGAAACCGGAACCAGGCCACCGCGCTGCCAGGCCATGTTCTGTACGCAGGCCTCTTTCAAAACCCATCGTCCGATCGGCACGATCAGCCCGATCTCTTCGGCCAGCGGTATGAACTGCATCGGAGACACCATGCCGAAATCGGGATGCTGCCAGCGAAGAAGCGCTTCAACACCGGTGACCTGGCCGCTGCGCATGTCGACCTTCGGCTGGTAGTGCAGCGAGAACTGGTCGCGCTCCAGTGCGCGCCGTAGCGCCGTCTCCAGCGTCAAGCGCTCGATCGACTGAACCTTGACGTCGCGACTGAAGAAGCGGAAGCCGTTCTTGCCATCCTCCTTGGCGAGATACATCGCCATATCGGCATTCTTGGTCAGGGTCTGTGCGTCGGTACCGTCAGACGGATAGATTGCAATGCCGATCGACGCGGTGGTGTGACATTCGTGACCGCTCAAGAGCATGGGCTGGCTGAGGGCAGAGAGCAGCTCACAAGCGACCTTTTCGATGTCCGCGCGTTCGCCGGTCTCTTCCAAAACGACCACGAATTCGTCGCCGCCGAGCCGGGCGACCATGTCGCTGGCACGGAGCGCGCCGCGAAGACGATGGGCCACTTCCACCAGCAGCATGTCACCGGCCTCATGGCCGAGCGAGTCATTGATGACCTTGAACCGGTCGAGATCGATGAACAACAGGGAGAACCTGCGCGAATGTCGCTGCGAGCTTTCGATGCTGTGGCGCAGCAGGCCGCTGAACATCTCGCGATTGGGTAGGCCCGTCAGGCTGTCATGCGAGGCGAGATATTCGATTCGTTCGTCGGCCTTCCGCTTCTCGTCCGCCTGGCTGAAATTCTCGAGGGCGAACGAGATGTTGGCGGTGAGCCTCTGCAACAACTCGACGAATTCGGGGGTGAACGTGTCCTTTTCCGTTGAAACGAACAACGTGACGCCGACGACCTTTCCTCCGATGAAGAGCGGAAATGCGGCACCCGATCGTGCGCCCTGGAGGCGGCTGGCAGTCTGGAAAATGGGAGCATCGCGCTCCAGCAGGTAGTCGTTGACGATGCAGGCCTTGCCGGCGCGGAAGGCCCTGCCCGACAGGCCCTGTCCCTCCGGCTCGGCGGCGTCGGTCGAGATACGCATCTGCCAGGTCTTGTCGGAGGTGCGTCCCGCTGCCGCCGCGATCTCAAAGGTAACACTGTTTGGTTTGACCAGTCCGATCGAGACGGAAGTGAACCGCCCGCCTTCCGAGGCGGCCTCGCAGACGAACTGGAACAATTCCGCCGGCGACTTGGCTCGTACGATCGCTTCGTTGGTGTCACTCAACGCCGCCAGCATGCGCCCGAGCCGTTCCTTCTGCTCCTCGGTGCGCGCCTTCTCGTCGGCACGATCGAAATTCTTCAGCGCAAACGACACGTTGTCGGTCATACGCTCCAGCAACTCGACGAATTCAGGCGTGAACGTGCCCTTCTCCGATGAGGCGAACATCATCACGCCGATCACGCGCCCGCTGACGATGAGCGGGAACGAGGCTCCGGACTGCGCACCGTCTTTGCGCGCGCGATCGTGGAAGGCCGCAGCTTCGCTATTGGCTAGATAATCGTTCGCGATGCACGGCTTGCCGGACCGGTAAGCCATTCCTGACAGACCACGTCCCTGCGGGTGAGCCGGATTGATCGAGAATTGCGTCTCACGCGCGGCCCCCGCTGCGGGCCCGGCGGCCGCCGCAAACTCCATGAAATCGCTATCCGGTCGGATCAGCGCGATCTTGGTCAAGGTGAACTTGCCGCCTTTTGCGGCGGCTTCACACACCAGTTCGAACAATTCCTGGCGCGTTCGGGCGCGGACCAGCGCTTCGTTGGTCGCGCTGAGCGCCGCGAGCATCCGGGCCAATCGCTCCTTCTGCCCCTCGGTGCGCGCCTTCTCGTCGGCCCGGTCGAAGCTGGCGAGCGCGAACGAGACGTTGTCGGCAAGCCGCTGCAGCAAATCCGCGAACTCGGTGGTGAATGTGTCCGGCTCCGATGAAATGAACAGCATGACGCCGACCGGCCGCCCCCCGACCATCAGCGGAAATGCCGCGCCGGACCGCGCGCTTTCGCTCTGGATCACCTGAAGGAAGGCAACGGAGCGGGCGTCCTTGAGGAAGTCGTTGACGATGCTGGCCTTGCGGCCGCGGAACGCTGTGCCGCAAACCCCTCGCCCCTCCGGAACGGCCTCGCTGGTCGAAACCGTCAGGCGCCGAGCCTTGTCGGCCGTCGGGCCCGCCGACGCAGCCATCGCGAATTCGTCACTGTCCTCCTGCGCCAGCAGGATACTCACGGAGTTGAAGCGACCGCCCTGCGCGACGGCTGCGCACACGAGATCGTACATCTCGGCGCGGGACTTGGCGCGCATGATGGCTTCGTTAGTGGCGGAAAGAGCCGCATACATGCGGGTGAGGCTCTGCTTCTGCTCGTCGCTCCGCGCCTTCTCCGCGGCGTGATCGAAATTGTCGAGAGCAAAGGAGACATTCTCGGCGATGCGGGCAAACAGCGAAATGATCTCGTCGTCGGTCGCCCAGGCGCGGCCGACGAAGAACAGCAGTACACCGATGCTCTTGCCCGCCTTGATCAGCGGAACTGCCACCCCGGCGGTAACGCCGGATTCGCGCTGCTCCTTCTTCCAGGGGCCACTGTTGGTGACGAGATCCGCGTTGACACAGGGTTTCTGCGTCCGGAAAGCCTCACCGGTAATGCCCTTGCCATAGGGATTCTCGGGATCGATCGAGAATTTCGTCCGGTTGACCTGGCCTGCGATCTTGCCCGTCCCCGCCACGGGCTTCAGCCAGATCGTACCGGGTTCAGGCAGGAGGGCCACGGTCGCGACCGATCTTCCGCTATGGACCGCGGCATCGCAGACGCTCTGGTAGAGGTCCAATTCCGACTTGGCGCGGAAAATCGCTTCATTGGTGGCGCTGATCGCACCATACATCAAGGCCAGCCGTCGCGCCGCGCGCTCGCTTTTCTTGCGAGCGGCTTCATGCTGAAAATTGTCCAGCGCGAAGGACACGTTTTTCGAGATCCGCTCCAGCAGCGATACGGCCTGTTCGCTCAGGGAGCCCGCCCCGCGCTTGGTAACGACGAACACGCCGACACGCCTGCCATTGCAGGTGAGCGGCATCGCTGCCACTGCACCGACCTTGCCGCCAGCGGCACCCGGACGCCAGGCGATCGAGCAGCTATCATTCAGATAGTCGTTGCTGAAGCGTATCGCGCCATCGCGAAAGGCCTGACCGCAGACGCCAAGGCCTTCGGGTACGTTCGGATCGACCGATATTTTGGTTTCACGGATGAGGTCCGCATGCTGGCCAAGTCCGGCGACGAACCGCAGCAGGTCGGTGTCAGGGTCGTGCAGGAAGATGGCTGCGGCCAAAAAGTCTTCGCTCGAGAAAGCCGCTTCGCAGACTTTCACGTAAAGCTCTTCCGGCGATTTCGCGTACAGGATCGCCTCGTTCGTGGCGTTCAACGCCGTAAGCGTACGCGCGGTATCGGTCTCCAACACCCTCTTCCTCAGCCCAGCAAACTGATCCAACGCGACTTCATGCGTGCGGGATGCCTAAATGCACGTTAGGAGGCGGCGGAACTTGCGGATCAAAGTAAATGCAAGACGAACGAAGCGCGCCCGAAACCAATTGGTTACCTTGTTCTGGCCTGGACTCCGAGGCCTGCGGGAGGGCCGGTTCGGCGCTGGCCAGCGTTGCAGCCATTGCATTGCACCCAAGAAATTCCCGGTCGGCGATTGCTATCGCTGCGGCGCTTTGAGACCATGCGCCCGATAACAAGCAAGACCCGCCAGATCGCGGGCGGCACCAGAGGAAACCCCCGATGCCCATCGTCCAGGCCGACCGTCTCACGCGCATCGGAGCGGCACTGCTCAAGGCCGCCGGCGCGTCCGACGAGGAGGCTCAGGCGGTGGCCGTGGGCTGCGTCAACGCCAACCTCGCCGGCCATGACTCGCACGGCATCATCGCTATCCCGACCTATATCGATCGGGTGAAGGCCGGGCACATCGTGCCCGGCGCAAAATGGACCATCGTGCAGGAATCCCCGACCACGACCGTGATCGACGGTCATTGGGGCTTCGGTTTCCACGTCAACACCAAGGCCATGGAGTTGACGGTCGCGAAGGCCCGGACGGCCAATGTCGCCGCCTGCACCGTATTCCGGCAAAGCCACGTCGGCCGTCTCGCCGCCTATCCCTTGATGGCGATGCGCGAAGGCATGATCGGCATCGCAACCGCCGATTCCGGCCGGTCGCCCAAACACGTCGCGCCGTTTGGCGGACGGGAGGCGCGGCTCGGCACCAATCCGATTTCCATCGCAGTGCCTTCCGATCTCGAGGCTCCATTCTATCTGGACATGGCCACGTCGGCTGTGGCCGTCGGCAAGGTCCAGCTTGCAGTCGCACGCGGCGAGCAGATCCCGGCCGGCTGGATCATCGATGCCGAGGGGCGTCATACGACGGATCCGACGCAATACCGCAAGGGCGGCGCGCTGCTGCCGCTCGGCGGTACCGAGGGCTACAAGGGTAGCGGTCTGGCCGCCATGGTCGAGGTGCTTTGCGGGCTGCTGACCGGTTTGGGCTTCGGGGTCGAGCCGACCGGCCGGCACAATGACGGGGTCTTCATGGCGGTGTTCAATGTCGCCGCGTTCAGGCCGCTGAAGGACTTCAAGAAGGAAGTCGCCGAGTTCGCGCGCTATCTGAAATCGACGCCGCCGTCGGAAGGCTCCAAGGGGGTGTTCTATCCGGGCGAAGTCGAATACCTGCGCGAGGTCGAACGCCGGCGCAACGGCATCGAGATCGAGGATGCAACCTTCGAAAGACTGCGCGAGCTGGCCGGCGAATACCGGATAGCCGGCGAGTTGGGACTGGCGTGAAAAGGAGAGCAGCATGACACGGCAAATGGCGCTGGTTGGCTTCCTGCAGGCACAGAACTGCACCAACCTGCCGAGTTCATGGCGGCATCCGGACTCGCGCAGCGATTCGATGTCGGCGGACTATTATCAGGAAATCGGCCGCATCCTCGAGGCCGGCAAGTTCCATCTTGCGTTCTTCGACGACCGCCTCGCGATGCCCGACCGCTACGGCAACGACCACGCCCATACCGTGGAGTACGGGATCCGCTGCGTGAAGATGGATCCGGTGGTGGTGCTGACCTGCATGGGCATGGCCACCGAACGGCTCGGCCTCGGCGCGACCGCCTCGACCACCTATTTCGATCCGTTCGATGTGGCGCGTCGTTTTGCGACCCTCGACCACATGACGGGCGGGCGGGCGGCTTGGAACGTCGTCACGTCGCTCAACGACGGCGAGGCGCTCAACATGGGCAAGGACGCCCATCTCGAACACGATTTCCGCTACGACCGCGCCGACGAGTTCATGGAAGTGGTGCTCGGGCATTGGGACGCCTGGGAAGACGGCGCGCTCGTCATGGACAAGAAGAGCGGACGCTTTGCTGATCCGGCCAAAGTGAAGCGGCTGGATCACAAGGGGCAGTTCTTCAAGTCGCGCGGTCCCTTCACCGTACCGCGCTCCGAACAGGGACATCCCGTCGTCATCCAGGCCGGCGCCTCCGGCCGCGGCCAGCGCTTCGCCGGACGATGGGGCGAAGTGATCTTTACCGCCGCGCGCAAGCTTGCCGACGCCAAGGAAGGCTACGCTGCGGTCAAGAACCAGGCCGCCAAGGCGGGTCGCGATCCCGACCAGATGTTTCTCTGCAATCTGACGACGCCGGTGTGCGCCGCCACCAAGGCGGAGGCCGAGGACAAGATGGCATTGATCAACAAGCTTCCGCTGCAGATCGACGCCTTGTCGCTGCTGGCGGAGGCGTTGAACTACGATTTCGCCTCCAAGGGGCTCGACGAACCGCTGACGACGGACGAGCTGAAGAGCATGCAAGGAATCCTGGGAATCCGTGACGGCGTGCTGAAGGCGTCGGGAAAGAGCAACCCCACCGCACGCGATTTCGTCGAGTTCTCCGGCCGTGGCCACGTCCATGACGCCATCGTCGGCGGCCCCAAGGAGGTCGCGGACGCGCTGGAGGAAATGTTCGTCGAGCGCGGCTGCGACGGCTTTGTCATCGCGGCCACCATCGTCCCGAGCTCCTATGCCGACTTCGTCAAGCATGTGGTGCCGGAACTGCAGCGCCGAGGCTTGTTTCACAAGGACTACGCCGGCCGGACGCTGCGCGAGAATCTCGGCTTGAAACGGCCGGCCGTCGGCGCCTGGAAAGGCTCGCGGCAGGACGCCGCGGAATAAAGGAATAGAACATGCGCTGGCTGAAATTCACCGCTGCAGGAAACACCTGCTGGGGCCTCGTCGAGGGTGAGAAGGTTTTCGCGGTCGACGGCGACCCGTTCGGTGAGTGGCGAAAGACGACGCGGTCGCATGCGCTGGCGGACGTCAAGGTCGAACTGCCGCTGATCCCGCGCACCTTTTACTGCGTCGGGCTGAACTACCTGAAGCACCTCAAGGAGGCCGCCGACAAGGCCGGTACCGTCCCCAACGTGCCGGACCGGCCGGAGATCGGCTACCGCGCCCAGAATGCGCTGATCGCGCATGACGAGGACGTCGTGATCCCGTCCTTTGCGACCGACAAGATCCACTACGAGGGCGAACTGGTCGTCGTGATCGGCAGGAAGGCCAAGCACCTCACCGAAGCCAATGCGATGGATTGCGTGTTCGGCTACACCATCGGCAACGACGTTTCCGAACGCACCTGGCAAAAAGCGGACCGCGGGCTGTGGCGCTCCAAGAACGCCGACACCTTCAAGCCGATGGGGCCGTGGATCGAGACCGACGTCGATCTCGACCGTATGGAAACCGTCATCCGCGTCAACGGCAAGGAAACCGGACGCTTCCGCACCAACGACATGATCTTCGGCATCGTGCCGTTCCTCGTCGAGCTGACGAAGTATTTCACCCTTTGGCCGGGCGACGTGATCTGGATGGGCACCGACGGCGCCTCGCCCGACCTCAAGCACGGCGACGTGGTCGAGATCGACCTCACCGGGATCGGAACCCTGCGCAACCGGTTCGTGCGGGAAGGCCAGTAAACCGGCTACTCGGCCTTGATGCCGACGTCGTGGATCAGCTTGCGCCAGCGTTCCTCTTCGCCACGGAAGTAGCGGGCGAACTCCTCCGGCGGCGCAGGTACCATCACCAGCCCTTCGTTGGCTGCGATCTTCGTGAAGGCTTCCGACAGGAACGCCTTTCCGGCGGCGCGGTTCAACCGGTCGATCACGTCAGGCGGCGTCCGGGCCGGCGCGAACAGGCCATACCAGTTCTCCAGGACGTAACCGGGGACGCCGGCCTCCGCCACCGTCGGCAGTTGAGGGAAGGCCGGCGAACGCTCGGCCGACGTCACGGCGAGCGCCCGCAATTGCCCGGACTCGATCAGTGCGGCCGCACTCGATACCGTCGTGAACATCACCTGGATCTGCCCGCCGAGCAGATCGGTGATGGCCGGCGCCGAACCCTTGTAGGGCACCGCGGTCATGTCGACACCGGCGAGACGCTTGAACAGCTCTCCGCCGAGATGCGCCGAAGTGCCGGTGCCGTAGGTACCGAATGCGATCTTCCCCGGCTCGGTCTTGGCCGCCGCGATCAGATCGGCGACCGACTTCAGCGGCGATTTCGGATTGACCACTACGATATTGAAGGCGCGCGCCACCAGCGCGATGGGGGCAAGATCACGCCGCACGTCATAGGGCAGCTTGGCCGCCAGACTCGAATTGACCGCGCTGGCGAATGTTCCCATCAGCAGGGTATGACCGTCGGGTTCGCTGCTCACCACCGCCTGCGTGCCGAGGATCGTGCCGGCACCCGCCTTGTTCTCGACGATGACGCTGCCGCCGAGATTCTTCGCCATCTCCTGCGCCAGCACCCGTGCAATCGCATCGGTTCCGCCACCCGGCGCCTGCGGCACCACGAGCTTGATGATGCGCTCGGGGAACGTAGCGCCGGCGTGCTGTCCCGGCAACGCGACGAGCAGCATCGCGACCGTGAGCCCCCGCGCGATGCGACCGAACCTCGCGGTCATGTTGGCCTCGTCTAGACTGCCGTCGCCTTGGCGAAATCGATATAGATCTCACGCAGCCGGTCCGTCATGGGGCCGGGTTTGCCGTTGGCGACTTTCTTGCCGTCGATCGAGGTCACCGCCTGCACGAATACGCTGGCACTGGTGATGAACGCTTCCTTTGCGCCCAACGCTTCCTCGACCGAAAAAGGCCGCTCCTCGATGCGAAGCTGACGCTCTTCGGCGAGTTTGACTACGGCCTTGCGGGTGCAGCCGGGCAGGATCGCGCTGCCGTTCTGCCGGGTCACGATGACGTCGTCCTGGGTGAGGATGAAGCAGGACGACGAGCCCCCTTCGGTCACCTTGCCGTCCTCGATCATCCAGGCCTCGCCGGCGTTCGCTTCCGCCGCCGCCTGCTTCGCCAGCACCTGCGCCAGGAGAGCCACGCTCTTGATGTCGCGCCGGGCCCAGCGGATATCGGGCACCGTGATGACGCCGATCCCGGTCTTGGCCGATGGCGCGTTGATGATTTCCTTGACCGACGTGAACATGATCAGCGTCGGCTTCACGCCCTTGGGAAAGGCGAAGTCGCGGCCAGTGTCGGCGCCGCGCGTCACTTCCAGATAGACCAATCCGCTGACGAGATTGTTGCGCCTCACAAGCTCCTTCTGGATCTCCTGGATACGGTCGAGGCTCTCCGGTAACGCCAGCGAGATTTCCCCGACCGAGCGCTCGAGCCGGGCCAGATGCGAGGCGTTATCGATCAGCTTGCCGTCGAGCACGGCGGCGACTTCGTAAATGCCATCGGCAAACAGGAAGCCGCGGTCGAGCACCGAGACCTTGGCCTCGGAGAGCGGCACAAACTCGCCATTGACGTAAGCGATCGATTCCAAGTCGGTCTCCTGTCGGAAATCTGGGAAGTGCCGGACAATATAGTCCAATCGTTAAGCGTTACGCCACCCTCGGATAATGGCCAGGGGCGAATTGCTCCGATTGCACTCGCAATGGTGGCATCTCAGTGCTGCAGGATCTTGGACAGGAATTTCTGCGCCCGATCGCTGCGCGGCTTGCCGAAAAAGTCTTCCTTGAGAGCGTCCTCGACGATTTCTCCGCGATCCATGAAGATCACACGATGCGCGACCTTGCTGGCAAAGCCCATCTCGTGGGTCACCACCATCATGGTCATGCCCTCGCGGGCCAGATCGACCATCACGTCCAGCACCTCGCTGATCATCTCGGGATCGAGCGCCGACGTCGGTTCGTCGAACAGCATGGCGATGGGGTCCATGGCGAGCGCCCGCGCAATCGCCACCCGCTGCTGCTGGCCGCCGGAAAGCTCGGCCGGATATTTGCCGGCATGCTCCTTCAGGCCCACTCGATCGAGCAGCTTCATGCCCTTTGCCTGGGCCTCCTCGCGCGACCGCCCCAGCACCTTCTCCTGGGCCAGGCAGAGATTTTCATGGATGCGCAAATGCGGGAACAGCTCGAAATGCTGGAACACCATGCCGACGCGAGATCGCAGCTTCGGCAGATCGGTGGCGGGATCGTTGACCTTGACGCCGTCGAGGATGATCTCGCCGCCCTGGATCGGCTCCAGCGCGTTGACGCATTTGATCAGTGTGGACTTGCCCGAGCCTGACGGGCCGCAGACCACGACCACCTCGCCCTTGGCGACGCTGGTGCTGCAATCCTTCAGCGCCTGGAAATTCGGCCCGTACCATTTGTCGACGTGGCGGAGTTCAATCATGGGATCTCGCTAACGAACGATGCTGATGCGGGCCTGCAGGCGCCGGACGCCCCAGGACGCGATACAGGAAATGGTGAAGTAGATCACGGCTGCGAACAGATACATCTCGACCAGGCGACCGTCGCGCTGCGCGACCTTGCTGGCCGCCCCCAGGAAATCGGTGATCGAGAGCACGTAGACCAGCGAGGTGTCCTGGAACAGCACGATGGTCTGGGTCAGCAACACCGGCAGCATGTTGCGAAAGGCCTGCGGCAGCACGACGTAGCGCATGGTCTGGGCGTAGGTCATGCCGAGCGCGCTGGCCGCCGCCGGCTGCCCCTTCGAGATCGACTGAATGCCGGCGCGCATGATCTCGGAAAAATACGCAGCTTCGAACATGATGAAGGTGATCAGCGACGAGCTGAACGCACCGACCTTGATCGGACGCGATGCGCCGGTCAGCCACTGTCCGATATAGGGCACGAGAAAATAGAACCAGAAAATCACCAGCACCAGCGGCAGCGAGCGCATGAAATCGACATAGAGACCGGCAATGCGACCGAGCATCTTGTAGCCGGACAACCGCATCAACGCGATGACCGTGCCGAAGACGAGACCGCCCAGCGCCGACAGCGCGGTAAGCATCAGGGTGAACGTCATCCCCTCGTAGAACATATAGGGCAGCGAACGGCGGATGACGTCGAAATCGAAGCTGCCGAGCATGACGCTATTTCCCCGCGATGTAGCCGGGGATCGCGACCCGGCGTTCGAGGAATCGCATGGCGGTGACCACGACGAGATTGAGCAGGAGATACATCACGGTTGCGGCCGTAAAGGCCTCGAACACCTGGAAGGAGAATTCCTGCATCGAGCGCGCCTGTCCGGTCAACTCGATCAGTCCGATGGTGATGGCCACGGCCGTATTCTTGATGGTGTTGAGGAACTCCGACGTCAGCGGCGGCAGGATGATGCGGAAAGCCATCGGCAGCAGCACATACCGATAAGTCTGCAATGTGGTCAGCCCGAGCGCCGTGGCAGCTTGCTTCTGTCCCCGCGGCAGCGACGAAATTCCGGCCGCCAGTTGCACGGCCACGCGCGCCGACATGAACAGTCCGACCCCAATCGCCGCTGTCCAGAACGGCGCGTTAGGCAATTGCTTCAGCCACAGCCCCGCCGCGCGCGGCAACAGTTCCGGCAGCACGAAGAACCACAGGAACAACTGCACCAGCAGCGGCATGTTGCGGAAGAACTCGACGTAGAGGAAGCCGATCCACTCCGCGGTCTTCGAAGGCAGCGTCCGCAGCACGCCCACGATAGAGCCGCAGACCAGCGCAATGACCCAGGCCAGCAGCCCCGTCTTGATGGTGAGCCACAGCCCCGACAGCAGCATGTCGAGATAGGTGCCTGTCCCCATCGGGTTCGGCTGGAAGAAGATGCCCCAGTTCCAGTTGTAGTTCACGGAACCCCCACGCCGCAGCGGCGCTCACTCATCTTGCAGATCGATATATTGCTCCTCTCTCATCCTGAGGAGCGGCGCGTGCGCCGCCTCCCGAAGGATTGAGGCCTGCTTCTGCATTCGGCCTCACGGTTCGAGACGGCGCTCCCGCGCCTCCTCACCATGAGGGTCTTTCGGCTTACTTGTACGCGTCGGGATCCGGCGAATCCGACGGCTTGGCGAATTCGTTCTTCAACTCCGCGCTGATCGGCGTGGCCAGGTTGAGCCCCTTCGGCGGAATCTTCTGGGTGAACCACTTGTCGTAGATCTTCTGACCTTCACCGCCGGTATAGAGCGCGGCGGTCGCGGCATCGACGACCTTCTTGAAGGCGGCATCGTCCTTGCGCAGCATGATGCCGTAGGGCTCGGGCTTGGAGAATGCATCCTTGGAGATGACGTAGTCATTGGGTGCCTTGGAGCCTGCGACCAGGCTCGACAGCAGGATGTCGTCCATCACGAAGGCGACCGCACGGTCGGTCTCCACCATCAGGAAGGCCTCGGCATGATCCTTGGCCGGGATGATGTTGATGTTGAGACCGCGAGCGGCATTGGCCTCGGTGAGCTGCTTGATGTTGGTGGTGCCGGCGGTGGAGACCACCGACTTGCCCTTCAGATCGTCGATCAAGTTGATCTTGCTCGATTTCTTCGAGACATAGCGGCTTGCCGTGAGAAAGTGGGTATTGGTGAACCAGACCTGCTTTTGCCGCTCGGCATTGTTGGTGGTGGAGCCGCATTCCAGATCGATGGTGCCATTGGCCATCAGCGGGATGCGCGTCGCCGACGTCACCGGATTGAGCTTGACCTCAAGCTTGTCGAGCTTCAGCTCCTTCTTCACGGCATCGACGATCTTCATGCAGATGTCCATGGCATAGCCGATCGGCTTCTGGTTATCGTCGAGATAGGAGAAGGGAATCGAAGAGTCGCGATGACCCAGCGTGATCGCGCCGGTATCCTTGATGTTCTTCAGCGTGCCGGTGAGCTGCTGCGCTCCGGCAGGGCCGGCGCCGAACGCGGCGACGAGCGCGAGGCCGAGGATGTAGCTGCGTTTCATGCGTGTGCTCCTTGCTTGCTTGATAGCGATGACGTCTTGGCGATCTCGCCCAGAACGGGCGCGATGTAGTGGCGAAACTGCATGGGATTCTCGCTCATCGGGAAATGGCCGAGCTGTTCCATGATGGTGACACGGGCGCCGGGAATCGAGGCTGCGGTGCGCCTCGTATCCTCCGGCATGCAGGAGAAATCATACTCGCCCGTCAGCAGGTAGAGCGGGCATACTTTGGTATCGATTCCGCCGACCCGGCCGCGCAGGTCGCCATCGACCCGATAGAAATAAAGGTCGCCCTTGAACACGCCAGGCCCGCCCTGCTTATAGGCCCACAGGGTCTCCCGGCGCGCCGCATCGGGGCTCTGCGGCGCAACGAGCCCCGAAACCAGGGCTGCACAGACCTCTCCACCATGCACGTCGGGACGGTTGAGCCAGGCGGTATCGTACCATGGGGCCTGGAAGTCCGCGGCCTCGAGGCCGACCAGCGCACGAAATTCGGCGGCATGGTCGATTGCGAGGTTGAGCACGATGCGGCCGCCGATCGAGCAGCCCATGACAACGGGCTTTTCGAGCTTCAGAGCCCGGCAAAAGGCGCGGATGGTTTCGGTGTAGCGCGCGGTCGTGAGCTTGTATTCCTCGCCGGTCCAGCTTGCCGGGGGGTTCGACTTGCCGTGAAAGGGCATATCGAAGGCGATGATGCGATAGTCCCTGGCAAACTCCTCGTCCGCCAGAAGATGGCGCCACTGCCGGTTATCTGAGCCCGCGGTATGAAGGCAGACCAGCGGAATGCCCCTGCCGTTCTCCTCGAAATAGATGCGATGGATCTCCCCGCCGATCTCGACGTGGACGTAGCGGCCGACCATCGGCTCGATGTAACCGCTCATGCCGTCGTCCTCGCATATTGCCGCGGCAACGCCAGCACGTCCTTGAAGTACTGCAGATGGCTCATGAACGGATGCAGATCGCCTTCCAGCACGGCCTCTCCCCGCTTGGTCAGCGCCAGCAGATCATGCCAGCCCGGCCGCGGCATCGGCTGCCAGTGCTGCGCCCATGCCGCCGACGTGGCCCGGTAGGAGAATCGCCAGGAGCGCATCAGGACCGGCGCCGGCGTCAGGTCGACGATACGCCCGGCGCGGATCGCGACGTGAAACGGCTGTTCGACCGGCCCGATCAGGCAGTCGCATTCGAGGAACCGTCCTTGCGCAATCAGCGCATCGTTCCTCGCGAGCCAGGCGGGAATACTGGAAAACGCCTCGATGACGGCGGCATCGACGGCGCCGGGAGCTGAACTCATACGCTTTCTGAACCAGGATTTCGCAACACCAATATCGGCGATATGCAGGTCGATTTTTCCGATCGGGTTCATGATGGCCCGAAAGGGACGGTCGCCGCAAGGCATCGGGGACCAAATTCCGCCTCTCGGGATGAGCGTGACGGCCTTTTTGTCACATGGCGACCGTTCCCCCGATGCGGCAACAAGCCATTCTTTCAGCGCGCTTTTCTTCGCCCGGGATTTCGGGAATGATCCCGGCCGAGCAAAGTGAACGAGGTCGATTCCGTTGCCGACGGGATCGCTAGGGAGAGCTTCAGAATGTTCCATCGCAACCGTTTGATGATCGCGATCGCAGCCCTTGGCATGCTGGTGTCACTGGAAGCCCACGCGCAGGAGTATCCGACCAAGCCGATTACGCTGATCGTGCCATGGCCTGCCGGCGGATCGACCGACATCTCGATGCGCGCCATCGCCGAAAGCGCCTCCAAGATCCTGGGACAACCGATTGCCATCGACAACAAGGCGGGAGGCGGCGGCACGGTGGGCCCGGCGACCATGGCCGCGGCGGCCAAGCCCGATGGCTACACCATCGCGCAGATCCCGATCACGGTGTTCCGCCTGCCGCTGATGCAGGACGTCTCCTGGGACGCTTCCAAGGACTTCACCTACATCGTCCACCTCACCGGCTACACCTTCGGCGTGACGACCAGCGCGGATGGCCCGTTCACGAAGTGGCAGGACGTGATCGACTATGCGAAGGCCAATCCCGGCAAGGTCACCTATGCCACGCCGGGCACCGGAACCTCCCTGCACATCGGCATGGAGCAGATCGCGGCGATGGCCGGCATCAAGCTCACCCAGGTTCCCTTCAAGGGCGGCGCGGAGACCAACGCGGCGGTGCTCGGTCAGCACACCATGTTGCAGGCGGATTCCACCGGCTGGAGACCGCTGGTCGATGCCGGCAAGCTGCGTCTCCTGATGGTATGGACCGCCGTGCGTTCGCCGAACTATCCCAACGTGCCGACGCTGAAAGAGCTCGGCTACCCCATGGTCTATGACTCGCCGTTCGGCATCGCCGGTCCGAAGGGCATGGACCCCAAGATCGTCGCCAAGCTGCACGACGCCTTCAAGAAGGCACTGGAGGATCCCGCCGTCATCGCGACGCTCGCCAAATACGACATGGTGCCGAACTACAAGAACACCGAGGACTACAAGAAGTTCGTCGTCGAGGTGACGGAGTCCGAACGCAAGGTGATCGACTCGCTCGGGCTGGCCAAGAAGAACTGACCCGTGAGCGATAACGGCAACGTCAAATTCCGCCTCAACAACTCCGAGCTCTGGGGCGGGCTGATCGGGCTTGCGCTCGGCATCTTCGTGATCCGCTCCGGGCTGAAGCTCAAGCTCGGCACGATCAACGATCCGGGCTCCGGCTATGTGCTGTTCTACACCGGCATCCTGATGTGCCTGTTCGCAGCGACGATCACCGTCGCTGCACTCACCGAGGGCGGACCGACCTTCGGCGCGCGCTGGAAGGATGCACGCTGGACCAAGCCCGCCATCGTGATCGCCTGCCTCACCGTCTTTGCCTTCGCGCTCGAACCGCTCGGCTTCCTGCTGTCGTCGATTCCGTTGACCCTGCTGCTGATGCGGTTGATCGATCCGGTGCGCTGGGAAATCGCCATCCCGGTCGCCGTCCTCGTCCCGACCGGCATGTGGTGGGTGCTCAAGCATGGACTTGGCATCCAGTTGCCCTCCGGCATGTTCGGCATCGGCTAGGACGCGCGCATGGAAACGCTTGTCAATGTCGCGCATGGGTTCGGCGTCGCGCTCGCGCCGATCAACCTGCTCTACTGCTTCATCGGCGTCTTCATCGGCACGCTGGTCGGCGTATTGCCCGGCATCGGCCCGATCTCGGCCATGTCGCTGCTGTTGCCGGTGACGCTGTCGGGCACGCCGGAGTCCGGCATCATCATGATGGCCGGCATCTATTATGGCTCGATGTATGGCGGTTCCACCACGTCGATCCTCGTCAACATCCCCGGTGAGGCCGCTTCCGTCGTCACCTGCATCGACGGCCACCAGATGGCCAAGCAGGGCCGCGCCGGCCCCGCGCTCGGCATCTCCGCCTTCGGCTCCTTCATCGCCGGCACCTTCGCGCTGGTCGCGCTGATGCTGGTGGCGCCGAAGCTGGCGAGCGTCGCCATCGCATTCGGCCCGGCCGAATATTTCAGCCTGATGGTGCTCGGCCTCGTCGTGCTCACCTTCCTCACCCAGGGCTCGATGGCGAAGGCGCTGCTGATGGCCTGCATCGGCGTCGTGCTCGGCCTGATCGGTCTCGACAGCATCACCGCGCAGCCGCGCCTTACCTTCGGCCGCATGGAGCTGATCGACGGCATCGGACTGGTGCCGGTCGTCATGGGCCTGTTCGGCGTCGCCGAAGTGCTGCTCAACACCGAGCAGGTCATCAAGCGCGACATCATCAATGCCAGGATCACCCATCTGCTTCCCAGCAAGGAAGACTGGAAGGCCAGCGCCGGCCCGATGGGCCGCGGCACCATCCTTGGCTTCTTCCTCGGCATCCTGCCCGGCGGCGGGGCGGTGGTGGCTTCCTTTGCGTCCTATGCGCTGGAGAAACGGCTGTCGAAGACGCCGGAACGCTTCGGCAGCGGCGCGATCGAGGGCGTCGCGGGGCCGGAGGCCGCCAACAATGCCGCGGCCGGCGGCGCCTTCATCCCGCTGATGACGCTCGGCATTCCCCCGAACGTGGTGATGGCGCTCCTGCTCGGAGCCTTCGTGATTCATGGCCTGCAACCGGGACCCCTGATGATCACGCAGAACCCCGGTCTGTTCTGGGGCATCGTCGCCAGCATGTATATCGGCAACCTGATGCTGCTGGTGCTGAACCTGCCCATGATCGGCATGTGGGTGCAGCTGCTGAAGCTGCCGTACAACATTCTCTTTCCTCTCATCATCCTCTTCACCATCATCGGCGTCTACTGCTCCGGCAACAACGTGTTCGACGTCTATGTGATGATCGCCTTCGGCGTGATCGGCTACTTCATGCGCAAGCTCGGCTACGAGCCGGCGCCGCTGGTGCTGGCCTTCGTGCTCGGCCCGATGCTGGAGAACAACCTGCGCAAGTCGCTGATCCTGTCGCAGGGCGATCTTTCCACCTTCGTGACGCGGCCGATCTCGGCGGCGTGCCTTGCGTTCGCCGTGCTGCTGCTGGTCGGGCCGCTGCTGCCGGCGCTGCGCAAAAAGCGCGAACTGGTGGCGCTCGACGAGGGAGCGTGAAACTCAGGAGCGCCCTCCCTTCTCGCCGAGGTCCCAGAACAGGCCGGCCATGACGGCGAGCGCTTCTTCCGTCACCGGCATCAGGATGTGCTCGTTCGGCGCATGCTGCGAGCAGCCGGGATAGGAATGCGGCACCCAGATCGTCGGCAGCCCAAGCCCTTCCGAGAACACGTCGTTGGGCAATGAGCCGCCGAAGTTCGGCAGGATCGCGGGCGCCTTGCCGGTCGTCTTCAGGATCGACTCCGCCGCCCAGTTGATCCATGGACTGTCGAAATCGGTGCGCGAGGCCGCAAAGCTCTGCGCCACCTTCACCTCGACCATCGGGAAGCCATGGGCATGGAGATGCCTGCGAACGGCATCGACGGCCTGCTCGATCTTGGTACCGACCACGAAGCGAAGCTGCAGCACCGCGTGGGCCTCGCCGGGAATGGCATTCGCCGGGCTTGCGATGTTGCCCGAGGACATCGCCAGCACCTCGAGCGTGTTCCAGGCGTAGAGCCGTTCGGCAGGCGACAAGCCCTCCTCACCCCAGCTCGGCGACAGCGCCGGCTCGTCCGCCGTCGGCGCAACCTCGACATCGGCGAGCACGGCACGGATCGCGTTGGAGATGCGCGGCGGCTTCAAGGCCTCGAGCTGCATCTGCCCCTTCTCGTTGACGAGGCAGGCGACCGCGTTCGACAGGATGGTCGCGGCATTGGCAAGCACACCGCCCCAATTGCCGGAATGGTGCCCGCCGTCGCGCAGGTTGACGTCGAGATGGATGCGCAATCCGCCGCGGCAGCCGAGGAAGATGGTCGGCCGCTCCGCCGACAGCCGCGGACCGTCGGAGGCGAGGAAAAGGTCGGCCTTCAGCTCCTCGCGATGGGCTTCGCAGACCTGGCGCAGGTCGGGCGAGCCGACCTCCTCGCCGGTCTCGATGATGAACCTGGCATTGAAGCCGAGCCTGCCGCCGCGCGCCGCGCGCACCATGGTGAGCGCCGCGAGATTGATGCTGTGCTGGCCCTTGTTGTCGGCGGTGCCGCGGCCATAGACACGTTCGCCCTTGGTCGTGGTTCGCCAGGGATCGAGATTGTCGCGCCATTCGCCTGCCATGCCGTCGACGACGTCGCCGTGGCCGTAGGTCAGCACCGTGGGCAGGGAGGCATCCTCGCGATAGTCGGCCAGCAGGAACGGCCCCTTCCCGCTCGGTGACTCCACGATCTGTGTCGTGAAATCGAGCTCGGCAAAGGCGGGCTGCAGTTCGTCCGTGAGGTAGGCGCGCAGCGCGGCCCCTGAGTTCGGCTGCTGGCTTTCGGTACGATAGCCGACCCGGCGGTCCAGTATCCTCAGGAATTCGCCGGACCGAAAATGCTCTCTTGCCCGGTCGATTGCGTCGGCCCTGCTCATACTGTTCTCCTCACTTG
>WBZP01002513.1_pt1 | contig 20976 bp, 15 predicted proteins | sample 5204301 | NCBI WGS metagenome assembly WBZP01 (sample SAMN12412401, study PRJNA552823) | activated sludge metagenome | isolation source: activated sludge from nitrification reactor of wastewater treatment plant... | place: USA: Pennsylvania | collected 2017
CCAGCGCCTGCTGCAGTTCGGCGGGGTCGGTGAAGGTCACACGCGCGTCACGACGCAAGGCATCCAGGTGGGCGTTGTGTGCGATGGACAGCAGCCACACCAGCAATTCGCGCCGAGGGTCGAACTGTCGCCAGCGCTGCAGCGCCCGCTCCAGCGTCAGCTGGGTGAGGTCGTCGGCCGACGGGCTGTCCAAGCTCAGGGCCCGCGCATAGCGGCGCAGTCGCGGAATCGATTCGAGCAACTGGCGCCGAAAGGTGGCGGGAGCTTCCACGAGGGGCTTACGGGTGGAGCGGGCAGATTATTCCCGCGGGCCTACCGTCCTTCGCCGTGCTGGCGACGCGTGTTCCGGCGCGCTGATGCTCAGCGCCAGATGGCAGCCATCCAGTCCAGCCAATGCCGCCACCAGGCCGGCGGCTCGGCCGCTGGCAACGGTTTCGGGGCGGGGCGCCGTGCCGCCTTGTCCAGCAGGCGCAGTGCTGGTGGCGGGTTGCTGGTAGGGCTTTGCATCGGCTTCAGGGAAGGACTAAGCAGACACTCTATGTCCATGCGAAGATGCAGACAAGAGAACACATTGCAACCAGAGTCTGCAAATATGCAGGTAACACCAACCGCCCTCAGAAATTCCGATGTCAGCGCTGGACTGGAGTGATCTGCGCTACGCGCTGGCCGTCGGCCAGCTGGGCACGGTGGCGGCTGCGGCCCGCCACTTGGGCGTCAACGCCACCACGGTGCAGCGCCGACTGGATACGCTGGAGGCGAGCCTGGGTGCGCGCCTGTTCGAGCGTTCACGAAGTGGGTACAAACCTACCGAAGCAGGTGCCTTGCTCCTGGAGCAGGCCCGGGGCATGGCCGACCAGGCTGAAGAGATCGAACGCCGGGTGCTCGGGCGCGACCGGGAACTGACCGGTCCACTGCGCCTGGCCACCGCCTTCGTGGCGATGGAGCACCTGCTGCCGCAGCCGCTGGCCGATTTCGCCAGCACCTACCCCGCCATCGAAGTCGAGGTCGTGGAAAACGCCTTCCTGGTGGACCTCGCGCGGCGCCAGGCCGAAGAAGCCCCGGGGCCGACACGGCTGCAGGCCGATGTGGCGCTGCGCCTGTCGACCCATGTATCCGAGCATCTGGTCGGCCGCCGGCTGGGCATGACCCACTGCCGTGCCTATGCGCTGCGCGGCGCACCGGGCCTGCCGCAAACCATCACGCCGCTGCCGCAGCTGCTGCGCGATGCGCCCTGGGTGGCCTTCGAACGCGACGGCCACCACCGCGTCTACGACCACTGGATGCGCCAGCAACTGGCGCAGTCCAGAGTGCTTGTGCGGGTGGACATCTTCAACGCCGCCGCGGCCATGCTGCGCACCGGTGTGGGCGTGGGCATCCTGCCCAGCTTCATGCAGGCACGCCACCCTGAACTGATACCGGTTTCCGATGTGATCCCGGAACTGAGCGTGCCGGTCTGGCTGCTGACCCACCCGGACCTGCGCCAGACCGCACGGGTACGCGTGTTCATGGACTTCGTCGGCGACGCGCTGCTGCGGCGCCTGGGCGAACACTGAAGCCGGCTGGCCGCCGCCCCTGCTCCTAAACAAGCCTGAAAACAGCCACCGCCTGCACCAACTGCTGCGCCTGACCCTTCAGGTTTTCCGCGGCGGCGGCGCTTTCCTCAACCAGCGCGGCGTTGCGCTGCGTCGCTTGATCCATCTGGCTCACCGCCTCGCCCACTTGCGACACGCCCTTGCTCTGCTCGCCAGACGCAGCGCTGATCTCGCCCATGATGTCGGTCACGCGCTTAATCGAGTGGACGATCTCGGCCATCGTCGCGCCAGCCTGGTCCACTTGTGCCGTGCCTTGCTCGACGCGTTCGACGTTGGTGTTGATCAGGCCCTTGATTTCCCTGGCCGCCTCGGCCGAACGCTGCGCCAGATTGCGCACCTCGCTGGCCACCACGGCGAAGCCGCGCCCCTGCTCGCCGGCACGCGCTGCCTCGACAGCCGCATTCAAGGCCAGGATGTTGGTCTGGAACGCGATGCCGTCGATGACACCGATGATGTCCGCGATCTTCTTGGACGCGTCGTTGATGCCCTTCATGGTCGTGACCACCTGGCTGACGACTTCGCCGCCCCGCACGGCCACGGTCGAAGCGCTGAGCGCCAGCTGATTGGCCTGGCTCGCGTTATCGGCGTTGAGCCTGACCGTCGAACTCAACTCCTCCATCGAAGCGGCGGTCTCTTGCAACGCGCTGGCCTGCTGCTCGGTGCGGCTGGACAAGTCCAGGTTGCCTTGCGCGATCTGCGCGCTGGCCGTGGCCACGCTCTCCGAGCCCTGGCGCACCCGCTCCACGACGCTGGCCAGGCTGTCACGCATGGTCTTGATCGCGCTGAGCATGCTGGACCGGTCGTCCTTCTTGAGCGTGATGTCCATGTTCAGCTCGCCGGCGGCGATGCGCTGCGCGACGTCGGTCGCGTAGACGGGCTCGCCACCCAGCTGGCGCAGCAGGCTGCGTCCGATCAGCAGGCTGAGAGCGATCAGGACCGCCACCAGCAGCGCCGTTCCAATGGCGAACCCGATGGCGCGGTTGGCGATGACGGCATCGATCGTGTCGATGTACACGCCTGAACCGATGACCCATCCCCAAGGCTCGAACCCCTTGACGTACGAGACCTTGGGCACGGGCTCGCTACTGCCGGGCTTGGACCACTGATAGAAGACGAAGCCGGATCCGCTGGCCTTGACCGTCTTGACGAATTCCACGAACAGGCGCTTGCCGTTGGGGTCCTTGTTCTCGGAGAGGTCGGTGCCGTCCAGCTCGGGCTTGATCGAGTGCATCACCATCTTCGGATGCATGTCGTTGATCCAGAAATACTCGCTGCCGCTGTAGCGCAGCGCCTTGATGGCGGCAATGGCGCGCTGCTGGCCTTCTTGCGGGGTCAATCCGCCCTTGGCGACCTGGCCGTGGAAATGCACGGCGATGCCTTGTGCGATCTCGACCGCCTGCCGCACGGCGCTCTGCCGCTCGTCGAGGATGAGGAACCGCTCCGAAACGAGCAGGGCCGCGGCCATCAGGATGGTGCCGAGGATGGCGCTGCCGATGATCAGCACCAATCGCTTGGCGACACTCACCGAGTCGAGTTTGAACATGTTGCTGTCTCCTTGGCGCATGGATGCGCCTGTCATCGGGCCGCGTCGGGTCCGCCAGCCATGTGTCGAGGGTTCCGCGAATGCCGGCGGTTGATGCCGTCGCCCGACCCGCGCAGAGTGATCAGCCGGATATCGGCATGCTGCACGAACAGCTTGAGGGCCGGCGGCTGGAATTGGCGGATTCTGGACCGCCAATTGCGGTCCCCAATTGCGGTCCCTGACCCCAGTTCTGTTGCGCCGCGTCGCTTATCGCACCAGCCGCCGCAGAGCGCCCGCAGCAGGCCAGGTCAGGCTGATCTCGACACCCTGCGGCTGGACCTGGCGTTCGGCCACCACGCCGGCATGCAGCGCCAACGCCCACAGCAGTACCCAGTGCCACTCGCCAGCGTCACCGGGCAAAGGCGCCTGAGGCTCGCTGCCCGGTGTGAGGGCCGCCAGCAGCAGCTTGGCCTGCACCGGCTGGCCGAAGAGCCGGATGCGAAAGCTCATCCGCCGGCCCAGGCCGATGGCGTGGCCCAGGGCCAGGTCCAGCAACTGCTTGAGCACCGCCGGGTTGGCCATCACCTCCACGGCCTCGTCCGGGCCTGCCCATTCCAGCCCAGCCCGCCGCAGCGGCGCGGCCCACTCGGCGCGCGCCTGCAGCAGGGCCCGGCCCAGGTCCACCGGTTCAAGGCCTGCACGCTCGGGCGCCGCCAGCACGCGTACCGCCTCCTGCAGGCGCAGGCCCAGCTGCTCCAGATCAGCCAGCGCCGCAGCGGCATCAACCGGTGCAGCAGGCCAGCGCTCTTGTGCCGCATGGGCCGACTGGGCCACCGCCTGACCGACCTGGCCCAGCAGGTCCAGTGGCAGTTGCGCCGCCTGCAAAGGCAAGTGCGGCGGTGCGTACGGGGGCTGACGGGTGCTCTTCATGGTGGCATCGCTGATGGGGGCGGCGGCGGCCGGTGGTGCCCGCGCCAGCAGGTTTGCTGCGATGTGGGGCCGGCCCTGGCGCCTGCAAGCCATGTAGCTTAGGCCGAATACGCCCCGGCGGCATCAAGCGCTTGAGATACCGGTGCCCGCCCCGACTTGCAGGCCATGACGAACCCAACACTGCACGTCGGCTGCGCGCAATGCGGCACCACCAACCGCGTACCGGCCACCCGGCTGGCGCAAGACCCGGTCTGCGGCCGATGCGGCCAGGCCTTGCTGGCCGGCAAGCCGGTGGAACTGGGCGACGCCAACTTCGAAGCCGTGGTCGCCGCCACCGAGTTGCCGGTGTTGGTGGACTTCTGGGCGCCCTGGTGCGGCCCCTGCCGCATGATGGCACCGGCCTTCGAGCAGGCGGCTGCGCAGCTCAAGGGGCGCGCCATGCTGGTCAAGGTCAACAGCGACGACAACCCGCTGCTGGCGCAGCGCTACGGCATCCGCAGCATCCCCACGCTGGTGCGGCTGCAGCGGGGGCGCGAGGTGCAGCGCCAGGCCGGCGCGCTGCCAGCTTCGCAGATCGTGGCGCTGGCTGGCGCTTGACCCAGCGGGCTGCGCGAGCCGAGACGGTTTGCTGCGAATTCGAGACCTGTGGCACAGTACCACCGGCAAACCAAGGAGTAACGCGGTGATGTCAGCGAGTAGGCACAGGTTCGGTCGGCATGCGCTGCGCTTGTCGGGTTTCGGGGTGGCAGCGGCCGCAGCGACCCTGTTGAGCGGATGCTTGGCGACAACGCCTTCGGTCGGTGGCGGCAGTGTGACCGCGACCACAGGATCTGCCGCGGGCGGCACGGCCTCGGGCGCAAGCGACAAGCTGGAACGTTGCCGCTCCACACTCGGCACGCTGCGCATCGAGGAGGACACGCGGTCCGCCTGGTACGGCTACTACCGGTCTCGAGTGGGCTCCACGGCGCCTCTGCTGAGCTTGCTGATCATGCAGTCCAACTGCTTCGTCATCGTCGAGCGCGGCACCGGCGAGGCCGGCATCGCCGCCGAAACGGCTCGTGCCCGGGGTGACGAAGCGAGGGAGAGCGGCACGCGCGGCAAGGGCCAGCAGGTCGTGGCCGATTACCTGCTCAAACCCGAGATCGTGCTGGCCGACCAGGGTGGATCCGGGGCGCGGGCCGGTGGCATCGGTCGCCTCTTGCCAGGCGCGCTGGGTGCGGTCGCCGGCAGCGTCGGCGTCAAGACCAACGAGGCCTCGACGGTGCTCACGCTGGTCGACATCCGCAGCACCGTCCGGCTGGCGGCGGCCGAGGGTTACTCCAAGAACACGGACTTCAGCTTCGGTGGCATCGGCATCGGCTCCGCCGGCGCGCTGGGCGGCAGTTCGTACAACCGCACACCTGAGGGCAAGGTCATCGCAGCAGCCTTTGTGGACGCCTACAACAAGCTGGTGATCGGTCTTCGCGACTACAAGGCGCAGAAGGTCGAAGGCGGGCTGGGCGAGGGTGGCACACTTGGCGTGCAGGGTGGCAGCACCCCGGCGTCACGCAAGGTGAAGTAGGCAGAAGGCGACACCTTGCGAGCCTGTGCCGTCGCTCTTGCCGTGGTGTTGCTGGTTGCGGCCGGTGGCCCCGCGGCCGCCCAGGAATTCGGCCTGTACCTCGAGTGCAAGGGGCAGTTGCAGTCCAGCGGCAAGAGCCGCCAGGCGACGCTCGATATGGCCTTGCGTCGGAACAGCCAGCTGGCAATGATCACGGCCTCCGACGTACTGCCGGTGGGCGAGCGGCTGCAACTGCAGATCACACCCCGGCACTACACCATGCGGCTAGTCGTCCCCACCTCGGGTCAGGTTTGGTATGACTGGTTCCATGGCCAGATCGTGGTCTGGAGCCCGTTCCTCAAGAACCTGCATGCGATCCGTATCTCGGTGGACCGCCAGTCGGCAAAGCTGGACGGCGATTTGCGCGATGGATCCGGGCAACCGCTGGGGCGCCTGTCGATGGTCTGTGAACCGCGCGACAACGAATCTGTCGAGGCGCCGAAGTTCTAGCGAGGCTGCCGCACGCTGCCGGCAGGCCGCAGGAGTCAGCGCTTTGCCGCCGCAGGATGTGTACCGAGCGGCCCGATGGTCCACAGGAGTGCGAGATGATGCTGACCCATGCTGCCCGTGGCGCGATGCGCTACCGCGACCCGCAGTGCGAGGCCTTGCTCAGGCAGCTGGGCAGGGGATGCTCGATCCCGCAACCGGTGCTGCTGGGCTTGACCGGCTTGCCGCGGGCCGCGCTGGCCACCGCGGCGCGCGAGCTGGCCGGACGGCTTGGCCGTTCCCTGCTGCGCGCCGACCTCGGCGGTGGGCTCAACCGCTGGATCGGCGAGACCGAGAAGAACCTGGACGTGCTGTTCAACAGGGCCCAGAGTGGCGACGCGGTGCTGTTGTTCGACGAAGCCGACGCCCTGTTCGGCAAGCGCTCGCAGCCCAGTGCTTCGCATGATCGCCGTGCCAAACAGGAAACCAGCCACCTGCTGGCACGCCTGGAGCGCCTGCGCGGCGTGGCCATCGTGCTGTTCGATTCGGAGCAGCAAGCGCAACAGCGCCGCGGCCGCTTGCAGCCCTGGGTGCTGCGCTACCCGCCGGCGTGATCCCGGTCAATCCCTGGGCGGCCCGGGATCCACGAAGCGCCAGGTGTCGCGCATGAAGGGGTGGCGCCAGTAGCCCTGGGTCCAGGGCTGCACCAGGTCGATGTAGACACTGTGCAGGTGCACCTTGAAGGGCATGTAGGCCACCAGCAGGTCCCTGGCCTGGCCCATCACGGCGTCGCGATCGGGGCCGTCGGGCAATTCACGCTGGCGCTCGAACAGGCGGTCGAAAGCAGGCAGCGAAAAGCGCGGGTCGTTGGATTCGCTGGCGTTGGGACCATAGGCGATGGCCAGGAAGAAGCCGCCGTCGGGCGAGCCCGCGCTCCACGCATAGCCCCACATCATCAGCGTGCCGGCACGGCTTTTCTTGAGCAGCTCGGGCCAGGTGGAGACCTCGAACTCCATCTTCAGGCCCACCGCTTTCATGCAACGCGACCAGATCTCGTTGGACCGGCGGTCCTGCTGGGTGGAGGTGGTGGCCATGCTCAGCACCAGGGGCCGGCCGTCGGGCTGTTCACGCCAGCCGTCGCCGTCGCGGTCGGTGTAGCCGTATAGGTCCAGCAGGGCCATCGCACGGGCCGGGCTGTAGTCGCTCATCTCGCTCTTGTAGGCCGGGTCGTAACCCGAGGTGTGCGGTGCCAAGGTGCTCTGCGCCGGTGCGCCGAAGCCACCGTGCACATGGCTGATGTAGGACGGGCCGTCGAAGGCCAGCCCGATGGCGCGGCGCAGCGCGACCTGGTGCGGCGCATAACCGCCCACCAGCGGGTGCTCCATGAAGAAGAAGCTCATGGCCATGTCCGGCTGCAGGTGGACCTGCAGCCGGATGCCGCGCCGGGCCAGGTAAGGCGCCAGCCGCCCACCCGGCGCGGCCATCGGACGGAAGTTGCCGGGCACCAGCAGCCAATGGTAGGTACCGTTGAGAAAGCTCAGCCAGCGCGGCTGGGCTTCCTCCACCACGTCGACCACCACCTGGTCGGCCAGCGGCAACGGGCGACCCTTGAGCTGCGCCGCGATCTGCTGCGCCAGCGGGTCCGCGGCCGGCTTGCCGGTGTACTCGACATGCCGGAAGCTGGCTGAGCGTTCCAACTCGATGCGCGAGGCGCGCCGCCAGCTCTTGAGGCGAAAGCCCCCGGTACCCACCGGGTGCGCGCCGACCTCGTCGCCATAGAAATCGACCACCTCGCGCGCCACCGCGCCCAGTACCTGCGGGCTGGCCAGCATGTAGATGAAGCGTGGGTCGGGCACGCCCAGCGTGATGCGCAGTTCATGGCGCGACAGCGCACGCGCGCCTTCGACCACGGTGTCGTAGTCGAAGGGTCGGCGCGACTGGATCGCCGCCTGGCGCAGTTCGCTCAGGCCCGGCAGCTTGAGCGATTCGAACAGGTACAGGTCACTGGAGTTCCAGCGCGGGTCGTAGTAGCGCTTGAGCGCATAAACATAGTCCTCGGCCACCAGCTCACGCGGCTTGCCCTTGAAGGCCGGGTCGTCGGCAAAAAAGATCCCGGGCCGGATGCGCACCGTGAAGATGCGCCCGTCGGCCGAGATTTCCGGCATTGCCGCCGCGGTGGCCAGCAGCAGCGCCGCTGGCCGCGCCAGGTAGTCGAAGGCCAGCGGTGCTTCCAGGATCTGCGCCAGCAGGGTCGCGGTGTACTGGTCGCTGTTGGTCTGCACCGGATCGAGCGTGGTCTCGGGCGTCGGGATGGCCAGCCGCAGCACGCGCGGTGCCGAAACGGATGCCGGCGCTGCCGCACCGGCGACACCCGCCACGGCCAGCGCGGCGGCCTGGATCAGGGGTCGCCGCTGCATCAGCTGCGCGCTGGCAGGGCCGAAGCGCCGCTGCGCAGCGCCGGATCGGCATCGACCATGTGCCACCACTCGTTCCAGAACAGCGGGCGACGGTAGCCGACGACCAGCGGCCGCATCATGTCGGCCACGTAGCGGTGCACATGCAGCTTGTAGGGCGCGTAGGCGATGGCCAGCTTCTTGGCCTGCTCGAACATGGCCAGCCGTTCGGGCCCATCGGGCAGCACGGTGAGCCGGTCGTGGATGTCGTCGAAGGCCTTGAGCCGGAAGCGCGCCAGGTTCTGGTTGCCGGCCTGCGGGCCGTAGTAGCGGGTCAGCATGCCCTGGCCATCGCCGCCGCTGGCGGCGGAGGCGACGCCCCACATCTGCAGCTTGCCGTTGCGCGCGGCCTTCAGGTTCTCGGGCCACTTGGCGGTCTTGAAGACCATGCGGATGCCGATGGCGTCCATGTTCTTTTTCCACAGCTCGTTAAGCTGGCGGCTTTGCTGGTCGGGCGAGGTGGCGTATTCGATCACCAGCGGCTGGCCGTCGGGCTGCTCGCGCCAGCCGTCGCCATCCCGGTCCACGTAGCCATGCAGGTCCAGCAAAGCCTTGGCTTTGGCCGTGCTGTACTCGCTGGCTTCGCTCTTGAACTGCGGGTCGTAACCGCTCAAGTGCGGCATGACCGGGCTCTGCGCCGGGATAGCCATGCCACGGCGCACCAGGCGGATCTCGCGGTCCAGGTCCACGGCCAGGCAGATGGCGCGGCGCAGCGCCACCTTGTGCGGCTGCAGACCGCCGACCACCGGGTCTTCCATGTTGAAGTAGGACAGCGTGATGTCGGACTGCAGCGTGACCTGACCGCGGATGCCCTGCTTGGCCAGGTTGGGCGCCACCTTGCGGCCCGGCATGGCCACGTTGATGAACTCCGGCGGCACACGTTCGATGAAGTCCTGCTGGCCGTTGAGGAAGCTCAGCCAGCGCGGCTGCGCCTCCTCGATGACGGAGATCTCCACCCGGTCCAGCAGCGGCAGCCGGCGGCCGCGCAGCCGCTCGGCGATAGCCTGGCCTTGCGCATCGTCGGGCGCGGGCTGGGCGTCCCACAGGCGTTCGCGGTAGCTGGGGTTGCGTTCCAGCACGATCAGCGAAGAACGCCGCCACTGCGCCAGCCGGAACGGCCCGGTGCCCACCGGGTGTGCGGCGATCCTGTCGCCGTAGCGCTGCACCACCTCGCGCGCCACGGCCCCGAACAGATCGCTGACGGCCATGCTTTCGATGAAGCGCGGGCGCGGCTCTTCCAGCCGCAGCTGGAAGGTGTAGCGGTCGAGCAGCTGCATGCCTTCGATGGGTGCGTCGTAGTCGAAGGGTCTCCTGCTGTCCAGTGCCTCCTTGCGCAGTCGGGCCAGACCCGGAATGCGCCAGTTCTCGACGCTGGCCCACAGCGGGCTCTTGACGGCCGGGTCGGCATAACGCTTGAACGAGAACAGGTAGTCAGCGGCCACCAGTTCGCGCCGGGCACCCTGGAAGGCCGGATCATCGGCAAAGAAGATGCCGGGCCTGACCCTGAAGGTCCAGCTGCGGAAATCATCGGCCGTCTGCGGCATGCCATCGGCCGTCAGCGGCACGATCTTGGCCGGCCGCGCCAGGTGGTCGAAGATGTACAGCGCCTCGAAGATGTGGCAGGTGACGGTGCGCGAATAGGTGTCGTTGATGGCCGCCGGGTCGAAGCCGGTTTCGGCGATCTGGAAGGCGTAGCGCAGCACGCGCTGGCCATCGGCAGCAGCGGCAACAGCAGCGGGCCAGCCGGCGGGCAAGGCCAGCGCAGCACCCAGGGCCAGGGTCTGACGGCGTTTCATCGGGCGGCTTTCATGGCGCGAGCTGCACACCCTGGCGCTGGCGCTCGTGCGCGTCCAGGTCCACGTACTTGAAGAACTCGCGCACGAAGATGTTGCGGTGGTAGCCCAGCACCCAGGGGTGGGCCAGGTCGGTGAAGATGCGGTGCACATGCACCTTGTAGGGCATGTAGGCGACCATCAGCCGCTTGGCCTGGTCCATCACCTGCAGCCGCTCGGGGCCGTCGGGCAGTTCGCTCTGCGTCTGGTACAGCGCGTCGAAGGCCGGCAGATTGAAGCGCGCATGGTTGGCGCCGCCCTTGTTGGGGCCGTAGCCCAGGGCCAGGAAGGTGTCGCCGTCGGGTGCCGCGGCGCTCCAGCCCACGCCCCACATCATCAGCTTGCCGGCACGGCTGGCCTTCAGGTTCTCGGGCCACTTGGCGGTCCTGAATTCGATGCGGATGCCGATGGCCTGCATGTTCTTGTTCCACTGCTCGATCAGCTGGCGGCTCTGCTGGTCGGGCTGGGTGTGGTACTCCAGCAGCAGGGGTTGGCCATCGGGCTGGTCACGCCAGCCGTCACCGTCCTTGTCGACCCAGCCGTACATGTCCAGCAGCGCACGGGCGCGTGCACGGCTGAAGTCGCCCATCTCGCTCTTGAAGGCCGGGTCGAAGCCGTAGGTGCCCGGCCCGACCACCCCCTGGGCTGGAATGGCCTGGCCACGCCGCACGAGGCGGATTTCGCGCTGCACGTCCACCGCCAGGCTGATCGCGCGGCGCAGCGCGACTTTGTGCGGCTCATAGCCGCCGACCACCGGGTTCTCCATCCCGAAATACGACACCGAGACGTCGGCACGCGGGTATCGCACCATCTGCACTCCCTTCCTGGCCAGGTTGGGCGCGAGCTGGTTGTTGGGGATGGCGGTGGGTGTGAACTCGGGCGGCAACTCCTCCATCAGGTCGTGTTCGCGATTCAGGAAACTCAACCAGCGTGGCTGCTGCTCTTCGATGATGGCGATCTGCACTTCGTCCAGCAGCGGCAGACGCATGCCCCTGTAGCGCGCCGCGGCAGCCTGCAGCCGGAGGTCGTCGGCCGGTGGGTATTCGTCGTAGAAGACCTCGCGGTAGTTCGGATTGCGCGTCAGCACGATGCGCGAGCTGCGCTTCCAGGCAGTCAGCCTGAACGGGCCTGTGCCGACCGGGTGCTCGCCGATGCGCTCGCCGTAGAACTCCACCACCTCGCGCGCCAGGGCGCCGATGAAGGAACCATCGGTGAAGTTGTAGAGGAAGCGCGGCGTGGCCACGCCCAGCCGCACCTGGAAGGTGTAGCGGTCCAGCACACGCAGGCCTTCCACCGGAGCGTCGTAGTCGAACGGCTTCTTCTCGTCGATGCGTCGCTTGCGCAGCTCGCTCAGACCCAGGATCTGGGCGCTTTCCAGGACGTAGAGGTTGCCGCTTTTCCAGCGTGGGTCGTAGTGGCGCTTGAGCGAATAGACATAGTCCTCGGCCACCAGCTCGCGGCGCTGGCCCTTGAAGGCCGGGTCATCGGCAAAGTAGATGCCGGGCTTGATGCGGAAGGTGAAGGTCTTGAAATCGGCCGAGACCTCGGGCATTGCGGCCGCCGTGTTCAGCCGCATGCGCGCGGGCCTGGCCAGGTACTCGTATTCCAGCGGCGCTTCGAAGATGCCGGCGGCCACGGTGCGCGAATACAGGTCGGTGATCTGCGCCGGGTCGAACGAGGTCTCGGCGATGCGAAACGCATAGCGCAGGGTCTTGGCCTGCGATGCCTGGGGCCCTTGCGCCGAGGCCGGCGGCCACGCCAGCAGCAGGCCGGCGGCGCAGGCCAGACCGGCCAGGCGCCGCATCCGGAACGGAAAGATCTTCATCGCGGGCACTGTCGCACAAATGGGCAAGAGTCTAGACACCCTGTTCCGCGGCTCGAGGGGGGAAACCACCGCCCGCCTGTCCCACGGGCCAGACCCTAAACTCCCACATCGCAAGTTCGGCCCCTGCCTTGCGCGGCGGCCCGGAAGTCATGCTCGCCTACCTGATACGCCGCCTGTGGCAGATGATCCCCACGCTGTTGGGCGTGGTGCTGCTGGTGTTCTTCCTGTTCAAGTACTTCGGCGGCGACCCGGCCGAGGTGCTGGGCGGCCTGAACGCCAGCCCCGACCAGATCAAGGCCATCCGTCAGCAGCTGGGCCTGGACGAGCCGGTGTGGTACCAGCTGTGGCTGTTCGTCAGGCAGATCGTCACCTTCGAATGGGGCAAGAGCTGGGCCACCAACGAAGCGGTGAGCAACCTGTTCGCGACGCGGCTGCCGGCCACGCTGACGGTGATGATCCCGATCCTGGTGCTGGACGTGCTGCTGGCCCTGCCCATCGCGATGTGGGTGGCCTACCGGCGCGGCAGCCTGACCGACCGCATGATCATGGTGGCCACCACGGTAGCGCTGTCGATCAGCTTCCTGGTCTACGTGATCATCGGCCAGTACCTGTTCGGCTTCCAGCTCGGCTGGTTTCCGGTCCAGGGCTGGAGCGACAGCACGCTGAACAACCTGCTGGTGTACACCCCGCTGCCGGTGATGCTGGCGGTCGCCGTGGGCCTGGCGCCGCAGACGCGGCTGTACCGCAGCTTCCTGCTCGACGAACTGGGCCAGGACTATGTGCGCACGGCGCGCGCCAAAGGCATGACCGAAGGCGTGGTGCTGTTCCGCCATGTGCTGCGCAACGCGATGATCCCCATCCTCACCAACATCGGGCTGCAGTTGCCGGGCATCTTCGTCGGCAGCTTCCTGATCGAGGTCTTCTTCAGCATCCCCGGCATCGGCCGCGAGGTGCTGCTGGCCGTCAACCGCAGCGACTTCCCGGTGATCCAGGCCGTGACCATCTACCTGGCCGTGCTGACGATGGTGATCAACCTGCTGACCGACCTGGCCTACAAGGTCGCCGACCCGCGCGTGGTGCTGAAATGAACAACACCGCCATCCTCAGCGCCGACGGCGCACTGGACAGCGCGCAGCAGAAGAGCGAAGGCGTCTGGCACGCCGCCTGGCGGCGCTTCCAGGCCGACCGCGTGGGGCTGGTCAGCCTGATCATCGTGCTGGCCTTCCTGGCGCTGATCACGCTGTCGTCAACCGGCCTGGTGGCTGGCAACTGGCAGGCCGAGGTGGGTGTGCCCAACGCACCGCCGACTTTCGTCGGTCCCGCGCCACCGCAGGCGGCCGGGGTCATCGAAACGCCCAAGGGCCCCAACGTCGACCTGTCGGCCATCGACCCGCTGGCGCCGCGCTACCAGGAATGGGAAGAACGCGCCCGGCAGTTCGCCACCACCGAGACCGTCAAGGCGCAGACCCTGCCTCTGGGCGCCGACCGGCTTGGCCGCGACGTGCTGGCCAAGGCCGTCAAGGGCACCGAGATCAGCGTCTTCGTCGGCGTGATGGCGGCATTGGTGGCCACCTTGATCGGCACCCTGCTGGGTGCCTTTGGCGGCTTCTTCGGCGGCAAGATGGGCGATCTGCTGGAGTGGGTCTACAACGTCTTCGAGTCCATTCCCAACATCCTGCTCATCTTTGCCTTTGCCGCGGTGGTGGGGCGTGGCGTGCAAAGCGTGGTCATCATCCTGGCACTGACCGGCTGGACGGGCATGTACCGCCAGGTGCGTGCCGAGTTCATCAAGCACCGCAGCCGCGAATACGTACGCAGTGCCGAGGCCATCGGCGCAAGCAATGCCAGCCGCATGTTCCGCCACATCCTGCCCAACGTCAGCCACGTGGTGCTGGTGCGAATGGGCCTGCTCACGGTGGGCTTCATCAAGGCCGAGGTGATCCTGTCCTACCTGGGCCTGGGCGTGCGGGTGGATCAGGTCTCATGGGGCACCATGCTGGCCGAAGCGCAGAGCGAGCTGATCCTGGGCCACTGGTGGCAGCTGGCCGCGGCCACGCTGTTCATGGCCGTGTTCGTGACGGCCTTTTCTTTGATGGCCGACGCGCTTCGCGATGCGCTCGACCCCAAGCTGCGTGGCCTGGAGTGAACAAGATGCCCCCACGCTCACTGTGTTCGCTGCCCCCCAAGGGGGCGCAGGCCCCCCTTGGGGCGGCCCGGCGGGAGGCCTGATGCTGCTGTCCATCCAGGACCTGAAGGTCGCCTTCCGCATGGGCAAGGGCCAGCTGGCCGAAGCCGTCAAGGGCGTCAGCTTCGACATCCCCGAAAACACCACCGTGGCGCTGGTCGGCGAATCGGGCTCGGGCAAGAGCGTCACCGCGATGAGCGTGATCAACCTGCTGCCGGACAACGCCCAGCGCGAAGGCCGCATCCTGTGGCGCGGCAAGGACCTGCTGCAGGCCCCCCTGGCCGAACTGCAGGCGCTGCGCGGCAAGGAGATCGCCTGCGTCTTCCAGGACCCGATGAGTTCGCTCAACCCGGTGTTCACGGTTGGCCAGCAGCTTTGCGAGCCCTTGATCAAGCACCTGGGCCTGGGCCGCAGCGCAGCCGTGCGGCGTGGCGAGGAACTGCTGGGCGAGGTGGGCATCCCCGAACCCAGGCGCCGCCTGGCCAGCTACCCGCACGAGATGTCCGGCGGCCAGCAGCAGCGCGTGATGATCGCGATGGCGCTGGCCTGCGAACCGAGGCTGCTGATCGCCGACGAACCCACCACGGCGCTGGACGTGACCATCCAGCGCCAGATCCTGGAACTGCTGGGCAAGCTCAAGACCGAGCGCCGCATGAGCGTGCTCTTCATCAGCCACGACCTGGGCCTGGTGGGCGAAATCGCCGACCATGTGGTGGTGATGCGCCATGGCGGCATCCGCGAACAGGGGCCGGTGGCCGGCATCTTCGAGCGGCCGAAGGACGACTACACCAAGGCGCTGCTGGCCTGCCGGCCCAGCCTGCAGGGCAATCCGGCGCGGCTGATGGTGATCGACGAGCACATGGCGGCGGCGCGCAGCGACACCACCGGCCAGCCGGTGGCACAGGCCGGTGCCAAGGATGCCGACGCGCCGGTGGTGCTGGAAGTGCGCGCACTGGCCAAGAGCTTCTGGCTCAAGCAGGGCGTGTTCGGCCGACGCGAGTTCAAGGCCGTCAGCAACGTCAACTTCCAGCTGCGCAAGGGGCACACGCTGGGCGTGGTGGGCGAATCGGGCTCGGGCAAGACGACCATGGGCCTGGCCCTGCTGCGCCTGCACGAACCCAACCGCGGCCCCGAAGGCGGCGAGGTGATCTTCGCCGGCCAGAACCTGCTGACCCTCGGCGCCAGGGAACGCCAGGCCATGCGGCGGCGCATCCAGGTGGTGTTCCAGAACCCCTATGCCAGCCTGAACCCGCGCTTCACGATCGGCCAGACGCTGGTCGAGCCGATGGCCATCCACGGCATTGGCGACAGCACCACCGAGCGTGAAGAACGCGCACGCGGCCTGCTGGAAAAGGTCGGCCTGGACGGCCGCGCCTTCGGCAAGTACCCGCACGAATTCAGCGGCGGCCAGCGCCAGCGCGTGGCCATCGCCCGCTGCCTGACGCTCAACCCCGAGGTGCTGGTGCTGGATGAGGCCGTCAGCGCGCTGGACGTCAGCGTGCAGGCCCAGGTGCTGAACCTGCTGAAGGACCTGCAGGACGAATTCGGCCTGAGCTACATCTTCATCAGCCACGACCTGGCGGTGGTGCGCTTCATCAGCGACGAGGTGCTGGTGATGAAGGACGGCGTGGTGGTCGAACAGGCCAGCGCCGCGCAGATCCTGGCCGCGCCGCGTGAGGAGTACACGCAGCGGCTGCTGGCGGCGATTCCGCGGGGGTATCGGGCTGCGCTGCGGTCATGAGACGAAGGAGCAGCGCGATGCCGGCGTGCGCGTATCCATGTCACGGCCGCGGTTGAGGTGGTCGTCGGCTTCGGCCGCGCAGCCCAGCATGCGCGCATACAGGAAGATCGTGAAGGCCGCCGTTTCCAGCCGGTCGCGGCCGATCTCACCGGCGCGCAGGGGCTTCCACAACAGCTTGAGCAGCAGCGCCGAGAGCAGCGCGTCGACGTTGACGCAGTACACGTTGCGCGACACGCCGGCTTCGAACAACGCCTTCACCACCGCGTGGTAGAAGTCGAGGAAGACATTGTGTTCGCCGCGTTTGGCGTACAGCTCGCGCACAAAGGCTTCACGCGGGTCGACATTGACCGGCTTGTCCTTGAACACCGGGTGGTTGACGCCCGGAATCTTCTGCAGGCCGGTGCTGCCGGCCTCTTTGGCCTGCGTCTTGTAGCGCTTGTACTCGGCGACGAAGCGCTGCGCCAGCGCCGCGACGTCGATGCCGTGGTCGCTGCTGCCGGGATCGTTCAGCCCGGAATCGGCGAACCGGTCGATCAGGAAGGCGATGCCCTCATAGCCGTTGCCGCCGTGTGCATAGCCACAATGCGTGAGAAAACCCAGCATCGCCTTGTTCAGCTGCACGCGCTCCGGGGCCTCGGGCCCATCGGCCGAAACCGCGCCCTTCACACCCTGCGCCGTGATGGTGCCGGGGCCGTTGGACAACAGCAACCCGATCAGGGTCTGGAAGGCGAACAGCGCATCGACGTCGGCGTCGCGACCGGTCAGCGCCTTGCAGGCCACCGCATTCAGTGAAGCCGTGCGCAGCAGGGCCTCGGTCTCGAAACCGCAGAAGCCCTGCGGCGTGTGACCTGCCGCGTCGACCGAGGCGCCGAGCATGACGCCGAACAGGTGCAGCCACCAGGGCAGCACCTCTGCCGTGAGCGGCGAGATGCGCTTGCGCATCATCGGCCCCCAGGCCAGTGATGCAGCGATGGCCGCTCGCGCGGCATCGCGAGTCGGATGTCCGTCAAGGCCGGCCAGCCAGCGCACGAACGGCACCTTGGCGCCGCGCGCCTGCACGGCGGCGATCAGCGCCTGGGCCTGCGGGTCCGGCGCATCGGTCAGGAACAGGGCGCGCTGCGCGGCGTCCATCTTCACGGTGGTCGGATCAAAGCCGTCGTCCAGAACGCTGGTCAGGCCGGCGTCGGCAAAGGCCTCGAGCAGGGTGCGCACCAGCCGCCGCGTCGGCGCAAACTCGCGCGGCCCGGCCACGGCCACGGCGGCGGCCAGTACCGCGTTAGGCGCGTTGCCGGCCTCGCGCGCAGCCTGAGCGGCGGCCAGCATCGCCGTGCCGTGCAGGTTGAGGCTGGCGCCCACCAGCGTGTTGATCAGGGCCCGGTCGTTGGGCCCGCCCACCTGGCGCAGCAGCGCCAGCGCCGCCAGGGCCTCGAAGGGATGCTGGGCCGCCTCCAGCACGGTCACGCCGTTCAAGGTGGTGACCTGGGTCGAGGGGTCCATCTGCGAGGTGCCCGAGGCATCCTTCATGGTCTGGCGCGGGAAGATGGTGCCGATCTGGCGGTTCAGCCTCGCGATCTCACGCCCATAAGGCGCCATCGCCTCCACCACCGGCAAGTCCAGCTCCGGCTGCAGCAACAGCTCCATGTTGGAGCCGAACCAGGGCTTGAGCCTGAGGTTGCCCTCAGGTTCGAAGTCAGGCAGACAGGCATTGGCCTGCATCACCGCCGTCAACGCATGCGTGATGTGGGCGATGTTGGTGACGACAGCGCCGCGGCGCGAGAAGACGGGCCGCTCGGGCGTGAACACGGCGTCGACACCGAACTTCTCCATGAACCAGCGTTCCTTGGCGGCCGCGTCGTCATCGCCGCCGGACATCGCGCCGGCATGCCCCACCGGGCGCGTGAGCTTGGACTTCCAGCGCCCGACCACACAGGCCACCACCGGTTTGGTGAAGGTGGCTTCCAGCTCATAGTGGCCCCCCGGCTCGACATACAGCACGGCCGCCTTGCTGCGCATGTCATTGGCCAACGCGTAGGCGAACTCCGGCGCCGCAAAGTGGATGTAGACATCCTTGCCCGAAGAGATGAGCGTCGTCGTACCCCAGCCCGCCATGCGCAGGTAGGTGGCCATCGTGGTCGTGAAGTTGCCCGAGTTGGAGAAGATGGCGATCGAGCCGCGGCGCAGCGCCTCGCGCGGGTTGTCGCCGCCCAACGCACCACCGATGCGCACCTCGTTCCAGGCATCGGCCACGCCCAGGCTGTTGCCGCCGAAGATGTCGATCCCGTGCTGCTGGCCCATGGCGCGGATCTCGCGCGAGTCGTGCACCGACATCTTTTCGGTGACGATGAAGATCTTGCGCAGTTCCGGATTGACGCGGATCAACTCGGCCACGCCGTCGCGCGCGCCCGAGGGCGGCAGGTAGATGACGCCGCAGTTGAAGCGGTGGCCGTTTTCCAGGCCTTCACGCACGTCGTTGTAAACCGGGATATCGCCCAGGGCGGTGGGCAGGGACTGGCCGCTGCGGCCCGGCGACGTGCCGAACACCACATTGCCGCCCGAATAGACGTGGCCCACCGGCGTCACGTCCTTCGATTCACCGCCGAGCACGTTGAGCACGCAGACGCGGTCGTGCCGCGAGGCCACTTGCTCAAGCGAGGAGATGCCTACGAAGTACTTGAACGGGCCTATGCCTTCCTTGTGCATGGTCGACTCAGCTGATTGGGTTGCGGGCCACGCGGCTCATGCCGTGTGGTTGGAGGCGATCTTCAGGCCTTCGGCAACCTGCGCGCGGCCACCGTTGCGCATCCAGGCGTCGGCACGCTTGGCGTAGCTGATGACTTCGCTGATGTCGGAGTCGAAGCCGAAGAAGCGGTAGGGCAGGCCCAGCGCCTCCACCGTGTCGCGCAGGGCGCCGAAGCCGCGGATCAGGTTGGGCCCGCCGCGTGCGGCCACCACGTATAGCGGCGTCGGGCCGTTGCGCGAGAAGTGCTCGCGCAATGCATCGGCGATGGCGCGCAGGGTCTCGAAGATGTCCGTGTTGTTGGCCTTGCCGCCGATGATGAACAGCACGTTGGACTGCTTGAGCCAGTGGCGGAAGCAGATCTGCGCCACCTCGCGCATCTTGGCATAGGGCGGGTTGCCGCCGAAGTCCGACGAGATGATGGCCAGGTCACCCAGGATCTCCGAAACCAGCGAGTTGGCCCCGCCGCCGAAGGTCGGCGCCAGGATCGTGCCCTGCGGGTTGATGACATACACGTCGCTTTGCCCCTGGTAGGTGCGCAGCTGGTTGATTTCCTGCTCGAAATCCGAGTAGTCGACGGCGAACAGATGCGCCGGCAGGCCCAGCCGCGCCCAGCGTCCGTCGTCGCGGTCGAAACCGCACTTGAAGTCGCAGGCCACCGGCGTGAGCCGGCCGTCGCGCTCGGGCCGCATGCGGATCGGGTTGAGTTCCAGCGTCGTCATGCCGTAGTTGTGGTACAGCTCCCACAGCTTGGGCAGCGCCTGCACCAGCGGCGAGATCATGGCGTTGGGCGCGTGCAGCGAGGACAGCGCATTGGCCACCACGAAGGCCTTCAGCCCGGTCAGCGGATCAAAGGGGATCTGCGCCACCTGGTCCTTGTCCAGCATTTCGATCTCGACGCCTCCTTGGTGCGTGAGCGTCATCGTCGGCGCGCGAAAGCGCGTCGCATCGGTGATCGAAAAATAGACCTCGTGCGCGGCCGGCACCAGGCTCTCGAAGGTGACGCCGTTGGACTTGAAGGTGAAGCTGCCGGACTGGTGCTGGACGAAGTACAGGCGCTCCTTTTCGAGCAAAGCCGTCTTGAGGTCGCGCGCAACGCCGATCAGCCCGGCCTTGCCCTTCTTGCCGACACCGCCCTTGAACACCGGCTTGACGACCACGCCGCCGCAGCGGTCGATGAGGCTCTTGATCTCCGCTTCACTGGCGTCGGGGCCCAGGACCTCGGCGGTGTGAAAGCCCGCAAACTGCAACAGCTTGGCGCCGTGGAGCATGCCGGTAATCTGCATCGTTGGCTCCCGCGGCCGCGCTGTCTGCACGCGCCAGCCGCACAGGTGAATCGGATTGTTCGGGCCGCCGGCGCAACATCCGTGCGCTGAAGCGGCAAGGCCGCAGATGATAGGCGCGCGCCGGGCGGCCTTGAGCTGCCTGTCGTCGGCAAGGCAACTGCTACCATAGACTGCCCCTCTGCCGGCACCCTGCCCATTGACCCACCCAAGCCGCCCAGTGCCATGCCGCGCTTGCGCGTTCTGGGCGCTGTTGTGGTGCTTGCTGTGCCTGCCGCTTGCTGCAGGGTCCGATGCCCCCGGGCCCACCGCCAACATCCGGTTTGCATCCCCGGCTCCGATGGCCGCGCTGCGCCTGGGTCCCGAGGTGCTGACGCCCCAGGAGCGTGCGTTTGTATCCGCCTTGCCCGAGGCGCGTGTGGCCATCCCGTTGCCGGCCGTGCGGCCCTACGAGGTGGTTTCGGCCGACGGTGCGGTTTCGGGTATCCACCCCGAGATGCTGGCCTACCTGGCGCGCGCCTTCGGCTTGCGCGTCAGGCCGCTGTTGCTGCCGAGCTTTTCCGCCGCGCTGGAGGCATTGCGCAGCGGCCAAGCCGATCTGATGCTGACGCTGGGCTACACCGCCGAGCGCGCCCGCCATATCGAATACACGCTGGGCGTGACGCCGCTGCCCGGGGCCTTGTTCGCGCGCGTGGGCACGCACGACGCGCCTGACGGCGCAAGGCCGGCACTGGAGCGCGCCCGCTTCGCCGTCGAGCGCGACTTCATCGTCGGCGACTTCCTGCACCGGCGCTACCCCGAGTCGCAACTGCTCACCGTGGAGACCACCGGCCAGGCGCTGCAGGCGGTG
>WBZP01002514.1_pt1 | contig 20973 bp, 17 predicted proteins | sample 5204301 | NCBI WGS metagenome assembly WBZP01 (sample SAMN12412401, study PRJNA552823) | activated sludge metagenome | isolation source: activated sludge from nitrification reactor of wastewater treatment plant... | place: USA: Pennsylvania | collected 2017
TGGACCTGCTCAAGGACCTGGCCGTCATACCGCACCCGTTCGTCCACGTGGGCATCACCGGCTACCCGGAGTCGCACCCGGCCATCCACGACGACGTGACGATCCAGTCGATGTGGGACAAGCGGACCTATGCGACCCATATCGTCTCGAACATGACCTTCGACCCCAAGCTGGTCACGGCCTGGGTGGGGCGGCTGCGACGGCGGGGTGTCGCGCTGCCCGTGCTCGTCGGCCTGCCCGGCCCGGTCGAGACGGCCAAGCTCGTCGCCATGGGCACCCGGATCGGGGTCGGGGAGTCGCTGCGCTTCCTCACGAAGCAGAAGCGGACGATGAGCCGCCTGCTCGCCCCGGGATACACCCCCGAGCGATTCCTCTCCGTCGTCGGGCACTCGGCGGAGGACCCGCAGGCCCGGATCGGCGGGCTGCACCTGTTCACCTTCAACCAGGTGGCCCAGACCGAGGCCTGGCGGCAGGAGCTGCTCAGCTCGTGAGTCCCGGGGGGACGACCTCGTTCCAGCGCCTGATCGCGGGCTGGCCGCGGTCCTCCTCGAGCACGCTGACCGAGCCAGGGTCCAGGAGCAGCAGCTCGCCGGCCTGGGGGTCCAGCCCGAGGTAGACAGCCGCGAGCACACGCAGCAGGTGGCCGTGGGCGACCAGCGCGACATCGGTGCGGGCCAGTGCGGGGCGAACCGAGTCGAGCACTCCACCGGCCCGGGCCGCTACGTGGGTGAGGGTCTCGCCCGGAGTGGCACCAGGGACCACGCCGTCGCGGAAGACCGACCACGTCGTACCGGTCCGATGGCGGATCTGCGCCGTCGTCAGCCCTTCGTAGCCGCCGTAGTCCCACTCGGCCAGCCGGTCGTCGACGACCGCCGTCAGGCCCGCGAGGCGGGCGGTCTCCCTGGCCCGGGCCAGCGGCGAGGTGCGCACCTCGCCGAGGGTGAACCCCTCGAGAAGGATGGGCAGGGCGCGCGCGGACGCCTCGCCGGCGGCGGTGAGCGGCACATCGGTGCGCCCGGTATGCCGTCCCGTCGCCGCCCACAGCGTCTGCCCATGCCGGACCAGGACGAGGCGTCCGTGCGCGCGCGGGGGCTGCGGCCCGTGCCGGTCGGGGCCGGGGGAGGCGGTCGCGTCGGAGGCCATCGGCACACCGTACGCTGCGGCCGGCGCCGACCCGGCGACCACTCGGCGCCGACCCGGCCCCGACTACCATGTCCCGGTGCCGACCAACCGCCTCACCGCCCTGCTCGCCGGCCGCCCGGCCATCGTCGACGGGGGGTACGGCTGGCTGCTCCAGCAGCGCGGCCTGCCCCCGGGGATGCCGGCCGAGCTGTGGAACCTGGAGAACGCGGCGGCCATCGAGGCGCTCCATGAGGAGTATGCCGCTGCGGGGGCGAGCATCCTCACGACGAACACCTTCGGCGCGACCGAGCCCCGGCTGGCCCTCAACGACCTCGGGGACCGGGTCGTCGAGGTCAACCGTGCGGGCGCCCGGCTGGCCCGATCGGTCGCCGACCGTCACGGCGCCCTCGTCGCCGGCGACATCGGGCCGACCGGTGAGCTGCTCGAGCCGCTTGGCACCTTGACCGCCGCCGAGGCGCAGGAGCACTTCGCCGAGCAGCTCCGCGGGCTCGTCGCCGGCGGGATCGACCTCGTCCTCATCGAGACGATGTCCGATCTGGCCGAGACCCGGGCGGCGGTCGCGGCGGCGCACGAGGTCGCCCCCGACCTTCCGGTCATCGCCACGATGAGCTTCGACACCAACCGGCGGACGATGATGGGCGTGACCCCGGCGGCCGCCGTCACCGCGCTGACCGAGGCCGGCGTCGACGCCGTGGGAGCGAACTGCGGGCGCGGTCCGGAGGAGATGGTGGCCATCGCCGCCGAGCTCAACGGGGCCCGGGAGGGCGCCACCCTCATTGTCGCCCAGTCCAACGCCGGGCTGCCCCAGCTGCACGAGGGGGAGTTCCGCTACGAGGTCGACCCCGACCACATGGCCGAGCACGCTCGGGAGCTGCGCGCCCTCGGGGTCGACGTGATCGGGGCCTGCTGCGGCTCCTCGCCCGAGCACATCCGGGCGATGGCGGCGGCGCTGGCGCACTGACGGCCGGGTGCCGACGCGTCGCTCGGTCGGTCAGGCCTGGACCAGGTCGCGCAGTGCCGCCGTGAGCCCGGCCAGCCCGGTATGCCGCACCGTCAGCGGCAGCCCCAATGCCTCGGCGGCGGCGTCAGCGGCTTTGCGCAGCTCAGGGTCCTCATTCTGGGTCAGCCATACGACAGATCGGTAGTTCCCGAAATACGCTTCGCGCAGCTCGGGATACCGGTCGAGGCCCAGCTCACGAATAACCGTTCGGTCGAACGACTTCACGAGGAAGTCGGTGAACAGGTAGGTGCCCGGCTCGGCCGCCATGAGGTCGCGCACGACATCCGCACCGGCATACAGGTCGTAGCAGTGCAGCCCGGGCAGGCGCGCGACGGACAGCCGCTGGCAGACCTCGTCGAGGGCGCCGTAGGTCCCGCAGTCCGCGTACCCCACGACGACGACGTCGTATGCCGGCCGCAGCCGCGTGACGAGGTCCTCGACGGCCGCGGCGATCCGGTCGGGATGGTTGTGCAGCAGCGGCGGCAGCGGGTGGACGTCGAGGGTCCAGCCCGACTCGGCGGCCACGGCCGAGCAGTGTGCCGCGATCGCGCCACAGGCGACGAGGCCGACCCGGCGGCTACCCGGGGAAGGAGAGGTGGTCGATGAACCGGTCGTTGAAGTCGGACCGGTCGGAGAGCTCGACATAGCGCACCTCCTCGAGCAGGGCGGTCGCGCCGGCCCGCTCGCGCGAGCTGAGCAAGGCCATCTTCGCGCCCTCGCCGGCGACATTGCCGGCCGAGACGATCCGCAGCACTGGCAGCTTGGGGACCAGCCCGATCCGCACCGCTGAGGCGGCCGAGAGATAGGAGCCGAACGAGCCGGCGAGGAGGACCTGCTGGACGTCGCGCGGTGCGACGCCGAGCTCCTCGAGCAGCAAGGCCCACCCGGTGGCGATGGCGCCCTTGGCGAACTGCAGCTCGCGGACGTCGCGCTGGGAGAGGTAGACGCAGTCCTGCGGCGGCGCCTCTGGGGTGGGGGAGTGCAGGACGAAGACGCGCTCCTGCCCGATCGAGGTGAGGCGGGGGGCGAGGGTTGGCGCGAGCGTCGCGGCGACCTCGTCGGTGACAAAGCGCCCGGACGCATCGAGCAGGCCAACCTTGACCAGCTCGGCGACGGCGTCGACCAGCCCCGAGCCGCACAACCCGAGCGGGGCGACGTCGCCGATGACCTGGAGGGTGACATCCGCATCGAGCCGGACGACCTCGATCGCACCATCGGCGGCGCGCATGCCGCACCGGATCGAGCCGCCCTCGAAGGCCGGCCCGGCGGGCGCGGCGGTGGCGACGATGGTCTCCCCGTCTGACAGGACGATCTCGCAGTTCGTCCCGACGTCGATGAACAGCCGGGTCCGCTTGTCGCGGTCCATCCCGGCGGCGAGCATCCCGGCGACGATGTCGCCGCCGACATACGCACCGAGCGCGGGGATGAGGACGACGCGCGCACCGGGGTGCAGGCTCAGCCCGATCTCGGTGGCCCGCACCGTCGGCCAGGTTGCGCTCGCCTGGATGAACGGGGCGACCCCGATCGGCTCGGGGTCGACGCCCAGCAGCAGGGCGACCATCGTCGCATTGCCGGCAATGGCGACCTCGTAGACCTCTTCGGGTGCGACCGAGCCGTCCCGGCAGACGTCGGCGACGAGCTCGGTCAGGGTGTCGGTGGCCGCTTGGCGGAGCCGGTCGAGCGCGGTGGGGTCCATCATCGTCGCGCTGATCCGGGTGATGACATCGGCGCCGAAGGGCTGCTGCTTGTTGAGCATGGAGTGGACGCTCACCGGGGTTCCGGTGGTGAGGTCGAGCAGGGTCGCGACGACCGTCGTCGTCCCAAGGTCGACGGCCAGGCCGAACATCCGCTCGGTCGTGTCGCCGGCCTCGACATCGACGAGGGCGTCGTCGACGACCACGGCGGTGACCTTGAAGTCGGCGGCACGCAGGACGCCGGGCAGCCGCCGCAGCGCGTGGAGGTCGGCGGTCAGCTCGAGGTCGTCGACGGCATCGAGCAGCCGGACGAGGTCGGTGCGCTGGTCGGCCAGGCTCGGCTCGGCGAGCTCGACATACCGCTTCTGGACGGCGGGACGGAGGATGACCTGCCGGCCCACCCCCACCGTTGCGGCCTTCGGGCGAGTGACCAGCGGTGGGACCTCGACGGACAGGTCGTTGGTCGCCTGGGCCAGGCAGGCCAACCGCCAACCGGCCCGGAGCTGGTCGGGGGTAAACGCCCGGGTGTCCAGGCGGGACACCGGCACCGACCCGCCGAGGACCTGGATGTGGCACTTCTTGCATGTCCCGTGCCCGCCGCAGGTCGAGTCGATGGCGATGCCATTCCAGCTCGCCGCGTCGAAGACAGTGACCCCTGGGGGCACGCGGACGTCGCGACCGGACGGGCTGAACGAGAGGAGCACCCGGCCGGTGCCGTCGTGGGCGACCTGGCGTTCGGTGACCGGGGCGGGCAGCTCGAGGAGCCCCTCGCGGCCGAGCCCGGCGAGGTTCTCGGGCGGCTCGGGGTGGGGTTGCTGGGGCGGGCTCTTCGGGGGCGTCACGACGGGCCGGCGGCGGCCTGCTTGGCCCGGAACGCGGCGATCCACGCCGAGCCCCACGCGTCGTTGCCGAGCAGCAGGTCAGCGGCACGGACCGCCTCGACGATCTGCGGGGTCCGGGCGTCCATGATCGCGCTGGTCATCCCGGCGCCCATCGCCAGCGGCAGCCACGAGGAGTTGATCGCGTGCCGGCCCGGCATACCGAAGGAGACATTCGAGGCGCCGCAGGTCATGTTGAGCCCCCACCGCTCGTGCACCCGGGCGATGGTCTCCAAGGCGGTCCGGCCCACGGTGCCGTCGGCACCGATCGGCATGGCGAGCGGGTCGATGACGATGTCCTCGATGGCGATGCCGTACTCCTGCGTCGCAATCCGGACGATCTTCTCGGTCAGCTCGATCCGCTTTTCGGCCTCCATGGGGATCTCGTCGGCGTCATTGGGCAGCGCGATGACGGCGGCGTCGTACTTCTTGACCAGCGGGAGGATCGCCTCGAGTCGCTCGTCCTCCGCGGTGACCGAGTTGACCAGAGCCCGACCCTGGTATGCCGCAAGACCGGCCTCGAGCGCCTCGACGACCGAGGAGTCGATGCAGATCGGCAGGTCGGTCAGGGTCTGGACCAGCCGGATCGCCTTGACCAGCAGCTCGGCCTCGTCGGTGAGCGGGACGCCCATGTTGACGTCGAGGACATCGGCCCCGCCGGCGACCTGGGCGTGGACGTCCTTCTCGATGAGCGAGAGGTCACCGGCGCGCAGCTGCTCCTGGAAGAGCTTGCGCCCGGTGGGGTTGATCCGCTCACCGATGATGCAGAACGGGCGGTCCGAGGCCATGACGACCTCTTTGGTGGCCGAGCGCAGGACGGTCTCGCGGACCGGGCCGTCATACCGGTTCATGCCATGACCTTGGCGCGGCGCGCCTCGAGCAGGGCCTTGGCCCGCTTGACCGTCTGGGAGGCGTCGGCGGCGTAGCCGTCGGCGCCGACGACGTCGGCATACTCCTGGGTGACCGGCGCACCGCCGACCATGACGATGACCGAGTCGCGCAGGCCGGCCTTCACCAGCGCGTTGAGGTTGGCCTTGAACATCGGCATCGTCGTGGTGAGGAAGGCCGAGAAGCCGACGATGTCGGGCTGGTGCTGCTCGATCGCCGCGACGAACTTCTCCGGCTTGACCTGGACGCCGAGGTCGATGACCTCGAAGCCGGCACCCTCGAGCATGATGTTGACGAGGTTCTTGCCGATGTCGTGGACGTCGCCCTGGACGGTGCCCATGACGAACTTCCCGATCGTCTCCACGCCGGTGTCGGCGAGCAGCGGGCGCAGCACCTCCATCGAGCCGGCCATGGCCCGCCCGGCGATGAGCATCTCGGGGACGAAGAAGTCACCGCGCTCGAAGCGGGCGCCGACCTCCTCCAGCGCCGGGATGAGGGCGTCGAAGAGCAGGGTCGACGGCTCCATCTGCAGGGCCAGCGCCTGGTTGGTCAACGAGAGCACCTCGGGGCCATTGCCCACGAGGGTGAGGTCGTAGAGCCCCTGAAGGATCTCCTCGGGTGTCATGCGGCGCCTTCCTTCATGGTGCGACTGAGCCGGGCCGAGAGGGACCGGGCGTGTTGGGTGATGATCCGGCCGGTGGCCTCGAGCGTGGGCTGCAGGCGTGAGGTCGGTCCGGAGATGCCGACCGCCGCGACGACGACGGTGCCCCTGGTCACTGGGGCGGCGACACCGGTGAGGCCGACCTCCAGCTCGTCGACGGTCACGGCATAGCCCGCCGTGCGGACCGACGCGAGGTGCCGACGCAGCTCCTCGGCGGTGCCGATCGAGACGCTCGTCGGGGTCTCGAGGGAGCCGGTCGGCAGCGGCAGCGCACCGCCGGCGTAGAGCGCCTTGCCCAGCGCCGAGACGTGCGGCGGGACGGGGACGCCCACCCAGTTGCGGCTGCCCAGCAGGTATGTCGCGTCGACCTGGTCGACCTGCTCGACCTGGTCCCCGCGGGCCACCGCGAGGTGGACCGCCTCGCCGGTGAGCTCGCTGATCGACAGCAGGGTGGGATGGGCCAGCCGGATGAGGTCGGAGTCGACATTGGGCCCGGAGGCATAGCTGGCGAAGAGCGGGCCGGCGACCCAGGCTCCGTCGGCGGTCCGGGCGAGCAGGTGGTTGCGCTCCATGGCGCTGAGCAGCCGGCTCGTCGTCGACTTGGGTAGGCCCGCGCTGGCGGCGAGGTCGACGGCGGGCACCGGCGCGGGGGACTGGACGACGAGGCGGACCAGGGCGGCAGCGCGGTCGACCGCCTGCGTGCCGGTGCTCGCCTGCATCGTGGGCCCTTCATGTCGTGGGCCGGTGCCTTTCGGCGACCCGGCAAGGTTTCATATTATGGAACCGCAGTTCCATAGAATGAGGCTAAGATCACGTTGGGGTTGTGGTCAAGGTGCGAGGCGCCACGACCCGCCGTCGTCATCGAGCCACCGACCAGGTGGTGCCGGTCCCGCCCAGGACGACCGGCTCGCCGGTCCTGTCCAGCACTGGAGTTGCCGTGTTCCGCAATGTCATGCCGCGGTACGAGATCTTGTCCGCCGATGCGATGGCCCAGATCGACGCGGCCTGGCGGCGCCTGATGACCGAGATCGGCGTCGAGTTCATGAGCGACCGCGCGCTCGAGCTCTTCCGCGCCGCTGGCCAGAAGGTCGAGGAGAACACCGTCTTCCTCGACCCCGAGTTCGTCCTCGCCCAGGTCGCCAAGGCGCCGCAGGAGTTCGACATCCAGGCCCGGAACCCCGCGAACACGGTCCACATCGGCGGCGACGCCATGGTCTTCGGCGCCGTGTACGGGCCGCCCTTCGTCCGCCAGGGTGAGGTCCGCCGGGACGCCTCCTTCGACGACTACCAGAACTTCCTCCGGCTCGCCCAGACCTCGCCGGTGCTCGACTCGGCCGGTGGGGTGGTCTGCGAGCCCAATGACACCCCGCTGGACAGTCGCCATCTCGACATGAACCTCGCCCTGATGACGCTGACGGACAAGATCTACATGGGCAATGTCGTCTCGGGTGGCAACGCCCGCGACACCATCGCGATGTCGTCGATCCTCTTCGGCGGCCGAGAGTCGATCGAGCGCACGCCCGCGTGCATCTCGCTGATCAACTGCAACTCGCCGCTGCGCTGGGACGACCGGATGCTCGACGCCCTCTTCGAGTATGCCGAGGCCGGGCAGCCGGTGGTCCTCACCCCGTTCATCCTCATGGGCGCGATGTCGCCGGTGACCATCCCGGCGGCCCTGGTCCAGCAGATCGTCGAGGCCCTCTCCGGCATCGCCTTGGCCCAGCTGGTCCGCCCCGGCACTCCGGTGGTCTTCGGGTCCTTCCTGTCGAATATCGACATGCAGAGCGGCTCGCCGACCTTCGGCACCCCCGAGTCCGGGATCGGGCTGCTCTGCACCGGCCAGATCGCCCGGCACTTCGGCCTGCCCTTCCGCTCCGGCGGCGGGCTGTCGTCCTCCCAGGTCGCCGACGCCCAGGCCGGTTACGAGTCGCTCATGACCCTGATGCCGACCTTCCTCGCGGGGACGAACTGGGTCATGCACACGGCGGGCTGGCTCGACGGAGGCCTCGTTGCGTCATACGAGAAGTTCATCGTCGACGAGCAGATCACGGCGATGCTCCAGCACCAGTTCAAGCCGTTGGAGATCGACGAGGGCTCGCTCGGCTTCGACGCCCACCAGGAGGTCGGCCATGGCGGCCACTTCCTCGGGTCGATGCACACGATGGAGCGCTTCCGGACCTGCTTCTACCGCCCCTTCCTGTCCTCCTCGGAGAACTACGAGCGGTGGCTGCGCAACGGGGCCCGCGACGCGAACACCCGCGCGGGTGAGATCGCGGCCAAGCGACTGGCCGAGTATGTCGCCCCGCCCATCGACGACGCGGTGCGGGCAGAGCTCGAGGAGTATGTCGTCCGGCGCCGCCGGGAGCTCGGCGACTGAGCGCGCCGGGTCGATCCGGCGCCGCGGCCGCCCGTGGTCGCCACGGTGTCGCCACCGTTGTTCCATCTCGCCATACCTCTATAAGGGGCAGAGCCGAACAACCATGGCGGCCCTGCCGCAGGCCCCTGCCAAGACCCTAGTCCGGCAGGACCTCAAGGGCCCTTGGGTCGACCCCTTCGTCGCCAAGGCGCTGGATGACACGGGCCAGGTCGGCCGGCGTCAGCTCGAACGAAGCGGATGTGCCAGTGTCGCTCACGGCGTACTCGAGGACGTCATCCTTGCTCCAGCCCTCTGCGCTGATCGTCCACGGCACCAGCGCCAACGCGAAGGTCATGTCGTCGTCGTTGCTGAGGTCAAGCTCGACGGTGATACCCCTCTCCAGCTTGCCCAGCCCAAAGAACCGACGCCGTTGCGGAGCTCGCGGCCCAAGCGCAGCCAGCGCGCCCATCGCTTCAGCAGGCCAGGGGGAGTCGGAGAGCAGGTCGACATAGAACACCTGCAGCCGGTCGCGCATGACCTCGAGCACGACCCGATAGACCGCCGCCACTGCGCTCGCCGGGGAGTCTGGATCCACGGTGTAGCTCTGTGTGCCCGGTGACCTGCGCATAGATGGCTCTCCTCGGCTAGCTCAGACCCGGCAGGTCGGCGAGGTGGACGGGCTCGGTCGAGGCCTCGGCAGCGATGGCCCGCAGCTTCGCCACATAGTCGGCCCACCACTGCGCGTCGTCGGCGCTGGGCAGGTTGGGCGACGCGGCCCGGTAGCCGACCGCGCCATCGAGCTGCTCGCGGGCGATGTCGAGGTGACCGGCGTGCCGCGCATACTCGGCAATGACGTGGACAAGGAGGCGCTGGAGGGTGACCTCACGTCCGGGCCACCATGGGACGGAACCGGGGGTGTCGAGGTCGAGGGCCTCGATCGAGGCGTCGGCGTGCGCCCAGATCTGGCGGCAGAGGTCGACGAGCCAGCCGATGCTCTGCGACGGCGTCAACCACATGTCGTCGTTGTCGGGCGCGTCATCGCCCAGCCAGGGCAGCTCGACCGGGAACGGGCGGCCGACGCACATCCCGAGGTAGGCCGCCTCGACACTGACGGTGTGCTTGATGACGCCGGCGACATTGGTGCCCGTGCCGGTCACCGGAGTGCGCGCCTGCTGCTCGCTCAGGCCGTCGAGCTTGTCGAGGAGCACCTGGCGCTGGGCCTGGAGGTACTCGCGGAGGATCGCCTTGGCAGCGGGGCCGTCGGTGGTCATGACGGCGAGCCTGCCACGAGCCCCAGGCAATGGCACCTCGATATCGGCCCGCCAGCGCCAGCGCCAGCGCCAACGCCGACGCCAACGCCTGCCGTGAGCCGAGCACCGGTCAGCTGAAGACGACGGTCCGGTCGACGTTGAGCAGGACGCGTGAGTCGCAGTGCCACTTCACCGCGCGGGCGAGCACCCGGGACTCGACCTCCTCGCCGGCCAGGACCAGGTCGTCGGCGGTCATCCGGTGGTCGACCCGGGTGACGTCCTGCTCGATGATCGGGCCCTCGTCGAGGTCGGCGGTGACATAGTGCGCGGTCGCGCCGACGAGCTTGACCCCCCGGGCGAAGGCCTGGTGGTAGGGCTTGGCCCCCTTGAACGAGGGAAGGAAGGAGTGGTGGATATTGATGATCCGCCCCGACATCCGCCGGGCGAGGGCGTCGGAGAGCACCTGCATATACCGGGCCAGGACGATGAGGTGGACCCCCTCGCCCTCGACGATCGACATCAGCGCGGCCTCGGCCTCGGGCTTGGTCTCGGCGGTGATCGGGATGTGGTGGTAGGGGACGCCATAGGACCGGGCCAGCGGCTCCATGTCGGGGTGGTTGGAGACGATCCCGACGATGTCCATGTTCAGCTGCCCCGAGCGCCACCGGAAGAGCAGGTCGTTGAGGCAGTGCCCGAACTTGCTCACCATGATCAGGGTCCGGTACCTCGTCGCCGCGTCCCAGATCGCCCACTCCATGGCGAAGTCGGTCGCGACCGGGCCGAACCAGTCCCGCCACCGCTCCAGCTCGGGTCCGCCCTCCGGCACGGAGAACCGGATCCGCATGAAGAACTGGTCGGTGCGCACGTCGTCGAACTGCTGGCTCTCCTCGATATTCGCCCCGCGCTCGAAGAGCAGCTGGGTCACCGTCGCGACGATGCCGCGCTGGTCCGGGCAGGAGAGGATGAGGACGTAGTCCCGAGCGGTCACGTGGGCTTCCTTCCGGGCAAAGGCGTCGCGTATGACGCAACCTCGATCGTATGACGCAACAGGCGTCGATGGCAGGCACGATAGCCCGCTCCGGGCGCGGCATCTACCCCGAACCGCCACCCTCACGTATCGTCGCGCCATGCGCAACACAGGCGAAGATCGCACCGGCGTCCAGTCGGTCGAGCGGGCGATCACCATTCTCGAGCTGCTGGCCCACCACGGCACAGTCGGGGTGACCTGGCTGGCCGCCGAGCTCGGGGTGCACAAGAGCACGGCGAGCCGCCTGGTGGCGACCCTGGAGCAACGGGGCCTGGTCGAGCAGGTCGAGGACCGCGGTAAGTACCGTCTCGGCGCGGGCGTCCTGCGGCTCGCCGGAGCGACCAACGCCCGGCTCGACCTGGTCCAGGAGGCCCGCCCCGTTGCGCGGCGCCTCGCCGCGGCGACGAACGAGACGGTCAATATCGTCGTCCGCTCCGGGGATGCCGCGCTCTACCTCGACCAGATCAGCGGCCCGTCGACGCTGTCGTCATACAACTGGGTCGGGCAGCACATCCCACTGCACGCGACGTCCAACGGCAAGGTGCTCGTCAGCGAGCTCGCCGAGCCCGAGCTGACGCGCACCCTGGGTGAGCTGCGGTCCTACACCCCGGCGACGATCACCGACCGCGGCCGGCTGGACGCTGAGCTCGCGGAGGTCCGCGCGAAGGGCTACGCCGTCGCCGCCGACGAGCTCGACCTCGGCCTGACCGCCGTGGCTGCCCCGGTCCGCAATGCGCACGGCGAGATCATCGCCTCGGTCAGTGTCTCCGGGCCGACCTTCCGGTTCGGTGCGGCCCGTCAGGCCGAGCTCGCGCCACTGGTCCGGGCAGCCGCCGACGACGTCTCGAACCAGCTCGGGTGGCGCCCGGTCTAGCCTCGCCTCAGGGATGGCCGAGCACAGGCGAGGTGCGGCACCCTGAGATCAGCGCTTGACCGTGACCGGCGTCACAGCCACTGCTGTTGCGCAGTGTGTCGACCGTTGCAAGATAAGCAACACCGACCCTCAGAGCGGAGGTGGAGTGGGCGATCTCTTCATCGCGGGCACCTGGACGACCGGCGCAGCTAACGGTCGCCGCGAGATCATCTGCCCCGCCGACGGCGCCCACGTCGGCACCGTCACCGAGGCGAGCGATGCCGACACCCGAGCGGCGATCGCTGCTGCCCGCGCCGCCTTCGACACCGGCCCGTGGCCCGCGACCCCGGCCCGCGACCGCGGCGCCCTGCTCGCCCGGGTCGCCGAGCTGCTCGAGCGCGACGCCGCCGAGATCGCCCGGGCCGAGTCCCTTGACACCGGCAAGCGGTATGTCGAGAGCGAGTATGACGTCGCCGATGTCGTCTCGGTCTTCCGCCACTACGCCGCCGTCGCCGGCTCGGACCTGGGACGAGTCGTCGACACCGGCCGGCCGGGCATCGCCGCCACCGTGGTCAAGGAACCGATCGGGGTCTGCTCACTCATCACCCCGTGGAACTACCCGCTGCTGCAGGCCTCGTGGAAGGTCGCGCCCTGCCTCGCCGCCGGCAACACCTTCGTCCTCAAACCCTCCGAGATCACCCCGCACTCGACCATCCACCTGGTCCGCCTGCTCGAGGAGGCCGGACTGCCCGCGGGCGTGGCCAACCTCGTCCTCGGCACCGGCGCCGGTTGCGGCGGGCCGCTGTCCGCGGACCCCCGCGTCGACCTCGTCTCGTTCACCGGCAGCCTCGCCGTCGGTCGACACCTCATGGCCGCAGCCGCTCCGACGGTCAAGCGGGTCGCGCTCGAGCTCGGCGGGAAGAACCCCAATATCGTCTTCGCCGACGCCGATCTCGCCATCGCCGTCGACCACGCGCTCACCGCAGTCTTCCTCCACTCCGGCCAGGTCTGCTCCGCAGGTGCGCGCCTCATCGTCGAGGAGTCGGTCGCCGCGGACTTCGTCGACGAGATCGTCCGCCGGGCGAGCCAGATCCGGCTCGGGGGCCCCTTCGACGAGTCCGCCCAGAGTGGCCCGCTCACCTCGGCCGGTCACCTCGCCAAGGTCGAGGCGTATGTCGCCGCGGGCCTGGCCGAGGGCGCCCGGCTGCGGTGCGGGGGAGCCCGACCGTCCGGTTCGGCATACGAGAAGGGCTTCTACTACCTGCCCACGGTGCTGGACCAGTGCCACAGCGGCATGTCCGTGGTCCAGGACGAGTCCTTCGGGCCGGTGCTGACCGTCGAGACCTTCTCCGGCGCGACCCCGGCGCTGGCTGAGGACGCGGCGGTGGCGCTGGCGAACGACACGATCTACGGGCTGGCCGGAGCCGTGTGGACGCAGACCGCCGGGCGCGGCGAACGGGTCGCGGCGCGACTGCGCCTGGGCACGGTGTGGGTCAACGACTACCACCCCTACGTGCCGCAGGCGGAATGGGGCGGATACAAGCAGTCCGGGATCGGCCGCGAGCTCGGCCACCTCGGGCTCGAGGAGTACCAGGAGACCAAGCACGTGTGGCACAACCTCGCCCCGGCCCCCTCGGGGTGGTTCTCGTGAAGGATCTCCCGCGGAAGCTCGTCGGGCGCACCCTGCTGCCGGCCCCGGATCGGGTCGACCTCGTCATCGTCGGCGGCGGCTCGGCCGGCTGCGTCCTCGCCAACCGGCTCTCCGCCGACCCGGGCACCTCGGTCCTCGTCCTCGAGGCGGGCCGGGCCGACCTCATCATCGACCCGCTCATCCACATGCCGGCGGCCCTGCCCTTCTCGATCGGCAACCCGCTCTACGACTGGAAGTACGAGTCCGAGCCCGAGCCGTTCATGAACAACCGTCGGATCTACCACGCCCGCGGGAAGGTCCTCGGCGGGTCCAGCTCGATCAACGGGATGATCTTCCAGCGGGGCAACCCGATGGACTACCAGCGCTGGGCCGCCGACCCCGGGATGGCCTCCTGGGACTATGCGCACTGCCTGCCGTACTTCAAGCGGATGGAGAACTGTCTCGCCGGGGCGGACCGCTGGCGCGGCGGCTCCGGCCCGCTGGTCCTCGAGCGTGGCCCGGCCACGAACCCGCTCTTCGGGGCCTTCTTCGAGGCCGCCCAGCAGGCCGGCTACCCGTTGACCGATGACGTCAACGGCTACCGCCAGGAGGGCTTCGCCCGGTTCGACCGGACGATCAGCAACGGGCGTCGGCTCTCGGCCGCCCGCGCATACCTCCACCCGGTCATGGACCGGCCCAACCTGCACGTGCGCACCCTCGCGATGACCACGCGGATCCTCTTCGAGGGCACCCGAGCGGTCGGCGTCGAGTACGAGCAGCTCGGCCGGCGGCATACCGTGCGGGCCGGCGAGGTCGTCCTCTGCGGCGGCGCGATCAACAGCCCGGCGCTGCTCCAGCTCTCCGGCGTCGGCAACGCCGAGCACCTGAGCGGGCTCGGCATCGACGTGGTCGCGGACGTCCCCGGGGTCGGGGAGCACCTCCAGGACCACCTCGAGGTCTACATCCAGTACGCGAGCCGCCTGCCGGTCTCGATCGCCCCCGGGCTGAAGTGGAGCGCCCGCCCCAAGCTCGCCGCCGACTGGCTGTTCTTCCGTCGTGGCCTCGGCGCGACGAACCACTTCGAGGGTGGTGGCTTCGTCCGCTCGAACGAGGACGTCGACTACCCGAACCTCATGTTCCACTTCCTCCCCATCGCCATCCGGTATGACGGGACGAGCCCGGTCAAGGGGCACGGCTACCAGGTCCACATCGGGCCGATGTACTCCGACGCTCGCGGGACGCTGCGGATCCGTTCGGCGAACCCGCACGACAAGCCGTCGATGACCTTCAACTACCTCTCCACCGACCAGGACCGGCGCGAGTGGGTCGAGGCGATCCGCGTTGCCCGCGACATCCTCACCCAGCCGGCTTTCGAGCCCTTCAACGCTGGGGAGATCTCGCCCGGGCCAGGGGTGGAGACCGACGAGGAGATCCTCGACTGGGTGCGGCACGACGCCGAGACGGCCCTGCACCCGTCATGCACCGCGCGGATGGGGGTCGACGGCGAGTCCGTGCTCGACCCGCTGACGATGCGGGTCCATGGGGTCGAGGGCCTGCGGGTCGTCGACGCCTCGTCGATGCCCTATGTGACGAACGGCAATATCTACGCCCCGGTGATGATGCTCGCGGAGAAGTCCGCGGACCTCATCGCTGGGAACACTGCGCTACCCCCGTTGGACGCGCCGTGGTTCAGCCACCGCGCGGGTTCACCGCTCTACCCGCCACCTGCAGATCTTCGACCCGCCCCACGAACGGAGCCGTCACCATGACCGAGCCCGCCCTTCAGGTGAAGTCGCTGTGGAAGATCTTCGGCCCGAACGCCGAGAAGCTCATCGGCACGCCGGACCTTCAGCTCTCCCGCAAGGAGCTGCAGGCCAAGAGCGGCCACGTCATCGGCGTCCGCGATGTCTCCTTCGATGTCGCGCCGGGGGAGGTCTTCGTCGTCATGGGCCTGTCCGGGTCTGGGAAGTCGACCCTGGTCCGGCTCATCACCCGGCTGATCGAGCCGACCTCCGGCGAGGTCATCCTCGACGGCCAGGACATCACCAAGCTCTCCGACCCCGCCCTGCGGGAGATCCGGCGTAACAAGGTGTCGATGGTCTTCCAGCACTTCGGCCTGCTGCCGCACCGCAAGGTGATCGACAATATCGCCTTCGGCCTCGAGGTCCGCGGCGAGGGCAAGGACTCCCGGCGCAACCGAGCCCAGGAGATGGTCGATCTCGTCGGGCTCAGCGGCTACGAGCGCAACTTCCCCGAGCAGCTTTCCGGGGGCATGCAGCAGCGGGTCGGGCTGGCCCGGGCGCTGGCCGCCGACCCGGCCGTGCTGATGTTCGACGAGCCCTTCTCGGCGCTGGACCCGCTCATCCGGCGGGACATGCAGAACGAGGTCATCCGGCTGCACCACGAGGTGGGCAAGACGATGGTCTTCATCACCCACGACCTGCAGGAGGCGCTCAAGCTCGGCGACCGCATCCTCATCATGCGCGACGGCGCGGTGATCCAGATCGGCCGCCCGGACGAGGTCGTCGGCGCCCCTGCCGACGAGTACGTCCGCGACTTCGTCTCCGAGGTCCCCAAGTCGCACGTGCTCACGCTGCGCTGGGTCATGCGCGAGGCCACCGGGACGGAGGCTGCGGGCAGCCCGGTCCTCCAGGCGAGCACCATTGTCCGCGACGCCGCCCGAGCCGTCCTCGCCACGCACGGCCCGGTCCGGGTTGCCGAGGGAGACCGGGTCGTCGGCATCGTCGACGACGAGGACATCCTGCGGGTCGTCGTCGCTGAGGACGCATCATGAGCACCGCCATCGCCCCACCTCGCGCCGGGGTCAAGGAGGAGCAGCCGTATGTCGACCCGACGAAGAAGCGCTACACCGGCCGGAAGCTGCTGGGGCTCGTCGTCGTGTGGGTCGCCCTGTGGCTGGTCGTCAAGAACCGGGACACCCTCGAGCTGCCCTTCGCCCAGACGACCGGGCTGCACACCTGGCTCAACGACTTCCGCGACTCCATCGAAGGGTCGGGCCAGTCCAACTGGTTCATGAAGTACGTCATCGGCGGGATCAGTGCGGCCCTCAACGGGATCATCACCGCCCTGCAGGGGCTGCTGAGCACCGCCGTCTTCCCGCGCCCGGTGCCCGAGATCGGGTGGCTGGGGGTCATGGCACTCATCGGATGGGTCACCTACGCCCTCGCGGGGATCCGCTCGACGATTCTCGTCCTGGTCTGCACCTTCCTCTTCGGCGTCTTCGGCCTCTGGCAGTTCAGCATCGACCTGCTCATCGTCACCTTCGTCGCGGTCTTCATCTGCGTCATCATCGGCCTGCCGCTCGGCATCCTCATGGCGCGCAACCAGCGGGTGTCGGCGGTCGTCACCCCCGTGCTCGACCTCATGCAGACCATGCCGTCGTTCGCCTACCTCACCCCGATGGCGCTCTTCTTCGGCATCGGCCCGGCGTGCGCCGTCGCCGTCACCCTTGTCTACGCCATCCCCCCGCTGGTGCGGATCACCGAGCACGGCATCAAGTCCGTCTCGGCCAACACCATCGAGGCCTCTCGCAGCCTCGGCCTGACCTCGCGGCAGCTGCTCCGGCAGGTACAGCTGCCGATGGCACGACGGACGATCATCGTCGGGGTCAACCAGTGCACGATGGCCGCCCTGTCGATGGCGACCATCGCCGCCCTCGTCAACGGACCCGGGCTCGGCAAGCCGGTCGTCTCGGCGCTGCAGACCCTCAACATCGGCGCGGCCTTCGTCGGCGGCCTGGCGATCGTCCTCATGGCGATCATGCTCGACCGGACGACGACGGCCGCGAGCGAGCGTGCCGAGCGACGCGGCGGGCACACCGATGTCGCCTCGGTCGGCGGCCCCGGCGTCGTGAAGAACATTGTCTGGCTCGAGCGCCTGCCGCGCTGGGCCAGCGAGGAGGGCTACGAGTCGCCCCCGCGCAAGCACCTGAGCAACGCGGGGCGCCGGTTCGCCATCGGGCTGCTCGTCGTGCCGGTTCTCATCGCCGTCGTCCTCTCCCGGACCTACCTGAGCCTGGCGCAGTTCGGCTCCTTCGAGAATGTCCCGGTGCTCTCGTTCCTCAGCGGGCCGAAGCTCGCCAGCGTCGTCAACACCGTGGTCCGGTCGTTCGTCGACGCGGTCGACACCTTCACCAACGGCTTCAAGGAAGTCGTCACGGTGTGGTTCCTCAACCCGCTGCAGGCGCTCATCGCCACCTCGCCCTGGTGGCTCATGGCGCTGGTGTTGCTCGCCATCGCGTACTTCCTCGGTGGCTGGCGACCGACGCTGGTCACCGCCGTCTGTGAGGCGGTCATCCTCGGCACTGGCCTGTGGAATGACGCGATGGTCACCCTGACGATGACCCTCGTCGCCACCCTCCTCGTCATGATCATCGCCGTCGTCCTTGGGGTCGGCATGGGCCGCAGCCGTCGGGTCGACGTCATCATCCGGCCCTTCCTCGACGCCTTCCAGACCATCCCCGCCTTCGTCTACCTCGTCCCGGCGTTGGCCCTGTTCGGGCCCGGCCGGTTCACCGCCATCGTCGCCGCGCTCGTCTACGCCGTCTCCATCGCGACCAAGCTGGTGGCTGACGGCATCCGCGGGGTGAGCCCGACCACCGTCGAGGCGGCCCGCTCCAGCGGGGTGACCCCATGGCAGATGATCTCCAAGGTGCAGCTGCCGATGGCCCGCGAGGCGCTCGTCCTCGCGACGAACCAGGGCCTGCTCTACGTCCTGTCGATGGTCGTCATCGGCGGCATGGTCGGTGGCGGCAGCCTCGGCTATATCGTCGTCGCCGGCTTCTCCCAGCGCGAGCTCTTCGGCAAGGGCCTGGCCGCCGGCTTGGCCATCACCGCCCTGGGCGTCATGCTCGACCGCATCGCCCGACACGCCGCCGCCCGCTACGAGAGCTGACCGGCATACCCACAGATGTCTTCGTGACCGACCACGAAGCGAACGGAAGGACACCACGCATGGCACGAGGAACCCGCCGGCTCACGCTGGCCTGCGTCGCCGCCGCCTTGGCCCTCGGGCTCAGCGCGTGCGGGGGCGGCACCATCCAGAACGCGACCGCCCCGACCGGGGGCTCCGGAACCGCGGCCGCCTGCGGCGACCTGCGGATCGCGGTCAACCCGTGGACGGGCTATGTCTCCAATGCCCACGTCATCGGGTATGTCGCCAAGACCAAGCTGGGCTGCAATGTCACCTACTCCGACCTCAAGGAGGAGGTGAGCTGGCAGGGTATGGCGAGCGGGACGATCGACACCGTCGTCGAGAACTGGGGCCACAACGACCTGATCAAGAAGTACATCACCGATGGCAAGACCGTCGAGGATGCCGGCCCGACCGGCAACGACGGGATCATCGGCTGGTATGTGCCGCCGTGGATGGCGGAGAAGTACCCGGACATCCTTGACTCGGCAAACCTCAACAAGTACGCCGACCTGTTCAAGACCAGCGAGTCCGGCGACAAGGGCCAGCTGCTCGACGGTGACCCGTCCTATGTGACCAACGACGAGGCGCTGGTGACCAACCTCAAGCTCAACTTCAAGGTGGTCGTCGGTGGGTCTGAGGCGGCGCTGATCGAGTCCTTCCGCTCGGCCGAGAAGAACAAGACCCCGTTGCTCGCCTACTTCTACGAGCCGCAGTGGTTCTTCTCCGAGATGAAGCTGGCGCGGGTCAAGCTGCCGGCCTACACCGACGGGTGCGACGCGGACCCGAAGACCATCGCCTGTGACTACCCGCCGTACAAGCTCAACAAGCTCATCTCGGCCAAGTTCGCCGCCTCCGGTTCGCCGGCGGTCGGCCTGGTCAAGAAGTTCCAGTGGACCAACGACGACCAGAACCTCGTGTCGACATACATGTCACGGGACAACATGACCCCGGACGACGCCGCGAAGAAGTGGGTCGACGCGAACCCCGACAAGGTCGCGGCCTGGCTCAAGTAGGCCCTGGCGAGACGCCCCTGACGTGGTGGGACTCCGCGCGCCCCGGCGCCGGTCTCCCGCCACGTCAGGGTGGTCGTCGACGTGTTGACGCGGCGCGCCGTCGACCGTGATGATGATCCCAAGTGTTGCTTATAACGCGCTGCGTTGCATGATACGCACCAAGACAGTCACCGGAAGGAAGCACGCATGGCCACCCTGCCCGAGTCCGCCAAGGTCGTCGTCATCGGCGCCGGCATCGTCGGCAACTCGCTGAGCTATCACCTCGCGCGGCTCGGCTGGACCGACATCGTCCAGCTCGACAAGGGTCCGCTGCCCAACCCGGGCGGGTCGACCGGCCACGCGTCGAACTTCATCTTCCCGGTGGACCATTCCCGCGAGTTCGCTGACATCACCCTCGACTCGATGAAGCAGTACCAGGAGATGGGCGTCTTCACCGAGTCCGGTGGCTTCGAGGTCGCCCGTACCGAGGAGCGGATGGAGGAGCTGCGCCGCCGGATGTCCTCAGCCAAGGCGTGGGGCATCCCCGCCGAGATCGTCACCCCCGAGCAGGTCGTCGAGAAGGTGCCCTTCCTCGACCCCTCGGTCATCGTCGGTGCCGCGTGGTTCCCCACCGTCGGCGTCGTCGACTCGCTGCGCGCCGGCACCATCATGCGCGAGCGTGCGCTGGAGATGGGTGCCCTCACCGTCGTCCCCAACGTCGAAGTCACCGGTATGACGGTCGTCGACGGCCGCATCACCGCGGTCGAGACCAACGCGGGGACGATCGCTGCGCAGACGGTCGTCGTCTGCTGCGGTGTCTGGTCCCCGAAGGTCGCCGCGATGGCCGGGGCGAAGATCCCGCTGACCCCCGCCGTGCACCAGATGATCTCGGTCGGCCCGTGCGAGGTGCTCGCCTCCCGCCCCGGCGAGATCTCCTTCCCGATCGTCCGGGACATGGACACCTTCTGCTACGAGCGGCAGCACGGCTCCGACATGGAGGTCGGCTCGTACGCCCACCGCGCGATCCTCCACGACCCCGAGACGATCCCCTCGATCGAGCAGTCGGCGCTCTCGCCGACCGAGCTCCCGTTCACCTCCGAGGACTTCGACCCGCAGCTCGAGCAGGCCCTCGAGCTGATGCCGGAGCTGCTCGGCGACGAGTCGGCCCAGATCCGCTATGCGATCAACGGCCTGCTCTCGCTCACTCCTGACGGGTACCCGATCCTCGGCGAGACCCCCGAGGTCAAGGGCCTCTGGTCGGCCGCCGCGGTCTGGATCAAGGAGGGCCCCGGCACCGCCCGCGCGGTCGCCGAGTGGATGACGCACGGCAACTCGGAGATCGACCTCGGTCACTCCGATATCGCCCGCTTCTATCCGCACCAGCGCACCCGCGCGCACGTCAAGGCGCGCACGTCCGAGGCCTTCAACAAGACCTATGGCATCGTCCACCCGGCCGAGCAGTGGTCCTCGGGTCGTGGCGTGCGCCTGGCGCCGATGCACCAGTCGCAGCAGGCGCTCGGGGCGGTCTTCTTCGAGACCGCTGGGTGGGAGCGGCCGCACTGGTACGAGTCGAACGCCGGCCTGGTCGAGAAGTTCGGCGACGCCTGCATGCCGCGTGAGCACGAGTGGGACTCCCGGTGGTGGAGCCCGATCATCAACGCCGAGC
>WBZP01002516.1_pt1 | contig 20965 bp, 18 predicted proteins | sample 5204301 | NCBI WGS metagenome assembly WBZP01 (sample SAMN12412401, study PRJNA552823) | activated sludge metagenome | isolation source: activated sludge from nitrification reactor of wastewater treatment plant... | place: USA: Pennsylvania | collected 2017
GGGCGCCAATCTCACTGCCGAGGACTGCGCCTCAAGCCCGATGCGGCGACCCTCTCCCGGATTCCGTCGATGCCCATTCTCGGAGTCAACCGATGAGTGGACAAGATACAAGCCCCGACGGCCGCCCCGCCCGCGAACGGGCCCCGTGGCGCGCAGCGCGGGGGTAGCCCCGATGAGCGGTCCCGAATCGCCACCGCCGTCGCTGCTGCCCGCCCCGCCGCCGGCGCACCTGCACGCGCGCATCGTCCCCTGGCGGCACGCGCTGGCGTGGTACGAGGAGGCGATGCGGCTGTGGAAACGCGCGCCGGTCGCCTGGGCGGTGCTCGCGCTCGCCACCCTCGTCTGCGAGCTCGTGCTGCAGGCGGTCCCGGTCGTCGGTCCGCTGCTGGGCAAGGTCGTCACGCCGCTCGTGGGCTGCGGCATGGTGCTCGCGGCGGCCATCGCCGACCGCGGCCGCCGGCCGCCGCTCATGCTCGTCGTCGCGACGTTCCGCGCCCCGCCCGCCGCGGTGGCCGCGATCGTCGTCGCGGCGTTCGTCACCTTCGCCGCCGAGGGCTGGGCCGCCTGGTGGGTCGCCGACGCCAACCTGTTCATCAACGACCACGCCACCGGCGAGATGTCGAGGACGGCAATCCTCGGCGTCTATGCGATCGGCGTCCTGGCATCGCTGCCGGTCGGCTTCGTGCCGTTCCACGTCCTGCTCGAGCGCGTGGGCGTGCGCGACGCCTTCGCCGCGAGCTGGCGGGCGTTCCTGCTCAACACCTGGCCGCTGATCGCCTATGCGACGGCGTCGATGCTGCTGCTTTGCCTCGGGCTGCTGACGATGGGCGTGGCGCTCGTCGTCGTGCTGCCGCTGTGGACGGCGTCGTCGTATGCCGCGTGGAAGGACATCTTCGGCGTGCGCGACGCGCCGGACCTCGAGTGACCGGCGGCGCCCGCGAGGGTCACGCCGTCGGTGCGCGGTCGAAGCGGTCGGTCGGCAGCGGGTCGGCGTCGAAGACGTCCATCGCCACCACCCGGGCGAACGACGGGCCGTGGCGGGCCCACGCGGTCACCGCGTCGACCGCCTCCGCGCTGCCCTGCACCAGCGCCTCGACGTCGCCGTCGCGCCGGTTGCGGACCCAGCCGGCGACGCCGGCGCGCCGCGCGACCTCGACCATCGAGTCGCGATAGCCGACACCCTGCACGCGGCCGCGGATGACCAGCCGGCGCGCGATCATCGGCCGTTCCGGCGCCGCTCCAGCATCAGCAACATCGCGACGGTCTTGACGTCGGTGATCTCGCCGCGATCCAGCAGCGCGAGCATCTCGTCCAGGCCCATCGTGGCGACCTCGAGGAACTCCCCGTGGTCGAGCTGCGCGCCGAGGTGCGTCAGGCCTTCGGCGAGGTAGAACTCGATCGCCTCGGTCGAGTAGGAGACGACGGTGTGGACCGTGCCCAGGTGCGACCATTCGGTCGCCGTGTAGCCGGCCTCCTCGAGCAGCTCGCGCTGCGCGGTCACCAGCGGGTCCTCGCCGACCTCGCGCTTGCCGGCGGGGAACTCGATGAAGACCCGGTTGAGGGGGTAGCGGAACTGGCGCTCGACGACCAGCCGCCCGTCGGGGAGCACCGGCGCGATCAGCACCGCGCCGGGATGGACGATGTACTCGCGCGTGGCTTCGGCGCCGTCGGGCAGGCGCACGGCGTCGCGGCGGACGTGGAGCAGCTTGCCGGAGAACACCTGCTCGGAGCGTAGCGGCGTCTCGATCAGGTGCCGGTCGTCCGGCGAGTGCGGCAGCTGGGGGCGCAGGTCATCCATCGAGCCAATCCCGGCCGATGAGGAATCGTTCCGTCAGCAGGGCTTCGGCCGAGCCCGGCTCCGGCTTCCAGTCGTAGCGCCACTTCACCACCGGCGGCAACGACATCAGGATCGCCTCGGTGCGACCGTTCGACTGCAGGCCGAACAGCGTGCCCCGGTCCCAGACCAGGTTGAACTCGACGTAGCGGCCGCGGCGATAGGCCTGGAAGTCGCGTTCGCGTTCGCCGTACGCGACGTCGCGCCGGCGGGCGACGACGGGCAGGTACGCGTCGAGGAAGCGGTCGCCGACGGCGCGCGTCAGGGCGAAGCAGCGGTCGAACCCGCCTTCGGTGAGATCGTCGTAGAAGATGCCGCCGATCCCGCGCGGCTCGCGCCGGTGCCGCAGGTAGAAATACTCGTCGCACCAGCGCTTGTACCGGGCGTGGACATCGGCACCGAACGGGGCGAGGGCATCGCGGCAGACGCGGTGGAAGTGGATGGCGTCCTCGGCATAGCCGTAGTACGGCGTCAGGTCCATGCCGCCGCCGAACCACCAGACGTCGGCGCCGGGATCGCTGGCCGGGGCGTGCGCGACGAACATCCGGACGTTGAGGTGGACCGTCGGCACGTGGGGATTGCGCGGGTGCAGGACCAGCGACACTCCCATCGCCTCCCAGGCCCGCCCCGCGATGCCCGGCCGCGCCGCCGTCGCCGACGGCGGCAGCTGGGCGCCGCGCACGTGCGAGAAGTTGACGCCGCCGCGCTCGAAGAGGTCGCCGTCCTCGACGATCCGCGAGATGCCGCCGCCGCCCTCGGGCCGCTCCCACGCATCCCGCCGGAACGGCCTGCCGTCGGCGCCCTCGAGCGCGGCGACCAGCGCCTGCTGCAGCGAGAGGAAATAGTCGCGCGGGGCGGAGACGTCCATCCGGACTCCGGGGTTGCGGGTTGCCGAGAGCGGATTATCGCCGCAATGCCGCGGGCGGCGCGATCATCCCGACGCGGTGGGCACGACCATCCTAGCCACGGCCGGCGAGCGCCCGATAGCCGATGTCGCGCCGGTACTGCATCCCGGCGAAGCCGATCTCGCCGACCGCGGCGTAGGCCGCGCGCTGCGCGAGCCGCACCGAGTCGCCGAGCGCGGTGACGCAGAGGACGCGACCGCCGCTCACCTCGGCACCTCCGCCGGCGCCGGTCGCGGTGCCGGCGTGGAAGACCATGCAGTCCGGGTGGCTGGCCGCAGTGACGCGATCGAGCCCGGTGATCGGATCGCCGCGCCGCGGCGCCTCGGGATAGCCGTGCGCGGCGAGCACGACGCCCAGCGCGACGCGCCGGTCCCACTGCGCCTCGGCGGCATCGAGGGTGCCGGCGAGCGCGTGGCCGACGAGGTCGACGAGGTCGGACTTCAACCGCATCATGATCGGCTGCGTCTCCGGGTCGCCGAGGCGGCAGTTGAACTCGAGCACCCGCGGATTGCCTGCGGCGTCGATCATCACGCCGGCATAGAGGAAGCCGGTGTACGGAATCCCGTCGGCCGCCATTCCCGCCACCGTCGGGTCGATGACCTCGCGCATGATCCGCGCGTGCAGCGCCGGCGTCACCACGGGGGCGGGCGAGTAGGCGCCCATGCCGCCGGTGTTCGGGCCGCGGTCGTCGTCCTGCAGCCGCTTGTGGTCCTGGCTCGACGCCAGCGGCAGCACGTTGCGCCCGTCGACCATGACGATGAAGCTCGCCTCCTCGCCGGCGAGGAAATCCTCGACGACGACGCGGGCACCGGCGGCGCCCATGCGGTTGTCGACCAGCATCGCGTCGATCGCCGCGTGGGCTTCGGCGACGGTCTCGGCGACGACGACGCCCTTGCCGGCCGCGAGGCCGTCAGCCTTGATCACGATCGGCGCGCCGCGTCCGGCGACGTAGTCGCGTGCCTCCGCCGCATCGGTGAACGTGCGGTACGCGGCGGTCGGAATACCGTGCCGCGCCATGAACGCCTTCGCGTAGTCCTTCGAGCTCTCCAGCTGCGCCGCGGCCCGCGTCGGGCCGAAGATCGCGAGGCCGGCGGCGCGGAAGGCGTCGACCACGCCGGCGGCGAGCGGCGCCTCGGGACCGACGACCGTCATCGCCACCTTTTCGCGGGAGGCGAACTCGACCAGCCCGGGAATCGCCGTGACGTCGACGTTGACGAGCACCGGGTCGGCTGCGGTGCCGGCGTTGCCCGGAGCGACGAACACCCGCCCTGCCCGCGGCGACTGCGCGAGCTTCCACGCCAGCGCGTGCTCGCGCCCGCCGCCGCCGATGACCAGGAGGTTCATGCCGGGTGTCAGAAGAACCAGCGGCCGAAGACGAAGGCGACGTTGCCGTTGCCGGTCGTCCCCTGGCTCACCTTCGGGATGTACGTGCCGATCACCTCGGCCTTGCCCAGCTTCACCGACGCGAGCGGCAGGATGCCCGGGAACGGAATGCCGCTGTAGATGTCCGGCCGCGAGCCGAGGAACGCCGTGTAGCCCAGGCCGAACGCGATGTCCCCCTGTGCCGGCCAGTAGGTCATCCAGTTCCAGCCGAACATCTTCGTGTACTTGAAGTGCGAATCGCGGAAGATGAGCCCGTACCAGCCGAAGTAGTCGCCCTTGTCGTTGTAGCGACCCCAGCCGAAGCCGCCGCCCCAGCTCTTCTCGTTGTACTCGTCGATCTGCTCCTGCGAGTAGGTGCCGCGGTCGTGGTAGGTCAACCCGGTGAGGTAGAGCACCGGGGTGCCGTTGTTCCAGCTGTCCTTCGTCCCCCGGCACTGGTACGCCGCCCAGTCCCACATCTTGGCGCAGGGGATCCACTCGCTGTCCGCCGGTGCGGCGGCGACCGGCTGCGTCGCGGGCGCCGCGGCCGGCGGCGGCGTCGTGCCCTGGGCCAGTGCGGCGCCGATCGGGGTCGCCAGTGCGGCGAGCCCCAGAGCGCCCGCCAATGTCAGTTTCCGTAGCATGCTAGCGACCCTCGTCAGTGGCGGAAATGGCGAACGCCGGTGAAAACCATCGCAATGTCGCGCTCGTCGGCCGCGGCGATCACCTCGTCGTCGCGTACGCTGCCCCCCGGCTGGATGACGGCGACGGCGCCGTTGTCGGCGACGACGTCCAGCCCGTCGCGGAAGGGGAAGAACGCGTCCGACGCCACCACCGAGCCGGCGAGCGAGAGGATCGCGTTCTTGGCCTTGATCGCGGCGATCCGCGTCGAATCCACGCGGCTCATCTGGCCGGCGCCGATGCCCAGCGTCTGGCCGCTGCCGCAGAAGACGATCGCGTTCGACTTCACGTACTTGGCGACACGCCACGCGAAGACGAGGTCGTCGATCTGCGCCGCCGTCGGCGCCTTGCGGGTCACGACCCGCAGCTCGGCCGGCGTCACGTCGCGGACGTCCGGCGTCTGCACCAGGAAGCCGCCGCCGACGCGCTTGTAGTCCCACCCGGTGCGCGCCGCATCGGCGGCGGGCAGCGCGATCTCCAGCACGCGGACGTTGACCTTCTTGCGGATCACGGCGAGCGCGTCGTCGGTGTAGGCGGGGGCGATCAGCACCTCGAGGAACTGCGCCGACACCGCCTCGAGCGTGGCCGCGTCCACCGGCCGGTTGAACGCGATGATGCCGCCGAAGGCCGACACCGGATCGGTCGAGAAGGCCTTCCGGTACGCGTCGAGCGGCGTCAGCGCGAGTGCCACGCCGCAGGGATTGGCGTGCTTGACGATCACGCAGGCCGGGTCGGCGAACGACTTCACGCACTCCCAGGCCGCGTCGCTGTCGGCGATGTTGTTGTACGAGAGCTCCTTGCCCTGCAACTGGCGGAACCCGACGATCGAGCCCGGCTGTGGCCGCTCGTCGGCGAAGAACGCCGCCTGCTGGTGCGGGTTCTCGCCGTAGCGCAGGTCCTGGACCTTGTGCGCCTGCAGGTTGAGGCGGTCCGGGAACGGCTTGGCCGCACCGTCGGCATCGCGCGCCGTCAGCCAGGTGGAGATCGCGCCGTCGTACGACGCGGTGTGCGAGAACGCCTTGCGCGCGAGCGCGAAGCGGGTCGCCGCGGTCAGCGCGCGCGCGCCGCCCTCGAGTTCGGCCAGCAGCGCCGGGTAGTCGCCCGGATCGACGACGACACCGACGTCCTGCCAGTTCTTGGCCGCCGCGCGCACCATCGTCGGGCCGCCGATGTCGATGTTCTCGATCGCCTCGTCCAGCGTGCAGCCGGGACGGGCGACGGTCTCGCGGAACGGGTAGAGGTTGACGACGACCAGGTCGATCGTCGGAATGCCGTGCTTCTCCAGCGCCGCCATGTGCGCGTCGGCACGGCGGCGGGCGAGGATGCCGGCGTGGACGCGCGGATGCAGCGTCTTGACCCGGCCGTCGAGCATCTCGGGGAAACCGGTGTAGTCGCCGACCTCGATCACCGGCAGCCCGGCGTCGGCGAGCACGCGCGCCGTGCCGCCGGTGGACAGCAGCTTGACGCCGAGCCGGGCGAGTCCGCGGGCGAATTCGACGACGCCCGACTTGTCCGACACGGAGATGAGCGCCTGGGTGATGGGCAGCGACATGGCGGCGGCGAGTCCTGGTTGGTGTGGGGATGGGGCGGAGCGGTTCCGGTCGCACTCGCTCGGCGTCCGGCGCGTTCGGGCGCCGGCGCGACGGAGTGTCTGACGGGCGGCGCGGCCAGCGCTCAGCCGATGCCGTACTTGGTGAGCTTGTGGCGCAGCGTGTTGCGGTTGAGGCCGAGCATGTCGGCAGCCTGGGTCCGGTTGCCTCCCGCGCGTTCCATCACCGAGCTGATCATCGCCCGCTCGACGTGGTTGATCACCATGTCGTAGATGCCGTGCGGGGGCTCGCCGTCGAGCCGGCGGAAATACTCGTCGAGCGATTTCTCGACCGACTTGCAGATTTCGTTGCTGCCGTTGATGCGGATCGTCTTTCTCACGCGGCCAGGGCCTCCCCGCCCCGTTGCGATTGCTGTCTGGTGCAGAAAACGGCGCGCGCATCGACGACCTGGGACGGCGCGGCTTCGTAATCGAGCCGGTGGCCGCGGGCGGCGAGCACCTCGAAGAAACGGCGGACGGCGGCGAGCTGCTCGTCCGCCGACGTCAGCGTGTTGACTTCACGGCGGAACGCCTCGCCGCCGTGCAGCCGGTGCGTGTACCAGCCGAGGTGCTTGCGCGCGATCCGCACGCCGGCCTCCTCGCCGTGGAACGCATAGTGGTCGTGCAGGTGGGCGACGACGAGATCGCGCGCTTCGGCGACCGTCGGCGGCGGCAACTCGTCGCCGGTGGCGAGGAAGTGCCGGATCTCGCGGAAGATCCACGGGCGCCCCTGCGCGGCGCGGCCGATCATAAGCGCGTCAGCCCCGGTGTGGTCGAGCACGCGGCGCGCAGCCGCCGGTGAATCGATGTCGCCATTGGCGATCACCGGCAGCGGCACCGCCGCCTTGACCGCGCGGATGGTGTCGTACTCGGCCGGGCCGACGAAGCCGCAGGCGCGCGTGCGCCCGTGGACGGCGAGCGCGGCGACGCCGGCGTCGGCGGCGATCCGGGCGACGGCGACGGCATTGCGCTCGGCGGGCGACCACCCGGTGCGGATCTTCAGCGTCACCGGGACGTCGACGGCGGCGACCACGCTGCGCACGATCGACGCGACCAGCGGCAGGTCGCGCAGCAGCGCCGAGCCTGCCGCGACGTTGCAGACTTTCTTCGCGGGGCAGCCCATGTTGATGTCGATGACCTGCGCGCCGCGATCGACGTTGTAGCGCGCTGCGTCGGCGAGCAGCTGCGGATCGGCGCCGGCGATCTGCACGACGATAGGGTCGGGCTCGCCCGCGTGGTCGATGCGCCGCAACGACTTCGCCGATCCGCGCAGCGCCGGATTCGACGCGACCATCTCGGACACGGCGTAGCTCGCGCCGAGTCGTCGGCACAGTTGCCTGAACGGTCGATCGGTGACACCCGCCATCGGAGCGACGACGAGATTGCCGGCGATGTCGTGGGGTCCGATGAACACGATCGGCGAGCCGGAATCCGGGCTCCAAAATGCACAGGGGGGAAGCGATTATAAGTCAGCGCCGGCACGCGAGCGATCGGACCAGCGCAAAAAAAATCGTATGTGTGTGCGCAACGCGCACGCAGCACGAAACGCGTTCAGCGCAGGCCGAACATCATCGTGTTCGCGAACGCCCGTTTCACCGGCGCAACGACGTCAAGCAAGGTGAGTGCCAGTCCGCGCGGCCAGCGCGCGAGCGCGAGATCGTTGCCGAACACGCCCACCAGCCCGTGCGTCAGCGCGATGCCGGCGAGGCGATCGTGACGACGGGTACGAGCGTAGCGCCGCAGCATCTCGCGTTCGCCGAGCGCTTCGCGCGGCGTGTCGAGCACGAGCGTCGCCAGCTCGTAGGCATCGCGAAGGCCGACGTTGAATCCCTGGCCGGCCACCGGATGCAAGGTCTGTGCCGCATTGCCGAGTGCGACGCAGTGCGCGGCGACGGGCTCCGGCGCGAATTCGAGCACCAGCGGAAATTGCTTCCGTTCGGCGACCGCCGCGAGGCCGGTGATGCGCGATCCGAAGTGCCGGGAGAGCGCCGCGACGAAAGCGTTACCGTCGAGCGCGAGCAGCTCGCTCGCGCGCGCCGGCGTCGCCGTCCACACGAGGCTGTAGTGATCGGCCTCGGGCAGCAGCGCGACCGGGCCCTCGGGCGTGAACCGCTCGTAGGCACGGCCATGATGCGGTGCCTCGGCGAATACCTTCGCGACCAGTGCGACCTGGCGGTAATCGTGCCGTCGCCGGGAGATCCCGCTGCCGGCCGCGCCGGTGCCGTCGGCGATTGCGACCAGCCGCGCCTGCAGCGGCGCGGCGCCCGGTTCGTCGAAATCGACGGCGGCGCAGCGGCCGGCGGCGCCGGCGGCGCGCACGCCCACGCCGTGGCGCACCGCGACACCGCGCGCCGCCAACGCCGCATCGAGCGACGACTGCAGCGCACGGTAGCTCGCGACGTAGCCCAGTGCCGGAACGCCCTGTTCCGCGGCCGTCAACGTCGCCGCACCAAAACCACGCGCCTGCGAGATGTCGATGACGTCGATCGCCGTCACCGCACCGGGCGCTGCGGCCAGCGCGCTCCAGACACCCAGGCGCTCGAGGATCAGCCGCGCGCCGTGCGCGAGGGCGAGGGAGCGGTCGCCGCGCGCGAGCTCGCCGGGAGGACGCGCATCGACGACGACGACGTCGAGTCCGCTGTCGGCAAGCGCGAGCGCGAGCGTCGCACCGACCGGCCCGGCGCCGACGATGACGATCTCGTGCAGCGCGCCCGCCACCGTGTCACGCCCGGCGACAGGCAGCCTCGATCTCGGCTACCGTCTTCGGCGTCGCAGCCGTCAGGTTCTCGCTGCCCGCATCGGTGACGACGAGATCGTCCTCGATCCGGACGCCGATGTTCCAGAACGCCTCGGGGACGTTGTCGGCAGGCCGGATGTAGGCGCCCGGCTCGACGGTGAGCACCATGCCTGGAGCGAGGCGGATCGGCTTGCCCTGGGCCTGGTAGAGGCCGGCGTCGTGCACGTCCATGCCGAGCCAGTGCCCGGCGCGGTGCATGTAGAACTGCTTGTAGCTGCCGGTTTCCAGCACGTCGTCGAGCGCTCCCCGGCACAGCCCGAGGTCGATGAATCCCTGCGCCAGCACGCGCTCGGCGACCCGGTGGTAGTCGCTGAACTCCGCACCCGGGCGGACGGCGTCGATGCACGCGAGCTGGGCGGCGAGGACCAGTTCGTAGACGTCCTTCTGCGCGGCGGAGAAGCGGCCGCTCACCGGAAACGTGCGCGTGATGTCCGACGCGTAGCCCCGGTACTCGCAACCGGCATCGATCAGCAGCAGTTCGCCGTCCTGGAGCAGCCGGTTGTTGTCGCGATAGTGGAGCACGCAGGCGTTCGGCCCGCTGGCGACGATCGACGGGTAGGCGACGGCCTGGGCGCCGGCATGCAGGAACTCGTGGACCAGCTCGGCCTCGACCTGGTACTCGAACCAGCCGGGGCGAGTCGCCGCCATCGCGCGGCGATGGGCGGTGGCGGAGATCGCCGCCGCCTGGCGCATGATCGCCAGCTCGTGCATGTCCTTGACCAGGCGCATCGAGTCGAGCGAGAGCCGGATGTCGACCAGGTGCTCGGGCGCCGCGACGCCCGTGCGGACCCGGCCGCGGATCTCGTTGATGAGCTGCGCGACCTTCCGGTCCCAGCCGTCGTCCTGGCCGAGCGGCGTGTACAGCGCGGGCCGGTCGGCGGCGAGATCGGCGAGCACCTTGTCCATCTCGGCGAGCGGATAGGCGGCATCGAAGCCGAACACCTCGCGCGCGGCCTCCGGCCCGTAGCGGAACCCGTCCCAGATCTCCCGCTCGGCGTTCTTCTCGCGGCAGAACAGGAGGTGCTGGTCGGCGTCGCCGGCGGCCACCAGCGCCAGCACGGCGTCGGGCTCGGAAAAGCCGGTGAGGTAGTAGAAGTAGCTGTCGTGGCGATACGGGAATTGCGAGTCGCGATTGCGCGCGACTTCCCGGGCCGTCGGCAGCAGGGCGAGTCCGCCGCCGGTGGCCGCGCGCATGTGCCGCGCGAGCGCCACGCGACGGTTGCGGTAGAGCTGGTGGTTGTGGTTCATCGGACGGCCTTCGTTCGCGGAACGGCAATTATAGGCGCGCGCGGGACGCGACTCGCGGGCCTGCGCAGGGCACGGGCGCTTTGCTACCATCGCGCGGTGACGCTCGCGGCGCGACCTCATCCGGTGCTGTCTGGCGCGGCGCTGCGCCAGGCCAAGCTCGCGCTGCGCACCGCCCGGCTGGCTGCGCGCGATGCGCTGCCTGCGGCCGCACGTCGTGAAGCGTCGGCGCGGATCGCCGCCGGCATCGGCGCGCTTCCCTCGTTCGTCGACGCAGCCGTCGTGCTGCTCACCTGGCCGTTCCGTTCCGAATGGGACACCCGGCCGCTGCTGGCGAGCGCGTATGCGGCCGGCAAGACGGTCGTGCTGCCGCGCGTCGACCGCGCGACGCGGATGCTGCGGCTGCACGCGGTGGCCGACCCCGACCGCGACGTCGAGGCCGGCTTCGAGGGCATCCAGGAACCGCGTGCGGGCACCCCCGCGGTGCCGCCCGGCGCCATCGACTGGGTGCTGGTGCCGGGTGTGGCGTTCGACGTCGCCGGCGCGCGCCTGGGTTATGGCGGCGGCTTCTACGACCGGCTGCTGCCGTTGCTGCGCCCGGGCATCCCGAGGATCGCCGGCGCGTACGAAATCCAGGTGGCGGATGGCGTCCCCGTCGCGCCCCACGACCTGCGCGTCGATGTCGTCGTCACCGAGGCGCGCCGCATCGATTGCAGCCAGAACCGCCGCTGACCAGTTACCAGGCCGGGCCAGATGCGACCTAATGTCGCATATGACCCTGCCGGATCACGCGCCGTGCGGCGATCTCCGCGGTGGCAGGCCGGCCACGGCGGCCCGGCCGCCTGCGCCGTTGCCCGTCGACCCGATGTTCGTCGTCGCCACGCCATCGATTCGACGACTGAGAGTGAGCACACACTCATGAATTCGATTCGCCACCCCGAATGTCCGGCGGCACCGGCCGCCGGGCTCAATTATGGAAATCATTTCCGTCAGATGGTATAGTTCGTCGACCTGCCGGCTCGACCCGCGACAGCGGTCTGCGGCATGATGACGCCCACCGACAAATGGAATACCAAAACGCTCGGACATACCGCCGTGCGTGCCCAGCCTGGAGGAGCCTTGCGATGGAACAGAATCCCGACCTCGACCCCCTGGAAACGCGCGAGTGGATCGAAGCGCTCGAGGGCGTGCTGGCCCAGGAAGGACCCGACCGCGCGCACTTCCTGATCGAGCAACTGATCGACAAGGCGCGGCGCAGCGGCGCGTACCTGCCGTTCTCCGCCAACACCGCCTACATCAACACCATCCCGGTCGAGAAGCAGGTGAAGCTGCCGGGCGACTTCGCCATCGAGCAGCGGATCCGCCACTTCGTCCGCTGGAACGCGATGGCGATGGTCGTGCGCGCCAACAAGGACACCAACGTCGGCGGCCACATAGCGAGCTTCGCCTCGGCCGCGATGCTCTACGACATCGGCTTCAACCACTTCTGGCGCGCTCCGACGGCGGAGCACGGCGGCGACCTCGTCTTCGTCCAGGGGCACTCGGCGCCAGGCGTCTACGCCCGCGCGTTCATGCTGGGCCGGCTCACCGCGGAGCAGTTGGAGAACTTCCGCCAGGAGGTGGACGGCAAGGGCATCTCGTCGTATCCGCACCCGTGGCTGATGCCCGACTTCTGGCAGTTCCCGACGGTGTCGATGGGCCTGGGGCCGCTGATGGCGATCTACCAGGCGCGGTTCATGAAGTACCTGCAGGACCGGGGCCTCGCGCAGACCGAGGGACGCAAGGTCTGGGCGTTCATGGGCGACGGCGAGATGGACGAGCCCGAGTCGATGGGCGCGATCGGCATGGCCGCGCGCGAGAACCTCGACAACCTGATCTTCGTGGTCAACTGCAACCTGCAGCGGCTCGACGGCCCGGTGCGCGGCAACGGCAAGATCATCCAGGAACTGGAGAGCGATTTCCGCGGCGCCGGATGGAACGTGATCAAGGTGATCTGGGGCCGGCACTGGGACCCGCTGTTCGCACGCGACAAGAAGGGCGTGCTGATGCGGCGGATGATGGAGTTCGTCGATGGCGAGTACCAGACGTTCAAGTCGAAGGACGGCGCCTACGTCCGCGAGCACTTCTTCGACACGCCGGAGCTGAAGGAGCTCGTCGCCGACTGGTCCGACGACGACATCTGGAAGCTCAACCGCGGCGGCCACGACCCGTTCAAGGTCTACGCCGCGTACGACGCCGCGACCCGGCACAAGGGCCAGCCGACGGTGATCCTCGCCAAGACGATCAAGGGCTACGGCATGGGCGCCTCCGGCGAGGCGCAGAACATCACCCACCAGCAGAAGAAGATGACGCTGGACTCGATCCGTCGCTTCCGCGACCGCTTCGACCTGCCGGTGCCGGACGACCAGCTGGAGGAAGTGCCCTACCTCACCTTCCCGGAGGGCTCGCCGGAACTGGAGTACATGCGTGCCCGGCGGATGGACCTCGGCGGCTACCTGCCGGCACGGCGCGGCAAGGCCGCGCCGTTGCCCGTGCCCGAGCTCGCGGCGTTCGACCGCCTGCTGAAGAGCAGCGAGGACCGCGAGATCTCGACGACGATGGCCTTCGTCCAGATCCTGCAGATCCTCGTCCGCGACAAGCACATCGGCCGCCACGTCGTGCCGATCGTCCCCGACGAGTCGCGAACCTTCGGCATGGAGGGCATGTTCCGCCAGCTCGGCATCTGGAACCAGCAGGGGCAGCTGTACACGCCGCAGGACGCCGACCAGCTGATGTTCTACAAGGAGGACAAGGGCGGGCAGATCCTGCAGGAAGGCATCAACGAGGCCGGCGGCATGTGCGACTGGATCGCCGCGGCGACGTCGTACTCGACGCACGGCGTGCCGATGATCCCCTTCTACATCTTCTACTCGATGTTCGGCTTCCAGCGCATCGGCGACCTCGCCTGGGCGGCCGGCGACATGCGCTCGCGCGGCTTCCTGCTGGGCGGCACGGCCGGGCGGACGACGCTGAACGGCGAAGGCCTGCAGCACGAGGACGGCCACTCGCACCTCATCGCGGCGACGATCCCCAACTGCCTGTCGTACGACCCGACCTTCGGCTACGAGGTGGCGGTGATCATCCAGGACGGCCTCCGGCGGATGGTGGCCGAGCAGCAGGACATCTACTACTACCTGACGGTGATGAACGAGAACTACCGGCAGCCCGCGATGCCGGACGGCGCAGCGCCGGGAATCCTCAAGGGGATGTACCTGTTCCGCGAGGGCGGCAACGCGCCCAAGGCCCCGCGCGTGCAGCTCCTGGGCTCGGGGACCATCTTCCGCGAGGTGATCGCCGCCGCCGACCTGCTCCGCGACGACTGGGGCGTGGAATCGGACCTCTGGGGCTGCCCGTCGTTCACCGAACTCGCCCGCGACGGCATGGCCGCCGCCCGCGCCAGCATGCTCGCCCCGACGGCACCGCCGCAACGCCCGCACGTCGAGGCCTGCCTCGCCGGCCGCAGCGGGCCGGTCATCGCCGCGTCCGACTACATCCGCGCGTACGCCGAGCAGATCCGCGCCTACGTGCCGCGGCGCTACGTGGTGCTCGGCACCGACGGCTTCGGCCGCTCGGACACGCGGGAGAAGCTGCGCGCGTTCTTCGAGGTCGATCGCCGCTACGTCGCGGTCGCCGCGCTGAAGGCGCTCGCCGACGACGGCGCCATCCCCGTGGCCAAGGTCGCAGAGGCGATCGCGAAGTACGGCGTGGATCCGGCGAAGCCGGCCCCGTGGACCGTCTAGGAAGTGTGACCGCCATGAGCGCGACGGGCCGCCCCGAGCGCGAATTGGCCCCGAGAGCGCGCAGCGCGGAGGGTAATCCCATGAGCACGATCGAAGTGAAGGTCCCGGACATCGGCGACTTCCAGGACGTCCCGATCATCGAGATCTTCGTCAAGCCGGGCGACGCCGTGAAGGCCGAAGACCCGCTGGTGACGCTCGAATCGGACAAGGCGACGATGGAGGTCCCGGCACCTGCCGCCGGCACGGTGAAGGAACTCAGGGTCAAGCTGGGCGACAAGGTGGCCGAAGGCGTCGTGCTGCTGACGCTCGACGCGGCGGCTGGGCAGGCCGCGGCAACGCCCGCGGCGCCCGTCGCTGCCGCGGCGCCGGCAGCCGCCAGCGTCCAGGCACCGACCGCAGCGCCGATGCCGCCACCAACCGCGGCGCCCGCCGCTCCCCCGGCTGCCGCCGCAGTGCCCGCGCCGATGGACGCCGGGGCGTTCAAGGCCGCGCACGCATCGCCGTCGGTGCGGAAGTTCGCGCGGCTCCTTGGCGTCGACCTCGCGCGCGTGACCGGCACCGGGCCCAAGGGCCGCATCGTCGAGGGCGACGTCCAGGCCTACGTGAAGGGCCTGCTGTCCGGGACGGCGGCGGTGCCGGCCGCGGCGCCGGCCCGCGGCGGCGCGCTCGACCTGCTGCCGTGGCCGACGGTCGACTTCGCCAAGTTCGGCCCGGTGGAGACGCGGCCGCTGTCGCGGATCAAGAAGATCTCCGGTGCCAATCTCGCCCGCAACTGGGTGATGATCCCGCACGTCACGCAGTTCGACGAAGCCGACGTCACCGACCTCGAGGCATTCCGCGTCGCCCAGAACCGGGAGAACGAGAAGGCGGGCATCAAGCTGACGATGCTCGCGTTCCTGATCAAGGCGAGCGTCGCCGCGCTGCGGAAGTTCCCGGACTTCAACGCCTCGCTCGACGGCGACAACCTGGTGCTGAAGCAGTACTTCCACATCGGCTTCGCCGCCGACACGCCGAACGGACTCGTCGTCCCCGTGCTGAAGAACGCCGACCAGAAGGGCGTGCTGCAGATCGCGAAGGAGATGGGCGAGCTGTCGGCCAAGGCGCGCGACGGCAAGCTCGGACCCGCCGACATGCAGGGCGGCACGTTCTCGATCTCGTCGCTGGGCGGCATCGGCGGCACCGCCTTCACGCCGATCATCAACGCCCCCGAGGTCGCGATCCTCGGCGTGTCGAAGGGCGCGACCAGGCCGGTGTGGGACGGCAAGTCCTTCGTACCCCGGCTCATGCTGCCGCTGTCGCTGTCGTACGACCACCGGGTGATCGACGGCGCCTCGGCGGCCCGCTTCACCACCTACCTTGGCACCCTGCTCGCCGACCTGCGGCGCGCGGTGCTGTGACCGGAGCGCCGCGATGAGCGCCACGATCGAAGTCAGGGTCCCCGACATCGGCGACTTCAAGGACGTCCCGATCATCGAGGTCTTCGTCAAGGCCGGCGACGTCGTCAAGGTCGACGACTCGCTGGTCACGCTGGAGTCGGACAAGGCGACGATGGACGTCCCCGCGCCGGCGGCCGGCACGGTGCGCGAGATGAAGGTCAAGCTGGGCGACAAGGTCGCCGAAGGCGTGCTGCTGCTCACGCTCGAGGCCGCTGCCGCCGGCGAGCCGGCAGCGCGCCCGGCGGCGACACCCGCTCCCGCTGCCGCCCCGGCCGCGGCCCCGGCCCCGGTCGCCGCGCCCCCGTCCACCGCGCCCGCTGCGGCGAGCTGGAGCGGCAAGGCCGACTTCGAATGCGAGATGCTGGTGCTGGGCGGCGGCCCCGGCGGCTACAGCGCCGCGTTCCGGGCCGCCGACCTCGGGCTGCGCACCATCCTCGTCGAGCGCTACGCAAGCCTCGGCGGGGTCTGCCTCAACGTCGGGTGCATTCCGTCGAAGGCGCTGCTGCACGTCGCGGCCGTCGCCGACGAGGCGAAGGCCCTCGCGGCGCACGGTGTGGCGTTCGGCGCGCCGGCGATCGACGTCGCCGCGCTGCGCGGCTGGAAGAACAAGGTCGTCGGCAAGCTGACCGGCGGGCTCGCCGGCATGGCGAAGGCGCGCAAGGTCGACATCGTCCGCGGCGTCGGCCAGTTCCTCGATCCGCACCACGTCGAGGTCGAGCTGACGCAGGGCAGCGGGCAGGACAAGACCGGCGAGAAGAAGGTCGTCCGCTTCGCCAAGGCGATCATCGCCGCCGGCTCGCAGGTCGTCGGCCTCAGGCTGGGCGGCCGGCCGCTGCCGGACGACCCCCGGATCGTCGACTCGACCGGCGCGCTCGAGTTGCCCGCGGTGCCGAAGAAGATGCTGGTGATCGGCGGCGGCATCATCGGGCTGGAGATGGGTACCGTCTACTCGGCGCTCGGGGCGCGCCTCGACGTCGTCGAGATGCTCGACGGCCTGATGCCGGGCGCCGATCGCGACCTGGTCCGCGTCTGGGAGAAGATGAACAAGCACCGGTTCGATCGCGTGATGCTGAAGACGAAGACGACCCGGGTCGAGGCGAAGTCCGATGCGATCCACGTGACGTTCGAAGGCGAGCAGGCGCCCGACGGCCCGCAGGCCTACGACCTCGTGCTGTCGGCGGTGGGCCGCTCGCCCAACGGCCGGAAGATCGCGGCGGAGAAGGCCGGCGTCGTCGTCGACGAGCGCGGCTTCATCCCCGTCGATGGGCAGATGCGAACCAACGTCGCGCACATCCACGCCATCGGCGACATCGTCGGCCAGCCGATGCTCGCGCACAAGGCGGTGCACGAGGCACACGTCGCGGCCGAGGCCGCGGCGGGCGAGAAGTCGTTCTTCGACGCCCGGGTCATCCCGTCGGTCGCCTACACCGACCCCGAGGTGGCATGGGTCGGCCTGACCGAGGACGAGGCCAAGGCGAAGGGCATCGGGGTGAAGAAGGGCCTGTTCCCGTGGACCGCGTCCGGCCGCGCGATCGCCAACGGGCGCGACGAGGGGCACACCAAGCTGCTGTTCGACGCGGCGACGCACCGGATCGTCGGCGGCGGGATCGTCGGCACCCACGCCGGCGACCTGATCGGCGAGATCGCGCTGGCGATCGAAATGGGCGCCGATGCCGTCGACATCGGCCGGACGATCCACCCGCACCCGACGCTGATCGAATCGGTCGGCCTCGCCGCCGAGGCCTTCGATGGCGTCTGCACCGACCTGCCGCCGGCGCGCAAGGCCCGCTGACGCCCGGCGGGCCGGCGCGGCGCGCCCGGGCAACCCGCGGCGCACCGAGGCGCACCGAGGCGCTACGCGACGAGCACCTGCACGCCGCGTTGCGGCCCGAACCGCGCGCAGGCCGCGGCCACTTCCGCGAGCGCGAACTCGACGAACCGCGTGGACGCGCCGGACTGCGGTGCCTCGTCGCGGGCGAGCCGCAGGTCCTCTTGCAGCAGCCCGAGGCTGAACGTCTCCGGCCCCTGCCGCGCGAGCATCCGTCCGGCGTAGCTGTCGAACAACGCGCTCGCAGCGCTGCCGCTGCCGAGGGCCTCGACGAGCCGCGCGGCGTCGCACCCGGCGGCACGCGCGAGCACCACGCCGTTGGCGAGCCCCAGCAGCACGCCTGCCATCATCGTCTGGTTGACGCGCTTCATCCGGTAGCCGGCACCGCGGCCGCCACCGTGGACGACGCGGCGCGACAGTGCCGGGAACAGCGGCCGGCAGCGCGGCAACGCGGGCTCGTCGGCACCGACGAAGCGGGTCAGCGTGCCGGCCGTCGCCCCGGCGACCCCGCCGGCGACGTCACTGCTCGATGGCGATCTTCGCCTCGTTGACCAGCCGCGCCCACTTGGTCGTCTCGGTCGCGAGGTAGTCGCGCAGCGCGTCGCGGCTGCCGCCGGTCGGCGTCGCCCCGAGGTCGGCGAGGCGCTTGCGCACGTCCGGCATCTTCAGGACGTCGTTGACGTCGGCGTTGAGGCGATCGAGCACCGCCGCCGGCGTCCCCTTCGGCGCGAGGAGCGCGAACCACGTCGACGACAGCAGCGCCGGATAGCCCGCCTCGGCAGTGGTCGGGACATCGGGCAGCGCCGACGAGCGCTGGTCGGACATGATCGCGAGCGCGCGCACCCGACCGGCCTTGACCTGGCCGACGATGCCGGGGACGAGCTGGAACATCAGCTGGATCTCGTTGGCCATCAGGTTGGTCGTCGCCTGTCCGGGCGCCGAATACGGCACGTGGACCATCCGGGCGCCGGACTCGCGCATGAACAGCTCGCCGGCGAGGTGCATCGAGCTGCCGTTGCCGGTCGATCCGAAGTGCAGCTTCTCCGGGTTGGCGCGGGCATAGCCGACGAGCTGCGCGACGTCCTTCGCCGGCACCTCGTTGCTGGTGACGATGATGTTCGGTACGTCGGCGAGGAGGGCGATGGGCTCGAAGTCCCGCCGGGGGTCGAACGTCAGCTTCTTGTACAGCGCCGGATTGACGGCGAGCGTCCCCGCCCACGAGAACAGCAGGTGGTAGCCGTCGGCGGGTGCCGCGGCCGCCGCCGCGGCGCCGATGTTGCCGTTCGCACCGCCCTTGTTGTCGACGATCACCGGCACCTTGAGCCTGGCGGCGAGCTGCTCGGCGATGATCCGCGCGATGGTGTCGCCGGTGCCGCCGCCACCCGGCGCCGGCACGATCATCTGGATGGTCCTGCCCTGCGCCGGCCAGCCCTGCGCCTGGACGGGCACGCTCATCAGGGTCGCAACGACGGCGGCAGCGAGGGTACGGAGCAACGAGCGTCGCATGGAATTTCCCTTCGTCAGGTGGCGGTTACGGTGGCGAAGCCGGCCCGTCGCGCGGCGGCCTGCGCACTGCATCGACGACGGCCTGGATGCTTCGCTCGCGCACGGCGACGGGAAGCACGCAGCCGGGGCCGATCATAAGCCTTCGCCCCCCGGATTGACAGATCGCGTCGGCGACCTCGGCGCGGATCTCGTCGGGCCAGCCCGAGAGCAGCGTCCCGTGCTCGTTCAGGCCCCCGACCAGCAGCCCCGGGAACCGGGTCTTCGCCGCGGCGATCGGCGGGGGCGTCAGGCGGTCGTGCCAGTTCAGCATCTCGACCGGGTACTCGGCCAGCACGTCGAACATCACGTCGTCGCCGTGCGCGTGCAACATGTTCAGCCGCGACCGGCCGGCGAGCGCACGCAGGATCTCGAGATCGTACTGCTGGCCGAACCGCCGGTATTCGTCGGCCGAGAGCAGCCGCCAGCTCGCGAGCTGCGTGGCGAGAAAGATGCCGTGGGCGCCCGCATCGATCGACTCGAGGGCGAACCCGATGGTGACGTCCGTGATCACGCGCAGCGCCCGGTGCAGCGCGTCGGGATGGCAGCGGAGGTCGGCGAACAACCGGTCGGTCGAGAGCTTGCGGGCGGTGGTGAGCGGGCTGAAGACCGTCTGCAGGATGGGCACGGCGCCGCCCAGCTCGCGCGCCGTGACCCGGAGCGCCTCGTTCTGTCGGCCCCACGAGCCGGCGCGATGATCGAGCGGGCCGATGCGCTCCCAGTCCTCGGCGCGCCGCACCGCGGGTGCGACGACGTCGCGCGTGCCGATGGCGTTCCCGCGGTACTCGGTGCCCGCGCCCCAGTCGACGACGCCGTAGGTCCCGGGCGGCATGAACTTGACGAGGTCGAAATCCCACCGTCGCTGCCAGTCCAGCATGTGCGCCGCGAGCAGCCCAGGATCGAGGTCGTCGCCGGGAAAATGCCGCCACATCGCGACGGGGACGTTGTCGGTCGGCGCGCCGGCGAGCGCCGCCTCGACACGCTGCCAGTGGTTCATCGATTTCATCCGGGCATTGTGTATGCACAAGCGCCGCCCTGCAATCGGCTGCCTGCCCGGCGGGGACGCGGCGCCGCCGGCGAGGCGACGCGACGGCAGCGCGCATTCATGGTCTAATGACCGCGGCGGCAGCGGCCCGCCGCCGGCACAGGGGAGAGGCACCACGGCACGGCGGTACCCTGCGCCAGGAGTGCCCGTTGGAACTCAATCTGCTCATCTCCAGCGACGCCAACTACCTGCCCCACGCGGCAACGGCGTTGACGTCGGTCTGCGAGCACAATCGCCGGCACGCGATCACCATCTACTACCTGCACACCGGGTTGTCGGCCGACGACTTCGCGCGGATGTCCGCGCACGTCGAGCGCTACGGAGCGCGGGTGGTGTTCATCCTCGCCGACGACGCGCGGCTGCGCCGGTTCCGGACCGGCGCGCACTTCACGACCCCGACGTTCTACCGGATCCTCTGCGCCGACGTGCTGCCGCCGGGAGTCGACCGGGTGCTGTACATCGACTGCGACGTGGTCGTGCGCGCCGACGTCGCCGACATCTGCGCGGTCGACCTGGCCGGATGCCCGGTGGCCGCCGTCGCCGACGCATTCGTCGGCAGCGCGCCCTGGCTGCAGCAGCTGAACGCGCTGGGCGGCGCCGAGATGAGCGACTACTTCAACTCGGGCGTGCTGGTGATCGACCTCGAACGCTACCGGTCGGCGGGGATCGGCCCGGCGGCACTCGAGCTGCTGGACCGGCACCACGCCGACTTCACCTATGCCGACCAGGACGCGCTCAACATCGCGTTGGCCCGCAGGTGGCTGCCGCTGCCGGCCCGCTGGAACGTCCAGAGCCTCTGGTATTCGCTCGACTTCTGCATCCGCGCGGCGAGCCGCCCGCCGGAATGGCGGCTGGAGTACGTCAACGCGATCAAGAACCCCGCGATCATCCACTACGCCGCGCCGAGCAAGCCCTGGCACTTC
>WBZP01002517.1_pt1 | contig 20957 bp, 20 predicted proteins | sample 5204301 | NCBI WGS metagenome assembly WBZP01 (sample SAMN12412401, study PRJNA552823) | activated sludge metagenome | isolation source: activated sludge from nitrification reactor of wastewater treatment plant... | place: USA: Pennsylvania | collected 2017
GCATCATATTCGCCGGCAAATTGCGCGGCGAGATGCCGATACCCCAACCCCTTCATCGATCCCAGCGCCCGGCTATACCCGCGAGCCAGTAGCGTCCGAGTCTCTTCTACCATGCCATGCGTCAACTGCCAATCGATTCGGGCTTCGATCCGCCGATGGAGCTGCTCTTTGGAGCGCTGCAGCCCGATCAGCAATGTGGGGAACGCCGCTGCTTGCGATTGATGGTGTGCGTGCAAAGAAGCGAGGGAACAGCCAGCCAGGCGATAGACCTCCAGCGCCCGAATCACTTTTGACTCATCGTTGGGATGCAGCCGTGAGGCGGTGACAGGATCCACTCGTACAAGCTCGGCATAGAGACCTTCGCGCCCCTGCACGGCCACCAACGCCATGAGCTCCCGCCGAATGTTCGCATCGGCCTCCGGCGCATCGCAGATTCCCCGAATCAACGTGCGGATATAGAGCCCGGTCCCACCGACGACCAGAGGCAGTCGGCCCTCTCGGATCACTCGATCGATTTCTCCCAATGCCTCCCGCTGATAGCGCCCGGCGTTATAGGGCTCATCGGGATCTACCAAATCGATTAACCGATGCACGATACCCTGCCGCTCCTGCACCGACGGCTTATCGGTTCCGATGTCCATCCCGCGATAGACCTGGCGGGAATCGGCCGTCAGGATCTCGGTATTGTAGCGCCGGGCTACCTGGACTCCGACCGCACTTTTCCCTGTGGCCGTAGGTCCCAGTAAGACGACGAGGGGGCGATGCCGACGAATCGTGCCGGCCATCATATCGGATTGAGTGGGCATGGTGAGGATCTCAATTCTGCTCGACTACCACCCGACCCGACCAAACAGCTTCTCAAGCTCGTCTCCGGTCAGTTGAAAGACCGTCCGCCGTCCATGCGGGCACGTTTGGATCTTCCCTTCAACGAGCCAATCCTCAGTCAGCCGCTGGGTCTCCGGAAGCCCCATCGCCCGGCCGGCCCGCACCGCACTGTGGCAGGCCAACGAGGCCAACACGGGACGCACGCGCGCTTCAAGACTGGAGGCTTGCCCCCACAGACTGAGATCCTCCAGCAAATCTTGCAAGAAATCCGGAGCATTGATCGCGCCGACCCCGAGCGGCACACTCCGCACAAGGACTGCCGACTTGCCGAACGGCTCGAGTTCGAGGCCCAGTTTCTCCAACTCGCCTTGATAGCGCTGCAGCAGCGCCGCATGAGGCGCCGAGAGCTCGACAGCCTCCGGAATCAACAGGGGCTGCGAGGCCATCCCGCGCGCGACCCAGGCTCGATACAGTCGCTCAAACAAGACACGTTCATGAGTCGTATGCTGATCGAGGATGGTCAACGCACCACCCACCTGCACCACCAGATACGTGTGGTGAAGCTGTCCGAACGCCACCACCTCCGACGACGGCACACGCACATACGGCTCAGCCGCTTCGTTTACAAATGTGAGCTGATCGGCTGAGGCTGGAATGCTGCCGATAGCCTGAGGGCTTGCCTGGCCTGTTCCCGCCGAAGGCGCCATGGCCTGAGCGGGAAACCATACCCGCGCCAGCTCCTTACTCACACCCGGCGCGTCCGGCTCCCGCGGGACGAAGGACTCCCCGGTGACCGGCTCGTTTCGGCTAAGCGCCTGCCGCACCGCGCGTCTAACCAGCTGATGAATCGCTTCCTGCTCCGCAAAACGCACTTCACGCTTCGAGGGATGCACATTCACATCCACACGATCCGGATCGACCTCAAGAAACAATACGAACTGGGGTTGCTGTCCCTTGGGAAGGAACGAACCATAGCCTTCGACGATCGCATGGGACACAGCGGCACTCCGAACCGGTCGGCGATTGACAAAGAGTTCTTGCGGGATGCGCGATGCCTTCGCATGATTCGGGTCGATGATGATGCCGCTGAGCTTCGCCCCCGGCTGTCCGGCCTCGACCAGAACAGGATGATCGAGCATGAACCGTGAATAGACTTGGCCGATACGGTCCCGGTCCGTCGCCACCGCGGGATAATTCAACGTCTCCTGTCCGTTACCGATCAACTTAAAATGCACGGCCGGCCAGGCGAGCGCCGCCTGCTGCACCACACGCGTAATATGCGATGCTTCTGTCGGCACAGATTTGAGAAACTTTTTACGCGCCGGCTGATTGTGGAAAAGATCAGTGACTTCGATGCGTGTCCCGACGATCGGAGGAGCATCAAGGATCTGCGGGATCCCTCCGCCCCGTATCTGCAACTCGGTACCCACCTGATCTGACTGCATGGCCGTGACGAGCCGAACATTCGAAACCGAGGCAATGCTGGGCAGTGCCTCCCCGCGGAATCCCATCGTGCGGATGGACCATAGATCCTGATCGGAGCTCAGCTTGCTGGTGGCATGACGTTCGAATGCTTGCGGCGCATCGGCCCGGCTCATGCCCTCGCCATCGTCCGTGACGCGAATGCTTGCAAGGCCCCCGTCCTTAATCTCGACGGAAATGGTCTTGCTCTGTGCATCTAAACTGTTTTCGATGAGCTCTTTGACAACAGCGGCAGGACGTTCGACGACTTCCCCGGCGGCGATCCGGCTCACGACGTCTCCCGGCAAGATGCGAATTTTTCCGCTCGAACTGGTCGTCAGCACAGCACTACGCTCCATGGTATCGCGACGAAGGCTGACTGCGTGAGGTGGGGGATCGCGCGCCCGCGACCGTCACCGAATGTCGGCGAGTTTATTCTTTGCGAGCTTGGCTTCATCCGAGGCAGGGAACTCCTCAATCACCCGCTTGAGATATTTCCTTGATTTCACCAAATCCCCGGTTTCCGCCGTGGCCAAACCCAGCTTGTAGAGGGCAGCGGAGACTTTTTCGTTCCCAGGGTATTCCGCGACGAGATACTCGAACGTCGTCGTGGCGCGCGCGTAGTCCTTCTGATTGTAGAGCGACTCTCCCAACCAGTAATGCGCGTTCGGCGTCAATGACGTCCCGGGGAAATCTTTGGTGAATCGCTGAAATCCTGATACTGCCAGATCGTACTTTCCGTTCAGAAAATCGTTGTACGCGAGATTGAAGGCGGATGTCGGGGTGATGCCGGGCATGCCAGACACAATAGAGGAGCTCTCCCCTGGCACAGCGGACTTACTGGGCTTCGCCGCTTTCGGCGCATCAGACACAGCCACGTCGGCCCGGGCGGATGCGAGTCCGGGGCCGTCTTCAAGCTTGGCCAGCTTTGATTCCAGCTTTTGAAGGCGCGCAGCCAGCTCGTCAACCCGCGGCTTTCCCGACTCAACATCCTTGACACGTTCGACCGATTCGAGGCGCCGCAAGACCGCATCGACCCGCTGATGGTCCTGCTCTTGGGAGCGTGACACCGTCGAGAGTTGGTCCCGTAATTCGACAAAATCTGCATGCTTGGCGCATCCCGGCAAGATCAGCAATGAGCCCGCGACTCCGACCGCCGTCACATAAGGAATAATGTAAGCTTGCATGAAATCTATCGACCCTCCTTCAACTGAACCAGCTTGTCAGACGCTTTTCCAGCCTCCGGACTCCTCGGATACAGCGTGACCACTTGTTTAAATGCAGACGAGGCCCGTTTCTTATCCTTCAAGGCGAGATAGGCGTAGCCCTTCTTCAGAATGGCCGCAGGCACTTTCTCACTTCGTGGATAATCCGACTCGACCTTGTCGTACGCATCGATGGCTCGCTTGAAATCCTTGGCCCCGTAGTACGCCTCTCCGAGCCAATACCGAGCATTCGGAGCAAGGTCCGAGTTCGGATAGTTCGCGATAAACGTCGAAAACCCCCGGCGCGCTCCCTCTAAATCACCATCGCGGAATAGGGCCAAAACCCGTTCATATTGTCCACGGTCTGCCGCGATATCGACTGAAGAAGCTGCTGCGACAACCGGGGCTTCCACAGGAGCTGGGATCGTTGTCACCGGGGCCACTGCACCCTCCCCCTCCTCCGATGAGGCCTGCTGAGCCTGGTATGAGGATGAAGGAGACTCGGAATCTTGTGCGTGCCGTTCAATTGCAGGAGCCTCCGTCGAAGACGGAACGGTGGGTCGCTGTACCTGCTTTGGATTCTGAGGCCGTGAACCGGATTTCTGATTCACCTGCTCCAGAGACCGGCCTAACGAATCAATTCGTCGATCCTGCTCGTCAAACCGGGCCGTGAATTTTTGGCTGATGGACTCCAGCGTCTTCACCACCGACGCGACGCTCTTGTTGACTCCATCGAGGTGGCCGCTCATGGTCCGATTGGACTCGTTAATGTGGGACACCGCCGCCTTGTTATCGGCATCGACCTTCCCTGAGATCGCCCGCGCCTCCTGCTCATCCTGCGTGACACGATCATTCAAGCTGGTGAACGCCGTCTTGAATCCGGTGAGCGATTGGTTGAACTGGGTCAGGTTCTGGGACACTTTCTGATCCAGATTTTGCTGACTAGCCTCCAGGTCTCTGCGCTGTCCATCCAGCCGTTCGGCCACTTTCCGATCCAACACCTCATTGCTCTGCTTCACGGCCATCAGCACGTCGCGCTTCAGGTCCTCCGTCGCTTTGCTCACCGTCTTGGACAACTCATCGAGGCGCGCATTCACCTTGGCGTCTTGCGTCTCAAGACTCTTTTGCAACCAGACATAGCGAGTGTTGGTATCCGTCTCTAGCTTGGCCGCCAGCTGTTCCAGCTTCTTCGTTTGCAGTTCCAACTGCGCCGAGCGATGCTTAAGATCTTCCTGCTTGGACTGAAGCTCCTCCGCTTGGTGACGAGCTTTTTCGAGTTCCCCGCGAAGTTGCGGCAGATCCTGCTCCCGCAGATTGGAAATCTCCTGGCTCTGCCGAGCCCGCGTCTGAGAGAGCTGATCGTCCTGCTGCCTAATTTTCTGCTGCAGGGCTCGCTCGGTTTGCTTGAGATCGGCCTGCTGCGCCACACATCCGGACAACAGCGTGAAGAGCATGACTAGAACGATAGCCACCGCACACCTCACTTGCTGAACATGATCCTGATTCATTCTCGCCATCCGTGCAGCACCCCAACGCATACGATCTTACTTCCCGGACTTCACGACCACATGGCCGCGACGATTCTGGGCATAGCAGGCTTCGCTGTGCTCTTTGCAAAACGGCCGCTCTTTCCCATACGACACCACGCCCAATCGATTGGCGCTCACGCCAAGCTCCACCAAATAGTTCCGGGCAGCCTTCGCGCGCTTTTCGCCCAGCACCAGGTTATAGGCGGACGTCCCGCGCTCATCGCAATGTCCTTCGATTTTCAACTGCGCCCCGGGGTTCGCCTTGATCCACTCCGCATTGCGGGCCAGAGCCTGCCGCCCTTCTTCTGAAATCGCAAAGCTATCATAGCCGAAGAACACATCTCGCAACCCAGCCGCATCCGCGGCGGCTTGCTCGGACCGGATTTCATCCATCTGCCGGCCGCTCTGGGAAGGATCGAGCTTCGCCATCATTGTCCCGCCGTTCACGCGCTCCTCGCCGGGATTCTTATCGAGTCCGCGCAACCCGCCTGACCCATCGCGACCGGCCAGCGAGGTGTCAGGAAAATTGGAGCTGACTCCGCCACTGGAAGATCCGGTTGATCCGCCTGTTCCGCCGGCACCGGGAGTTCCTTTGGCCATGCCGGCCTGTGAGGACTGGGTGTCCCCGCCTGACTGCACGGACTTCTTCGAGCAGCCCGGCATCGTGACCAGCAACAGACCGGCCAGCATCGGAATCGACCATTGTGATAACGTCGCGCTCATAGATTCTCTCCTTCTTCTAGAGATCTCTCCCGGCCTATCCGGCGAGACATCTTCAATGTGTGATCGTGTGTATCGACCAGGTGAATTACGACGCCGGCGACCAGGCCGGCGCACTGTTGTGCGTGCCAGTAAATGTGACCCGCTCCAAATCTTTTCCGTCTGCGTTGATCATATAAATCTGGCTCTTCCCATCGACGGTCGAACTAAAGACCAGATGTCGTCCGTCCGGAGACCAGGAGGGTGAATCCTCAACCCCAGGCCCTGCCGTGAGTTGCACACGCTTCTGCCCGTCCGGCGTGATGAGGCACAACTTATACTCTTTTTTGGGCGTCCGGCACACATACGCAATCCAGTTTCCCCGCGGCGACCAAGCCGGTGCCGCGTTGTAGTCCCCCTCAAAGGTCAAGCGACGAACATTGGTCCCATCGGCGCTCATGAGAAATATCTGTGGGCCCCCGCTCCGATCCGATGCAAACGCCAGCTCCCGTCCTGAGGGAGCCCAGGACGGTGAGAGATCTCCTGATGCGTGCGTCGTCATACGTTGCATGGCCTTCGTTCTGGTATCCAGCTTGTACAACTCTGAATTCCCCTCGTGACTCGACGCGAATGCCAGGAAGTTGCCATCGGGGGACAGCGCCGGCGTGATGTTCAATCCAGCCAACGACACAATCGTCCAGCGTTTTCCGGTGGCTAATTCGATCATATCGATATCCTGCGTGTTGCGATTGCGATACGCCGTAAACACCAGAAAGCGGCGATCGGGCGACCAGCGCGGCATCAGGTTCAAGAAGCCATCCGAAGTTAGCTGGCGTGGCTCATACCCGTCATAGTCCATCACAAACAGCTCCCGCGCCGTTCCCTGCTCAGATACGTAAGCAATTTTCGTGCGGGCAATACCCGGCTCACCGGTATACCGAAACACTAATTCATCTGCAAAGCGATGAGCCATCAGGCGTACAACCGAAGAGGATCCGACGTAGCGCTTTCCGCCGACAATTTCATCTGATTCGCCATCATAGACGAATCCGTCCATGCTGACATCGGCGTCCTTATCCCCGTCCTTCGCACCGGCCTTTCCCCACACCAGCACCGAGACACCGTTTTCTTTGGCCTGCTTGAACACAGGATGTGGGCCGGTGCCTACATCCCGCACTTTGATACCGAGACTCGGGAGATCCACGAGTGAAAACACGAGCGATCGCCGGATGTCGGCCTTCAGCACCTCTTCGAGCCGTCCCCCCAGCCACTCCGGACCGCCCGCATTCTGGATCCCAATCACACCCAAAGGAATTTTTTGAAAGTCGGGTCTGGTCGCTTCAAGAAACACATCGGCCGCACCGGACTCGATGATCCCGATGAGCCCGACCGACACCAAGCAACCCAGCATGCACCACGTTCGGAATGTCATGAGTTATCCGTTTTGTTCTCCCACCGTAAACGTGAAATGGGCATCGAAGTAAGATTCCGTAAGATCCGCGGGAAACATCGGCAGCGGATGGGCCGTCACCACCGCCCGCTTCCCTGCCAAATCGAAATACTCGTTTCCTGACGACTGCTCGATCACCACACCGCTCACACTCCCATCCCGATGCAATCGAAACTTCACTACCACGCGGTAGGTCTGCGCCGTCACATCAACCGGAGGCGCAGCCCACATACTACTGATCTTCCGACGAACCTGCGCCAAGTAGACATTGGACCCGGGAGCCATCCCGGGAACCTTCAATGCCGTATCCACAGCCTTCACGCTCGGCGCCTTCGCTTCAAGTTGAGGCGCCGGCGTCGGCTGAGATTCTGCGGGGGCCGCCTTGGATTCTTTCGGCAACTCCAGTTTTTTAATCTTATTGAGCTCTTCGTCCAGCTCCCGGTTGAGTTCGTCGGTCAGAGACGGCCGCGGCTTCGTGTCCGCCGGCTTCTTTGTCGCGACCTTCGCCTCGGACACCATCGGAACATCCGGCAACTTGAGCTTGGGAACATTCGCAACCGCCGGCTCCTGAACCTTTTTCAACTTCTCGGCCGGACTGTAGTCGCCAAACTTCGGAGCGTCCGGAGGCAACTCAATATCCTTCAAGAGATCGCGCATCGGATTTTGCGCAGGCTTGGAAGGAGCAGCCGCTTCTCGCTGAACTACGGGCGGCGCCAATGGAGCGGCTTTCACCGGAGGCGTCGGCACCGGAGCCTCCACCTGCTTCACCGGTATTTTGACCGGCTCAACCGCTTTAACGGGCTCAGCCGCCTTGACCGGAGGGGTCGGCAGGCTGGCCAGGGAAATTTCGATGGACGCTAATGGCCGCTCGCCATTCTGGGGTAACCGTACCCAGGTGACGAGAATAAAGACGCCCAGGTGAAGCGCTACGGACCACACCACCGCCCGCTTTAAGCGGCTGGTCAACTGGCCTTGCAGTCCCTCATCCAGCCAGGCCCGAGAGTGCGCTGCAACCTGTACCATGGCCAACCGATGTCCTATTTATTTCGACGCGGGATCGCCACGTCAGTCACCCGTTCAGGGCCGGCAGGATCCGTCACCATCCCCAATTTCTCAATTCCGGCCTTCTTCACCCCGTCCATCACCTGAATCACCACGCCATAGGGCACTTCGCGATCGGCCCGCAGGTAGACCGAGACATCGGCGTGCTCTTCTTTGAGAAGCTTCAACTTGCGTTCTAATTGAACGGCACTCACCTGATCCTTATCGAGATACAGGCGTTGATCCTTTTCGATCGTCAGCACCGCCCGAATTTCAGGCTTGATCGTGTTCGACGCGGACACCGGCAACTTGATATCCATGCCCCGGTAGAGCATCGGCGCCGTCACCATGAAAATGACCAGCAACACCAGCACGACATCGACCAGAGGGATAATGTTGATCTCCGCCATGAAGCGGCGTTGGCGCGTTTCGAGGATCATCCCTTCGTCCCTGTAGAAGCCGGTTTCGCCTTCGGTGCCATCAACGTCAGAAGCTCGACCGTCACCGTATCCATGCGGAACGCGGTGCCGCGGATACGGGACAGAAAGTAGTTGTAGGCGATGACCGCGGGAATCGCCGTGAACAGCCCGGCCGCCGTGGCCACCAGGGCTTCGGACACGCCGGGCGCGACCGCGGCAATACTGGCCGTCCCTTGCGAACCGATTTCTCTGAACGAATCGATGATCCCCATCACCGTCCCCAGCAATCCGACGAACGGGCTGATATTGCCCGTCGTGGCGAGAAAGGGAAGATACGATTCAAGGTGAGAGAGCTGTCCCTGCGCGATATGTTGCGCGGTGCGCTCCATGACGTGGCGGTCTACAGGAAGTGCGCCTCCACCGTCCTGAGCCTCGCGCCCTGTCCCAAGCCGATCGACTACACCATGGAAAATCTTGGCGCACGGGCTGCCGGTCGAACGCTGGGCATGGCGCACGACTTCATCGACATCCTTGGCTTTCAACAGCACAGTCATGAACCGCCGGTCTTCTGCGTCGGCGGCTTTGAAGACTTTCAACTTGAGGAGAATCACGGCCCAGGATACGACTGACAGCAGGAGGAGAAGAAAGAGAACGACTTTCGACACCACGCCCAGTGATCCAATGAGAGCCATGGGACCTGACTGGAACATAGGACGCTAGCGTCTCCCTCCTCTATTCATGACACACCGTAGTGTGATGGAGTGTGCTCAACCCTGAAGAAAAATGGCGGGGCCGACGGGATTTGAACCCGCGACCTCCAGATTGACAATCTGGCGTCCTAACCAGCTGAACGACGGCCCCTCGCGATTCTTCTATACGACGGATGGTCGGAACGACAAGACGATTGACAGAGCAGCCGTTCAAGTCCCGAAATCAGAAATGGTGCTATCTTCCTTTTTCGATCTGCCCCTACGCACCAGCTTACCTCTGGTAGGCGGAACAGGGATCGAACCTGCGACATCCACCGTGTAAAGGTGGCGCTCTACCAACTGAGCTATCCGCCCGTTTTTCTTAGCAACGTTGGCGGATGCTACCAAGTCCATCCGGCCTTGTCAACCGATTCTCGCACTCTTCTTGCAGTTTTCTTGGATTCCTACAGCCTTTTCATTCGTCGCGACTTGAGGACGGCAAGATTCCTATTTCTTGAGGCTCCGCGCCTGCCGGGGGAAAAATCTCCGATGAACCTGCTTCAGCCGGCCCCGCTCGACATGGGTGTAGATTTGCGTCGTCGCGATATCCGCATGGCCGAGCATCGCCTGCACCGCACGCAAATCGGCGCCCCCTTCAAGCAAGTGCGTAGCAAACGAATGTCGCAGCATGTGGGGCGAAATGGGCTTGGCAATCCCCGCGCGCTTGGCGCGCCGGCTCACGATTTTCCAAAAGGCCTGCCTGGTTAACGGCCCCCCGCGTCGAGACACAAAGAGCGCTCGCGACGCCCGCCGATTCAAAATGGCAGAGCGAATGTGATCGACATAGTGCGCCAGCGCCTCCCTTGCAGCTTCGCCGATCGGGACCAGGCGCTCCTTTGCCCCCTTCCCGAAAATCCGCAGACAACCCACGCCCAGATCAAGACGCACTAATTCTACCGACACTAATTCCGAGACGCGCAATCCCGACGCATACATCAACTCCAGCATCGTGCGATCACGCTGATCTTCCAATGTGGGTAACGGCGGCAAATCTAAGAGTGCCGTGACCTCCGCCATCGTCAATGTTTTGGGTAATCGGATTGCCCGCGGGGCCACCGACAGATCCTGCATCGGGCTGACAGGCAGCAATCCTTCGCGTACGAGAAAACGAAACCAGCCGCGCAAGGTCGACATGGTGCGCGCCATCGATGCCGAGGCCAGGCGCTGATCTTTCAAGGTCGCGAGAAATCCGGCGAGCTGGTGCGGCGCAACCGCCTCCCCCATTCCGATCCGGTGCGGAACAAGAAATGACTGCAACTTGTGCAAATCGCGCCGATAGGCTTCCAGCGTGTTGACCGATAACCCGCCTTCAACGCGAAGATGCCCGAGATAGCGTTCAGCGAGCGGGGCGAGGATTTGATCGGTCGATGTAGCCATAAGAAGAGGCGCACGAGGAGCAGGCAAATCAGCACTGCTGCGAGCACCGCAGCCTGCCTATCGGCAGACTATAGCCAACTCGCCAGGTGAACTCAACGAACTAACCGCGGTTCTCCTTGACACTTCCGCACCCTTTCCGATACTAGTCACAGCGTGTCATCTAATAACCATCCGCATCTCTTTTGCTGCCTCTAATGGGTTCTCAGCGCACATACTCACGACTGCTTGCCTGCCGCCGCTTGATCGTCGTCCTGGCCTTGAGCCTGGCGGGGACCACGGTCCAGCCCCAACCAGCTCCTGCTGCGGAACTCAAAGCGCCGCTGCCTGACCCTCCGGTGCTGTCTCAAGCCAAACGATTGCTCGACAAGGGCGAGGCAGAGTCCGCCGCCACCGTCCTTCGGCGGTTTCTCGCCACCTCCCCGCGCCCGGAACATTTGGATGACACCTACCTGCTGCTCGGAGCTGCTCTGTACAACATGAAGGAATACTCCGAGGCCATACGATACTTGAACCAGCTCCAGACCGAATTCCCGGCGTCCGACCTGAGCGAGCGGGGGAAGATCCTGCTGGCCCGTACCCACGCGGCGATGGGCAACATCGATCTGGCGCTGCCCCTGCTCACACAATTGCGCACCGGCACGACCGACGAAGACACGAAGCACGAAGCCCTCCGGCTCACCGCCGAATTTCTGGTGCAGAAAAAGGAGTATGTCCGCGCCATCGAAGCCCTACTCCAAGAGAGCGCCGCCGGTACTGAAGAGCACGTAGCGGAGACGCGGGCACAGATTCGCGAGTTCATCAACGAGAAGCTGGACAAGAAAGCGCTCACGCGACTGCACGACCTCCATCCGAAATCGTTCCCCGGCGACCTGGCCGCCATCCGTTTGATCGAGCTCTATACCGGCCGCGGAGAGGACCATCTGGCAGAACGCCAGATTCAACAATTTCTCCTGCACTTCCCCGAACACCCTTACAGCCCGAAGGCGACCGAGACGCTGGCGCTACTCAAGACCAGACTGAAGGCGAACCAATTCTTCATCGCCACAGTCCTGCCACTGTCCGGACGCCTCGCACCCTTCGCGAATGAAGTGCTTGAAGGCATTCAGCTGGCGGTCGAACGTGCGCGCGAACAGTCAGGGATGCCGCCGGTCGGACTGATCGTAAAAGACAACGAATCGGACAAACCCTCGTTTCTCGAAGACCACGCCGCACTGCTGAACGAAGACCGGCCATTGGCCGTCATCGGGCCGATGCTCTCGAAGAATCTCCCCGTCATGGCCGAGATGGCCGAACGCGCAAAAGTCCCGCTGATTACCCCGGCCGCCACATTTCCCAACGTCCGACGACTGGGCAGCTTCGTCTTCAGCACCACCCTGACCCATGCCCTGCAAGCCAAGCGAATCGCAACCTATGCCACCGGCGAACAAGGCTACCGCCGATTTTGCATTCTGTATCCCGATACCACGTATGGCCGTGAACAGGCGCGGCTCTTTGCGCAAGAAGTCCGGCAGCATGAGGGCGAAGTCATCGCCATGGAATCGTTCAAAGAGGGCGATTCAGACTTCTCGCCACAGATCAAGAGACTCAAGGCCGAAGACCTCAAGAAATACGGCCTCGCGGTTCCCTACGATCCCTCACGCCCTGCGGGAAAGCCGGTCGGCAAAACCGATAAACGGATTCTCTACACGCCGGGCTTCGACGCGATCTTCATTCCCAGCCGCGCCAGTGAAATCGGCCTACTCGCGGCACAACTCGCCTTTCACGACGTCAAAGTCCCGATGTTGGGAACGAACGGGTGGAACTCGCCGGACTTTCTGCGCACGGCAGACCGGACGGTGGATGGCGCGGTCTTCGTAGACGGGTTCTTCGCGGACAGCACGAATATCAACGTGCAGGACTTCGTGCAGCGCTATCAGAAACGCTTCCAGGGCACCCCGACCCTCTTTACGATGCAAGGCTACGATGCGGCCAAGCTGGTGCTGGAAGCCATTCGCCATGGAGCCACGACGGGCGAGACGGTGCGGGAGTTTCTGACGACGCAACGCGATCTCCCTTCACTGATGGGACCGGCGAGCTTCGGGGCGGAAGGGACGTTCCAGCGGCCCCTCGCGTTACTGCAAGTCAAACACGGGAAATTCGTCCAACTCGACTAACCGGACCATCGCATGGACACGCTCGCCCCTATCCTCCATAAGATTTCGTACATGGGCCTCCCGCTCCTCTTCGCGATGGTCTTGCACGAATACGCGCACGGATGGGCCGCCGATAAATGCGGCGATCCGACCGCGAAGCTGCAAGGGCGCCTGACCTTCAATCCCCTGGCCCATATCGATCCCCTCGGCACCATCATTCTGCCGTTGCTCTGTCTCGCGTTGCCGGGAAGCTTCCTCCTCGGATGGGCCAAGCCGGTTCCGGTTGATCCTCGCAACATGCGCCAGCCACGCCGCGACATGGCCCTTGTTGCCGCCGCGGGGCCCGGGATGAATCTCGTCCTGGCCATCGTCGGTGCGCTGGTCGTCGCAGCGCTCTTCGCCTTCGATCCGACGCTGCTGGCAAAACGCGCCGGCACCGCCGAGGGCGAGCCCGCGAGCCTGGCCACGATGATCCTGCTGCCTATCAGCGTCATGGCCCTCTACTCGGTGATGATCAACGTCTTTCTGGCGCTCTTCAATTTGATTCCGATCCCGCCGCTCGACGGCGGGCGTATCCTGACCTGTCTCCTGCCCCCCGCCCCGGCGCTCGCGCTCGCGCGGTTGGAACCCTACGGCATGATGATTCTCATGGGATTGATCGTCTTCGACAAAGAACTCCGCGTCATCCACACCATTACCAGCACATTCGCCAATGCCCTGTCCGGCACGATCCTGTCGACGGCACTGGGCCTCGGCGCTGGGGCCTCACAATGACCACAGCACGTATGAGCCTGATCCACAGCAGCACGGCGATCTCGATCAAATTCAGGATTGCCAACACCGCACTCCGCGTCATCCACATTATCACCAGCACATTCGCCACAGCCCTGTCCGGAATCACCCTTTCGAACACCCTGGGCCTCGGCGCAGGAGCCTCGCAATGACCACAGCACCCCGTAAACGCGTCCTCAGCGGCATGCAACCCAGCGGCTTGATGCATTTGGGCAACTATCTCGGCGCCCTGGAAAACTGGAAGGCGCTGCAGGAAGACTATGAGTGTTTCTTCTTCGTCGCCGACTGGCACGCGCTCTCGACGAACTACGCCGACACCAGCCGCATCCGCGAATTCGTGCGCGAACTCTTGATCGATTGGCTGGCTGCCGGTATCGACCCGAAACGATCGACCGTCTTTATCCAATCACACATTCCCGAGCATGCCGTGCTGCATCTCCTGCTCTCCATGATGGTCCCTGTCTCCTGGCTGGAACGGAACCCGACCTACAAAGAAAAGCAGGACGAGATCAAAGAAAAAGACTTGAGCACCTACGGCTTCCTCGGCTATCCCGTGCTCCAGGCCGCCGATATCTTGTTGTACAAACCGGATTTCGTTCCGGTAGGCAAAGACCAGCTGCCTCACCTTGAATTGACGAGAGAACTCGCCCGGCGCTTTAACGACATCTATAAGAAATCCGTATTCCCGGAACCTAAAGAGCACCTCACCAAATTCCCCAAGGTCCTGGGCACCGACGGGCGGAAGATGAGCAAAAGCTACGGCAACACGATCAATCTGTCGGACGCGGAGCCGGTGGTCCGGCAAAAACTCAAGACGATGGTGACCGACCCAGCGCGCGTGCGTCGCACCGACCCGGGCAATCCCGACGTCTGCCCCGTCTATGAGTTTCACAAAATCTACTCGCCGCAAGAAGTGCAGGCACAGATCAACACAGACTGCCGCACCGCCGCCATCGGCTGTATCGACTGCAAGAAACTGGTGGCGGATAAGATGGTCGAGCGCATGGCGCCCATGTGGGACGCTCGCGCAGCGCTGACCAGCCACCCCTCGCGCATCGACGAGATCGTGCAGGACGGCAGCCAGCGCGCTGCGAAAGTCGCAAAAGCGACGCTCGCCGAAGTGAACGAGGCAATGAAGATCTGACCGCCCCTCCTCGCCCTCGGTAAAATTCCTGAAATCGCTGGAGGAACCGCTGCCCGCATGGAAAAATGCCGACAGCTGTTCACCATCAGACCACGCTGGACGATCTTCCACACCAGCGAGCAAGAGGTTGGCATGACACGGACTCGACTTTGGCTTGGCGCGCTCGTGATTGGATGGGCCTGGGCCCTGACCGGCTGCGGCACCTGGATGCACGGAGACCATCAATCCGTCACGCTCTTTACCACTCCGGCAGATACCAAAGTCGTTGTCGACGATCTCGTGCACATGCTCGCACCGGGCACCGTCAATCTCAGCCGCAAAGCCGACCATAGCGCCACCTTCGCCAAAGACGGCTACGACTCCGCTACCTATACAATTAAGCGAACCTGGTCCTGGTGGGTGGTAGCCGACGTGCTCGGCTGCGCGATTATCTTCTCGCCTTTCTGCATCATGCACGACATCGACGAAGGCGGGTACTATACCTTCGACGAAAAGATCTACTTCACGCTCGACCGCAAGACAGTAGAAACTCCTTCTACTAAATAACGCCATCCAGCGCTCGAAGAGCGCTAACAAACTGACAACGGAGCAACCCAGAAAGGTCAGCTCGAATTCCCTATTTCCCTATACCCTGCGGCAACCTGCTCAATATACCGTTAGTATCGAAAGAGACTTATAGATTGAGCACGATGAATTCAGTAGTCCAGTGCGCGGGTGCTCTAGTTCTTGTTGGAATAGGCACCTGGTTTCTCGCAAGGCTTGATCAAGAAGCCAGGCGAATCGTTGAGTCACGTCGCAATTGGGGATACCCCATCGTCGATTACGAGCTTGAAGTGAAGAAATGGAAGAAGCGAACAGGCTTATTTTATGTGATTTGCACTCTTATCTTTCTCGCTAAAGCCGTAGTTTGTGCGCTGCCTTACTTTTGACAGCTTTTCTTCTATATCTAGAATCCTGGCATCGAGAAACGTGAATTTCTTTTCATCCCACCACCTTAATCCAATGTCCCTTCCGTTCTTGATTAGTGACATTGAGGCTCATGATGCCTCGGCAAGCACGGTTGAGCATGTGCTTGACCTCATACTTCTTCCACCGGGTGAAGTAGCGGGAGGGCGTCCACCCGCCGCACATGGTCCATAGAATCTACCGCTCGTGAAAACATCAGCTGGCCCCGCGTGCTGAACGACTCATCGGCGCGACTATCTAACTTGTGGTATGGTGCCGATTACGCAACGTGGTCATAGACAAGAAGGACCGGCTGGACTTGAAACATCTCTTACTCGCATGTGCTGCGCTGATCGGTCTGTCGGCCATGGCCGATGCCGCGGCGATCGATCCTCCCTGCGACGCCTACCCGCCGGCGAAACAGGCGCGATGCATCGTCATCTGGAAGGAACTCAACAAGGAAGACGGCGCAGCAATCTCGCAGTTCGGACTCGATCAATTAAAGCGCCGTGAGGAAGGGAAGATCAACGCGCAGCAGCATCTTTCCGAGAACATGGCCTTCATCAAGCAATCGACCGAGAAGCGCCTCGCTCGTCTGAAAGAGCGGATGGCAAAAGAGTAGCCTTCCGTCACGCCACACGAAAAAACTGGTTCGATTCTTTCTCGACTCCGATTTCCGTTTCCGGACCATGCCCCGTCACCACCGTCGTTTCGTCGGCGAGCGTATAGAGCCGTTCGCGGATCGACCGCTCGATCGTATCGAAATCCCCGCCCCACAAATCAGTCCGGCCGATACTGCCCCGGAATAACGTATCTCCAGCCAACACGACACTCTCATCGGGAATATGAAAGCTCATCGAACCGGGGGTGTGCCCCGGCGTGTGGAGGCCCACGACGGTCACGCCGCCGACCATGATGCGCTCTTCATCTTTAATCCAATACTCCGGAAGCGGCACGGCCACATAGGGCACACCGAACATCCGGCATTGCACTTCCAGATTGGTCCAGAGATCGAGATCATCCTGATGTAAACAGAGAGTCGCACCTGTCAGCCGTTGCATTTCGCCGGATGCGAGAAAGTGATCAAAATGGGCGTGCGTATGCAGGATGTGGCGAACGGTCAGACCCAGTTGCTGTACTTCGCGAAGAATCCGTTCAGGCGCGCCGCCTGGATCGACGACAATGGCCTGCTTCGTCACCGGATCACCGATGATGGAGCAATTACATCCGAGCGGAGGGACCGAAAAGGTTTTGCGGATTAACGTCGGCATAGCAGGCTGTAGAGAACTGGTTACGGCAACCTCTCATTCGTACGCACAACAGGGGAATCTACCAGGATGCTACCGCTGAGACCGCTCACGGCGCAAGCAGCGGCCCGCCGTCGGACTCCGGCTCGACACGAACCGTCCACACCACTTCCGTGTCCCAGATCGACCAGGCGGTCTCCTGCCGGCGCAGCCAGACGAGAAATCCGGCACCAGAACCGTCGGGACGCAGATTGCCGACATAGACCAAGGCGTGAGTTTGGCGGAGATTGTACCCGATGCGCGAAAACACCAGCCGGTCCAGCACTGGCATGGCCTGCACAGACCTGAGCCAAACGGTCAGGACCGGTTGTGCCAGCGACACTTCCGGCTCTTCGACGGCGTTGCCTGACACAAAACGATATCTGGTTCCGAATTGAAACCGGCCTTCCAATCGTGCCGGCTCCTGATTCGCCGCGACGAAATCACGGACCAGTTCGACGGGCAACGCTCCATCGAAATACCCTTGCTTGTGAAACCACGCGCTCGTCAGCGGCCCTTCCTGCTCCGGCGAGACCTGCGTCGTGGTCTTCCGTTCGAGCAGCACGAGTTGGGTTTCTGAGTGGAGAAACTTGCTGGTGATGATCTGATCATAGCGGGCGTAGTCTTCGACTAAAATCGAGTCGACCGTCCCCTCCCCGGCCAACCCGACAGCCGGCAGCGACATCACAAGGCTCAACAGAACCAGGGGTAGAAATATCCTAGAGTGCATAACTTCAGCATAGCCGCCAGGCCGGAGACCGGTCAATTCTGGAAATACTGCGTGGACAAGCTCAGGCGAACCGTAGATAATCGGCCGATCAACTTTATGGGGAGCGCAGCGTGACAAGACTTTGTTTCCACATGGCCTGGATCGGCCTGCTGGCCTGCTATCTGCTGACCGCCGGGTGTAAGCCTGATGAGTCGCCCTTCAAGGCCGAGAACGAGGCCCTGAAAAAACAGGTCACCAAACAGGAATCCCTGCTCTCGTCCTTGCAGGACGGCAACAAGGTGATGCAGCAACAGATCGACTTGCTGAACCAGGAACTCCGTGATGCGAAGAAAGCCACGGATTCGGCCAAGGCCGAGCTGACTCAGCTGACAGATCAACTGAATGCGCAACTCGCCCAGGCGAAGCGCGCGAGCGCCGAGGCCGTCAAAACCGCCGCGGCTCAGGCGGCTCAGCAACTGCGCATCGAGGAAAAGGGGGCGCAAGTCGAGACGTTCGCCCGCCCGCTGACCGCCGTCGCGAAGATCGTGGAAGAAGCCCTCGCCAAGAACGGCTACCCCGTGAAAGTCAGTTATAAGAACGATCAGAAAGCGGTCTACGTCACCGAGCGAAAGATTTCGAATCCTGCCTCCCTGGAAGTGGCCGGCTTCCGCAATCAATATCTCATCACCCTGCAGGCCCTGCCGGCGAATGCCACCAGACTCGGCGTCCGCGCCGAATTTGAAAAAGTGGCGCAAGGCGGCCGCATTCTGAGCGTGAGCCAGGAAGAGACGGCAGAAATCGAACGGCGCCTGATCGGAGAAATTCACAAGGCCCTGGAGGCGCAGAGCAAGACCTGATGCCATTCCTTCGTTGGCTCCCCTCGCTCTTCCTTCTGCTTGCCCTCTCGACGCCGGCATCGGGAGCCACCGTAGCGCCCAAGCCGTCGCAAGAATTGGCGCGCCACCTCACCGCCATCGCGGCGCTGGCGAAGCCGGCTCCCACAGTCACCATACCCGCAGGCACCTTCCTCCTCGGGAGCAAGCGCATAGACGACGATCCGTATGGAATCGGGACACAGTTCGACGATACCGAACTCCCGCAAAACCGCGTCTGGCTCGATGCCTTTGAGATGGATCGCGACGAAGTGAGTCTGGGCGAGTATCTCGCCTTCCTGCAACAGCGGAAAACGCCGCCTTCCGACGAACTGCAGAAATTGATCTGGCACGTCATTACGATTCACTCCGTCACAGACGACACGCTGACACGCTGGCCGGCCCTGTATGTGACGTGGAAGGAAGCGCAGGATCTCTGTCAATCCGCCGGCAAGCGGCTCCCCACTGAAGCCGAATGGGAAAAAGCAGCACGCGGAACGGAAGGTGCCCTCTTTCCTTGGGGCAATGCGATCCCCGACCCGAAACGGGCAATGTTCGGACAATATCATGTGCATGAGATTCCGATCCTCGCCCCGGTCGAGTCGCTGGACGAAGGCCGCAGCCCCTACGGATTGCATCACATGGCCGGGAATGTCGCCGAGTGGGTCCAGGACTGGTTCGGCTTCGACTACTACGCCTACATGACGGAGAAGAATCCGCCGGGACCGACGAGCGGCCGCTACCGAAGCGTGCGGGGAGGATCGTGGAAGAGCAAGATCATCATGCTGCGAACAGCCACGCGTAGCGGCTCGCCACCGGCGCAACGCTCGGCCACCATCGGCTTTCGCTGTGCGAAATCCGTATCGGTCCCGGCGCCTGAGTCTAAGTAGCAAACAGCCGTTCTCTTGGTGACGCGCACCTCACATGCTAGCATGGCATTCCTATGGCCTTAGCAACCAGCGTCCACGACCTCCGCACCTTGATCCGCTCCTGCCATCCGCTGGTCATCATCGAGACCGTGGAAGAAGAGCGCGTGCTGGCCTTGCTGCAATCCGTGGCTGCGCAAGAGCGCATGCCGCTGTTCGAATGGTCCATCACGAGAGGACTTACCCGGACCGACGACGGCCCCACGCTCAGCAAGATGACCGCGACCCCGCTGGCGCTGCTTCAGCACCTGAATGGGCTGACCGTCGAAGCGGTCTTCTGGCTAAAAGATCTTGTCCCGCATTTACAAGACGCGGCCGTCACTCGACAGCTGCGCGAAGTATCGGCGGTCTATAGCCGTACCAGAGCCACCTGCATCCTGACCGGACATCCGATTGCCCTGCCGCCCGATCTCGAGACCGTAGCCGTCCGCCTTGATCTCCAGTTGCCGGATCGCACCGAACTGCAATCCATGCTCCAGAGCGTCCTCGCCTCGCTCGGAACGAGAACGACGCCTCGCCGGCCCCGCTCCACAACCATGGCACAGAGCATCCTCGGCTCTCTCACGGAAACCAAGCCGGCCGATGCAGGCCTTTCGACTCAGGAACGCGACGCGATTCTTCGCGCGCTGCAGGGACTGACCCTGCATCAAGCCAGACAGGTCATCACGCAATGCGTCGTCGAAGACGGCACGCTGTCCGCCGATGATGTGCAGGAGATTTTGAAACGCAAAGTCCAGGCGATCAAAGACGGCGGGCTGTTGGAATATTACCCGCTTGAAGACAACCGGTTTGAGCTAGGCGGATTTACGAATTTGAAAGCCTGGCTGGAGCGCGCGAAGGTCGGGTTTACCGCCGAGGCCAAAGCGCTCAACCTGACACCGCCACGAGGCATCATGCTGGTCGGCGTGCCGGGCTGCGGAAAATCGCTCGCAGCCAAGGCCATTGCGCGCGAGTGGCAACTCCCGTTGCTCAAACTCGACGCAGGCCGCTTGTTCGATAAGTTCGTCGGGGAATCGGAAAAGAATTTTCGTAAGGCGATCGAGACGGCCGAATCACTCTCGCCCATCGTGCTCTGGATCGATGAAATCGAGAAGGCCATGGCAGCAGGCGGCGGGAGCGGCGATGCCGACGCGGGCTTGAGCCGCCGGCTCTTCGGCGCGTTTCTCACCTGGTTGCAGGAAAAGAAACAGGAAGTGTTCGTCATCGCGACCGCCAATAATCTCGCGCTGCTGCCGCCGGAACTCCTCCGCAAAGGCCGTTTCGATGAAATCTTCTTCGTCGATCTGCCGGATGACGGCGAACGAGAATCCATCTGGAAGATTCACCTGGGGCTCCGCAAGCAAGACAAAACACAGTTCGATCTGGTAAAAATCGTCAGCGCCAGCGATGGCTTCAG
>WBZP01002518.1_pt1 | contig 20955 bp, 16 predicted proteins | sample 5204301 | NCBI WGS metagenome assembly WBZP01 (sample SAMN12412401, study PRJNA552823) | activated sludge metagenome | isolation source: activated sludge from nitrification reactor of wastewater treatment plant... | place: USA: Pennsylvania | collected 2017
GTGGCTTGCTCAAAGAGCGGGATCCGGGTCTCGGCCCATAGCTCCTTGCCCAATAGGTAAGGACTGTTTGCTCCCAGCGCCAACTGGACTCCAGCGACTGCCTGGGAGGCATTCCAGTAGCTCGAAAACTCCTCTGGGCTCACTTGCACATGCAGTTGGGTGCTGGTGCACGCCGCCTCAGGCATGATCGTTTCAGACAGAGTCCGCAATCGCTCAGGCCCTGAGATGTCGATCATGATGTCCTCACCGCGGGCGGCAAGGATCTGGTCGCTGAGCAGCTTGTACCGCGGGTTCGCGCTGATGGTGGAAGGGGCGAAGTGCCCCTCCTCGAGGGTCGGCAGGATCCCAATCATCACCAGATGGGCACCCACTGTGCTTGCTGCATCTTCAGCGCTGTTGAGGCTTTCGCGCAGGTCGTGTTCGAAGCCTTGAACGCCTTGGGTGTGCAGCAGCTGAGGCGGCACATTGACTTCGAGGTTGTACTGCGCAAGCTCAGTCTGAAAGGACGGGTCGGCAATTTGCTCGAGCACTTCGACATTTTTCAGGGCTGGGCGCCCGTCCGCATCGACGAGGTTGAACTCGATCTCCATGCCCGTCTTCGGGTCATCGGCATCAAAGTGCGACTCACGCAGCATTCGGGCGAGTACGTCGAGACATGACCGTACTTTCTCGCGAAACCGTGTGCGATCAGCTCTGGTGAACTCCTGAGCATGGACATCCTGTCCCATGCCAACACCCTATTGCCTAGCGGTGCCTCAGGACCGCGAAAAGGGGTTTGTCGTCACGATGCGGATGCGCCAGACGGATCTGCTGGGTCGGCATTTCTGAAAACCTCGAAGATGCTGTCGTCTGACGCCTTCCAAGCATCGGGTGGGATCGCATTCATCAGGATGTCGCTGATCAGATGTGCCATGGAGTAGTGCCGGTCGAGGTTCAGGCAGTGCTCTACTGCACACCACGCCATCGCTCCGTCACCGGCATGCCACGACGCAAAGGCCAGCAGTGCGACGGCGGACTTTCGATCATTGGCGCGCAGCTGACTGCTTCGCCGAGTCATTTGCAGCCAGAAGTCCATCCAGACCATGCTGCGCTCCTTCATCGCCATCCAGGCGATATCTCGCAACTCGATGTCAGTGATCAGATCAAGGACCTTTGCGCAATCGCGCACATCCAGGGGGCGACGGTCTTCGGCGAAGCTGCGCAGTCGATGCTGCAACCACCTGGCGTCGGCATATCTGCTCGCCTCAGTGAGCGGTTGGCTGCGGCGGCGAGACCGCAACTCAAGCTTGATCTTGCGGGCATCGGCTTGATCGTATTCCTTGAGGCTCTGAGCCAGATCTGCCCGCGATTCGCATACGACGTGCCCGTCGAAGTGGGCCTCGAGAGTGGCGGGATGACTGGCATTGTCGAAGGGCAGTCCTCCTGGCTCCTGCTGCGCCAATTGCGGGTCGCTGACCTGGGTTGCGAAGAAGTGTCCGTCGTGCACGCGGATGGCGGTCGTCAACTTGAGACCCTCTGCCGCAATCACCTCCGCACACTTGCTGGCATGCTGCTCGGCAAGCTCCGCGTCCGCGGTGTAGTAGACCAACACCACAGCCGTACGCCCGTTGTTGATCGCCGCAGCGATGAGGTACTCCGCCAAGGTCTGTTGTTGACTCGCCGTAGGCAAAAGATCAGCACGGGCGATGAAGGATGACTTGTCATCTCGATAGGCCACCATCACCACCGATTCAACAGGTTGAAAGCCGAGCGTGAGTGGGATGGCCGCTAGGACGTCAGGGATGTCACGAATCACAGTGCGCTTTGTCATGGCCTCAATCTGCACAAGCCAAGAGACAGATCCCAGTGGCAAAGCAAATCTGTGGATTGCCGATCCGTGAAACGCCGTCTGTGGATGACAACCGGGCATAGCCCACGTCATGGGACGATGCGGGGGTGCGCGCAGAGCCTTCGATCCTGCACCTGGATCTCGATGCCTTCTTTGCGTCCGTCGAGCAGCGCGACAAACCTTCACTTCGTGGCAAGCCAGTGATTGTCGGCGGCACAGGTGGCCGTGGCGTCGTAGCTGCTGCCAGCTATGAAGCCCGTGCATTTGGGGTTCATTCGGCGATGCCGACCGCCCAGGCTCGACGGCTTTGCCCCAATGCCGCCTTCCTTCGTGGCCGTTTCGCGGCGTACAGCCAGACCAGCAAGGTGGTCATGGACGTGCTCCGGGAGTTCACCCCAGTGGTGGAGCCATTGTCACTTGATGAGGCATATCTTGATCTGACTGCCGGTGACTTCGCGTCTTTGGACTCCCAATCGGTCAACGAGATTGGCGCAGAGCTCAAGGAGCAAGTACGCCGAGCCACCGGCGGGCTCCGAGCCTCGGTGGGTGCGGGCACTTCGAAGTTGATCGCCAAGATCGCCAGCGATCTCGACAAACCTGATGGTCTCGTCGTGGTCGCACCCGGGATGGAGCAAGAACTCTTGCGCCCGATGCCGGTGAGTGTGATCCCCGGGATAGGTCCGGCCACAACCCAACGGCTACGTCAGGTAGGCGTGCAAACAGTGGGTGACGCCGAACGACTCGATGAGAGCGAGCTGATCCAACTCCTGGGTCAATCACACGGTGCCGGTCTCTTCCAAGTAGTGCGCGCCCAGGACGACCGTCCGGTGATCGCCGTCCGCGAAGCCAAGTCAATCAGTGTGGAGGACACCTACGAGACCGACCACACCGACCCAGCCATCTTGGGATCTCTGCTCGACAGGCAAGCCAGGCAAGTCGCCCAGAGGCTGTCCAACGCGCACCTGTCCGGGCGCACCATCTCATTGAAGGTCAGGCTCCACGACTTTTCCACCTTGACCCGATCTAACACCATCCCTGCACCCACAGATGACCCAGCGGTCTTGTCCAAGGTGACTCGCCAATTGCTCAGCGACATAGACACATCTGGAGGGGTGCGTCTGCTCGGACTTGGCGTCTCCAGTCTGACGGACTGGGTCCAAGAAGCACTCTTCCAGGATCCAGTCGACGACGACTCTCTCCCTGACGCAGCCACCGTCCCTGCTGTCCGAGCGAGTCGAGCGTGGGCGCCCGGCATGGATGTCGAACATGCTGTCCATGGCCGCGGTTGGGTGTGGGGTTCGGGTCATTCGATTGTCACGGTGCGTTTCGAGACCGCCAGCACTGGGCCCGGACCGATCAGGAGCTTTGTTGTCTCCGATGCTGACCTACACCCTGTCACGCTTGATCAGACCAGCCCAGATCCAGAGGATTTGGCAGCTGGCCCTCCATCAGGATCTTGAGGCTTCGCGGTACTGAGCCACCACGCGTCGGACTGCGTCAACCTGATCGTCGGTGACCGCAGTTGGATCAACTCCCGAGACCGACCGTGGACGCAACTCGGCCAGATCGCCAACCACGCGCATGCCTTGTTGGGCCAATGCTTCGAGGCGCCCCGAGAGGAAGTCATATTTCTCGATCAACCAAGGCTCCACCTCAAACCCAATCGGCTGATCATGCTCGCGATAGGTCGAGAGCACCTCACGCACCAGATTGCTCTTGATCTCCACGTTGTATTCATCCCAGGGCATGTCCAGTGTCGAGGCATTCAACTCCAGGAGATAGGTGGCTGCCGCTGCCCCCAATGACGGATTGTTGAAGTCCCCAGGCAGCCAATCGGCCCCCTCAATGCCGCACACCCCAGCGAATCGCTCCCACAAGGTCTCTGGGCCGCCCGATTGAGGGACCGTGACCAGGGTCAGCTCCGGCACATACTCAGACCAGCGCTGCAAGATCGTCCCGGTAGCATGCTGACGCCAAAAATGCTTGCCCGCATCACCCACACGATCGCGCACTCCAGCGACGTACTCCGGCCAGGAGTAGGTGTAGCGATTCTTCAGGCTCTCCTGCCACATGGCCGGCACATTGCGCCCCAGATCTCTCACTGTCGCCACCACGCTGATGGGGGTACCGCGAAAATCGTCTACCAATCTCTCAATATTGGGTCGCACCACGGCAGCCAACAACTCCAACGAGATGATTGTCAGCCCCTGGTGATCGTCGATCTGCGCTCGCAGCTCTGACCAGGCCCCAGGTGTAGGTCTCATTGACCGTGTGAAGCCAAAAAACTCACCCAACCCGTGCACTTGATCCTGCCAGCCGGGGCCCGGAAACAAGATCCCTTGCTCTTGGAGACTCTGCCGGTTGGCGTCCAACCTCCCTTGCAGGAAGGTCGTCCCTGACTTCATCAAACCGATGTGCAGGATCACGCGTGAGGCCATGCATCCACCCTAGGGGCCCAGGACCACCCGGAACTCAATCGGGTCTCCGGGTTTGGCCTGAGCACAATTGAACAGATCATCTGGATGCACCACGCCAATCACGGGATATCCACCTGTAGTCGGATGGTCATTCAAGAAGATCACCGGCTGACCATCGGGTGGCACCTGAATTGCCCCCAAGACCATGGGTTCGGGAGCCAACTCGCCTGGCCTGCGTCGTACCAACTCGGGGCCTTGCAGCCGCAGGCCAATCCGATTGCTCGCGGCAGAGACGAGGTATTTGGCGCCGTCCAACAACTCCAAAGTGGCATCAGCGAACCAATCGTCACGTGGTCCCAACAGCACTCGAATACCGGGCCCAGGATTGCGCTGAGCGATTGCGGTGTCTGCAAACCGAGGCTCACCTGGGTCCAAACCGATCCGGAGCCTGTCTCCACACCCCAAGGGACGGCCACCCAGTCCAGACAACAGGTCGGTGGAGCGCGAGCCCATGACAACGGGCGCATCGATGCCACCGGAGACCGCCAAGTAGGACCTTGCCTGGGCGCTTGGTCCGAGTCGCAACGCTGACCCCGAGGGCACATGGACTGGTCGCAGCATTGCTGCCTGACGCTCCCCCACCCACAACTCACACCGGGCACCAGTCACGGCAACGACCACAGAATGGGCAAAGGTCACTGTGACACCCAACAGCGTGGTCTCCAAGGTCGCTGCCGACTCAGGATTGCCAACCAACCTGTTTGCCAAGCGATGCGCGTCAGGGTCGACGGCACCCGAGCCACTCACACCAAGGTGCGCAAGCCCGGGTCGCCCCAGGTCCTGCACCGTGGTCAGAAACCCCGGGTCAAGCACGGTCATGGTGTTCATGGCACGAATCTCACTCTGCAGCCCGGACGCAACAGAGCCGGATCACCCGAGCCTTCCTGCCACACCGGTATGTCCACTGACCCGATAAGTTGCCAACCCCCTGGAGATGCCCTCGGATAGACGCCGGTATATCCAGCAGCGAGTCCTACGGATCTTGCGGGTACGGCGCTGCGTGGCCGAGTCAGGCGTGGCACTTCATATCCCTCGGGCAAGCCTGAGCAATAGGCAAACCCAGGGGCAAACCCACAGAAGTCGACCGAATATTCCAAGGATGAGTGAAAGCTGGCGGCTTCTTGGGCAGTGCAATCCCAAAGCCGCGCCACAGACTCAATGTCGGGGCCGTCATAGCGAATCGGCAACTCGATCAACTCCGGTTGCTGCTGCTCACCAGCGCCTGCTCCCCAGTGCTCAAGGTCACCCAGCACTCGATCAACCTCAACTCCACTCAGCAACAATGTGCGGGCTGCCGGGATGATCTCGATTGCCTCAAGGAGGCCCTCGTCGCGTCGTGATCGAGCACTTCTGAAGGCCTCAACCACCTCTCCCCCGGAGCCAAACTCCAATAGGAGCGAGTCAAGACCGACCTTCAGTGTTCGCAGTGGTTCCATCTATCTGAACCCTCCACAAATCATCTCCAGCTCATCAATTCGAAACCCGCTTCTTCCAATGCAGCACGCACGGCCCGAGCAGCATCCACGGCGTACGGCGAATCGCCGTGCACACACACCGACCCCACCTGCCCACTTCGAGCCAGACTCACCGCGTTGTCTGCGATGGACATCACGTCACTCACCAGATCTCCCGGCTCGCCTCTTGGAATCAGCGTGCCCTGTCGGGTGTAGCCCCGATCGGGGAAGCCTTCGCTGCAGATAGCGCGCTCGCTTGCGCGAGCTTGTTCCAAGATGACTGAGCCAGGCAGCCCCATGACCGGAAGCCCCGCGCTCCCAGTCAGCACTGCTGCTGCTTGCCGGCCATCGCTGACAACTCTGTTGTAGAGAGCTCCGTGCGGTTTCACATAGGCCACCACGGTGCCTGCTTGACGGGCCACTTCGGTCAGGAGCCCAACTTGTTGTCCCACCCAATCTGTGAGCACCCGGAAGTCAACATCCATCTGTCGTCGCCCGAATCCTTCCCGGTCAAGATAGGAGACTTGAGCCCCAACCACGACTCCTCGCGAAGCCGCCTGCTCACACACCCTGCGCATGGTCTCCAGGTCACCGGCATGGAATCCGCAGGCGACATTGGCACTGGTGATCAGCTCAAGCAGGCCAGCGTCATCGGTGATTCCTTCGCCCAAGTCAGCATTGAGATCAATCAGCATTCGCGCCTCCTCCATCACCTGTGGTTTGAGCCTGGGTTCCATCCATTATTGAGAAGAATCTGAGAATGGCGAACTTTCGCAACTAAACATCGGGCCAACTCGTCATACCAGTGAGGTCAAAGACAAGGGCCACGACTCAGATCAAGGGAATCTTGGATCAGGGAAGTGCGTTTCAACATTGATGGCCTTGGGAATGCAAGATCCAGAGCCGATGTGAAAGGAACGGTGATCAGCATGGCTGATGTCCGCGTGGAGCGAGAGATCGAAGGTCGTGACAGCGTCGGTCTCTATCTTGACGAAATTGCCCGCACTCCTTTGCTGGATGCTTCCACTGAAGTCGAGTTGGCCAAGGCCATCGAGGCTGGACTCCTGGCCAAGCAGTTGCTCGATGAGGGCCGGATTGGTCGTCGCAAGGGCGGCGCCCCAGGCTCGGCAAACGAAGAGGAACTGCTCTGGCTGGTCGAGGAAGGAGAGCGTGCGACGCAACGCTTCATCCAAGCCAACTTGCGGCTGGTTGTCTCGATCGCGCGCAAATATGGTCGTTCGCAAATGCCGATGCTCGACCTGATCCAAGAAGGCAACACCGGCTTGATCCGGGCAGTTGAGAAGTTCGACTACGCCAAGGGATACAAGTTCTCCACCTACGCCACTTGGTGGGTCCGGCAGGCGATCACCAGGGGCATCGCACAGCAAGCCCGCGTCGTCCGCCTACCTGTTCACGTGGTCGAAGAGCTCAATCAAGTCGGGTCCGCGAGGCGCGAGCTGGAGCGCACTCTGGGCCGCACTCCAGAGCCAGAAGAGATCGCTGCTCAGCTCGACATGGACATCGAGAGGGTGCTTGACCTGATGTCTTGGGGGCGCGATCACGTTTCTCTCGACAGCCCACTTGAGGTTGATGGCGACACTTCACTAGGCGACCTGATCGCCCAGGAGAGCACGCCTGGCCCTGACCTTGAGGTGCTTGACGAAGAGTCGAGGGCACTCATCAATGAACTGGTGAGCCACCTCGATGACCGATCGGCTGACATCGTCAGGTGTCGTTATGGTCTCGTCGACGGACGCCAGCACAAGTTGGCCGACATCGGCACGAAGCACGGGATCTCTGCTGAGCGGGTCCGCCAACTGGAGCGCGAGGCCATCTCCAAGCTTCGTGCCCTCGCAGACCCCGAGCTAGCTGCTTAAGACCGATCGCTACCCCTCAACTTGCGGCCAACCGCCGCAACTCATCGAAGACCTCCGTGACACGCTCACGGAGGTCTTCGAGCGTCCCGGTGTTGTCAATGACATGAGTAGCTATGGCGAGGCGATCCTGCCTCGTGGCCTGAGCCGCCATCCGGGCACGAGCATCGGCCTCGCTCCAGCCCCGGTCGTGGATCATCCGCTCCAATTGGTCGTCTTCATCAGCGTCAACTACTAGCACCGCGTCGAAAGTGTCGGCTCGTCCACTCTCGGCCAACAGCGGAATGTCATGTACGACGATGTCCGTCGAAGAAGCCTGAGCCTCCAACGCCAAGATCCGCTCGAAGACCAGAGGATGGACGATCGCTTCGAGGGCCGCCCGCCGTTCAGGATTGGCAAAGACAATCTGTCCTAGGGCGGGGCGATCCAATTGCCCATCTGAACCAACTAGATCCTCGCCAAATTCCGAAACTACCTTGGCGAATCCCGGTTGGCCAACTTGCACAACCTCGCGAGCCAATTGGTCTGCGTCAATGATCACAGCACCAAGCTCACGCAGGATTTGCGAAACCGTGCTCTTTCCTGAGGCAATTCCACCGGTGAGTCCCACACGCATGGACTCAGGCTACTGATCGCATCATCTAGGGCCCATCTGGGTCAGGCTCGTGTTTCTGATTTTGCTCGGCCTGCCAATCGTCGAGTTGCTTGTCTTTCAACTGGCGCTGGTATTCGTCTCGCTGCTCCTGGGCACGTTGTCGCAGGCTACGCAAGAAGTCCTCATCATCATCAGGTCCTTGAGGAGCTGGTGACCCATTGTGGAGATGCGGGTTCGACCTACCCTGGCCATTGGCCCCCACCCAGAGATAGCCCACAGCACCAGCCAAAGGGAAAAGAATGATCAGGACAAGCCAAACAAACTTGGGCAAGCCCTTGATCTGGCTATCGGGGCGTTGTAGACAATCCACCAAGGCATAGATGGCCAACACCAAGGCGACAATGCCCACCAACAGTCCGAAGCGAATCACCACTTCAGTCTACGGAGTCAGACCCAGCATCGGTGGAGGAGAGCAGGACCGGCCCTCGAATCCTGACCATAGGCCATGATGTGACGATGGTGCCTGTGAAAGAGCCTGAGGAATTGGCGCCTAGAGACCGTGTCGGGCTACTGGTGCCTGGGTCACGGATCTATCTAGATGTCGTGTTGTCGCTCCTGGTCCGAGGGATCATCCCTGTTCCGATGGATCCTCACATGACCGAGGCCGAGCGACGTCGGATCCTGCCCGGACTCGACCTCACGCTGATCGTGGATGATCCCGACCTTCTGGAGCCGCTGGACTTCGGATGGTCGCCTGGTGACCTGCCATTGGGCCGCCCCATGCACTTGACCAGCGGCACGACGGGCACCCCCAAGGGTGTCTGGAGTGATGTGCTCTCGCGCCATGACGCTCAAGAGTTGCTCTCAGAGGAGACGGAACTGTGGGGGTTCAACCATGCAGACCGCCATCTCTTGGTGGGGCCCGTGCACCACTCAGCGCCGTTGCGGTTCGCGTCGTACACCCTGCTGGCCGGAGGCCAGGTCGTGGGATTCGACAACTCCGGAAGGCAGCCGAGCTTTGACCCGGCCTTCTTGACACAACAGATCAACGACCATCACCCGACCTCGCTCTTCGGCGCCCCCACTCACATACAGCGTCTCTTTCGCTACTGGGAGACGCACGGGCAACCAGACCTGTCCTCTTTTCGTCTGGTTGCCCATGCCGGTGCCCCCTGCCCCGAGTCGACCAAACGCCGCCTCATCGACGCATGCCCTCCGGGGTCTGTATGGGAGTTCTACGGCTCGACGGAGGGACAGTTCACAACCTGTTCGAGCAAGGCATGGGAGCAGCACCCGGGCACAGTGGGCCGAGCTCGGCCTGGTCGAAAACTCAGGGTGGATGAGCAGGGTCAATTCTGGTGCGCCACACCAGAGCACGCTCGCTTCACCTACTTCAACGATCCGGAGAAAACAGCAGCAGCTTGGGCCGAGAACGAATTCACCGTGGGCGACTTGGGCCGCATTGATGCTGACGGCTTTGTCTATCTGGACGGCAGACGTGATGACCTGATCATCAGTGGCGGAGTCAATGTCTACCCGACTGAAGTCGAGCAGGTTCTGGGGCAATACCCAGGTGTTGTGGAAGTCGCGGTCTTTGCACAGGCTGACGACGAATGGGGCCAGCGTGTCTGTGTCGCACTTGTCGGTGAAGTGAACCTAAACGAGATCAAGGCCTACGCCAGGTCCAACCTGACTCCAGCCAAGCGACCCAAGACCTGGCACCTGGTCAACGCACTCCCCCGCACCCCATCGGGGAAGATTCAGCGCCAAGTGCTGGCCGATGGTGTGCCCGAAATCCAACAAAGGCACTGAATGTGACCTAGCGTGAGCTGATGAACATCTCGTTCCGAGTCATCGTGTGCGTCTTGCTCCTGCCCCTGACAGTTGTTCTCACTCAAGGGGCTCCCGCATCAGCTGAGGTGTCGCGCACTCTGACGGTCAATGGCCAAGGCACGGCGATGTATCCGGCGTACGCCCCGGTAGTGACTCGATATGGCATCACCACGGACTCCACCTCGGTCGGCAGTGTCGAGATAGTTGCCACCACCACCGACCCGTCGGGACAAGTATTGATCAATGGTCAACCCCGCGGTGGATCCACTCGCGTCAGCGGACTCAGCGCTGGCGAGGAGATCTCCGTGATTTTCGATGATGCCTTAGGTCGCACCGCCCATTCATTGGTCTACCTGCCACAGGGCTTCCCGAAGCTCAAGGCAACCGACTACGACAGTGGCCTTACGCCACAGGCTGTAGCGATCACACCAACTAGATTCAAGGATGACAAACCGGCCTTTGAAGCCATCGTCAATCGTGATGGAGTCCCATTCTGGGTTGATGCAGACAATCGCGGCATGGACCTAAAGCAACAGCATGGCCGCTGGACGGTGTCCAGAAAATCCATGGGTTTGGTGCATTTGGGAGCGCAGATGGAGCCGGAGAAGTCTCTTACGACCTCCCCATATCCGACCGACAGCCACGACTCCGTCTTGCTGCCCAATGGCAATGCCGTGTTGATGTCATATGCGGTCGATCCGGCAACCCAGCTGGTCCACGCCGTCATTCAGGAGGTTGACGGCACAAACCACCCTGTTTTCACGTGGAACTCCCGCGACCACATCGACCCAGTCACAGACTCAGTAAACCCACCACCGGGCACGGACTACGCTCACATCAACAGCCTGCAGATACTCCCAAACGGTGACATCTTGGCGTCATTCCGCAATCTCAGTGCTGTGTTACGAATCGCCCGAGCCGCACACGACGGATATCAGGAAGGCGAAGTGATCTGGAGGTTCGGAGGGCGCCGCTCCGACTTCACCTTCCCCAGCGGCGAGAACGGCCCCTGCGCTCAACACTCCGCCACCCTGCACCCCGACGGCAAGTTGGTGCTCTTTGACAACTCCCCGAACCCCTTTTGGGGAAAGCTATGCGTTGACCAACATGATCCGGCCAAACCTGTCTACGCCAACGGTCCAACTCGGGTCACGACCTATGACCTCGATGAAATCAACCTGACCGCCACGGTCTCCTCCGAATACAGTCCCGCAGGCTATGCCGCAGGCTTCGCAGGTTCGGCTTTCAGGCTCGACAACGACCACATCTTGATCGGATGGGGTGGCGCACAGACGTCCATCGCCCAAGAAATCAATTCCAGTGGCGACTTGGTGTGGGATCTCAGAGACGACAATCCGGTCATCGGTGAGAGATTCATGACCTATCGAGCTCACTCCGGGAGTTGGACAGACACCACTCCTCCAACGATCCAGACATCTCTGCCCAAACACTCGACTGTCACTCAGGGCAGCCAAACAATCGTCTCGATCAGTTGTCACGATCGCGGCGGCTCAGCATTGGCGACCTGCGAAATCCCAGACCATGGCGACCTTGTCTTGGACACAAGCACGCCAGGAGCCAAGAAGATCACTGCAAGGGCGACCGACCTCGCCGGCAATCAGGTTGAGCAGGAGTTCAGCTGGACGGTGACCCCTGGCAATGCTCCGGCGGTGAGGGTGCACCGGGCCGGTTCCAAATCCAAGAAGGGCCAGCAGCTTTCTGGAGCACTCCTGTCCAGGCGCAAGACACGGGCTCGAGCAGTAGTGGTCTTGACCAACAACAACTTGGTTCCAGATGTGATCCAAGTGCGCGTAAGCATGACCAAGAAGTCCTTTCGCGCCACATGGCGCACGATGGGCAAAGAAGTCACCAAACAGCTAAACCAAAATCTGTGGAAGACCCGCACCTTGCAACCCGGAGAGTCGCAAGAACTCACTCTCGTCCTCAGGGCTGGCAGGCACCGCCTTCGCCTCGGCACGGCATCGCTCAGGATGTCATCGTTCTCAGAGCTTTCCGGGCAGAGCGTCATCCAAGACATCCGCCTCACAACCAGACGGGCGAGATAGCCTCATCGGTTGAGCTCGCCCCATGCTCGCGATGGTCAAGAAGAGACAACGAAAACGATTGGGGCGGCTGGTTCACGCCAGCCGCCCCAATCGTTGGTCAAACTCCAGACTCAGTTGCCTCCGGTGAGCTTCTCTCGAAGCGCTTGGAGGGCCTCGTCGCTGGCGAGTGCGCCAGCGTCGGCAGCGGGGGCCTCCGAGCTGTACGACGATGCCTCACCTGCGTCGGCGTCGGCTTCCTTGGCCTCAGCCTGCTGCTTGACGTGGGCTTCCCAGCGCTCGTGGGCGCGAGCGTACTGGTCTTCCCACAGCTTGCGCTGGTCCTCATAGCCCTCAAGCCACTCTCCGGTGTCGGGATCGAAGCCTTCTGGGTAGATGTAGTTGCCCTGCTCGTCGTAGCTGGCCGACATGCCGTAGAGGGTGGGATCAAACTCTTCAGCCTCGGCAGCGGTCTCGGTCTCATTGGCCTGCTTGAGGCTGAGTGAGATCCGACGACGCTCAAGATCGATATCGATGATCTTGACCATTACGTCATCACCGACCTGAACGACCTGTTCGGGGATCTCGACATGACGCTCAGCAAGCTCGGAGATGTGCACCAAGCCCTCGATGCCCTCCTCGACCCGGACGAAGGCGCCGAAAGGCACCAGTTTGGTGACCTTGCCGGGCACGATCTGGCCCATCTGGTGAGTCCGAGCGAAGTGCTGCCATGGGTCTTCCTGGGTGGCCTTGAGCGACAAGGACACCCGCTCGCGATCCATGTCAACGTCAAGGACCTCAACGGTGACTTCGTCACCCACAGCAACGACCTCATTGGGATGGTCGATGTGCTTCCAGGAGAGTTCCGAGACGTGCACGAGACCGTCCACGCCACCGAGGTCGACGAAGGCACCGAAGTTGACGATCGAAGAGACCGCGCCCTTGCGGATCTGGCCCTTCTGCAACTGGTTGAGGAAGCCATGGCGCACCTCAGACTGGGTCTGCTCCAACCAAGAGCGACGCGAAAGCACAACATTGTTGCGATTCTTGTCAAGCTCAATGATCTTCGCCTCAAGGGTCTGGCCCACATAGGGCTGCAGATCACGCACTCGCCGCATTTCAACCAACGACGCAGGCAAGAAACCACGCAGACCGATGTCAAGGATCAAACCACCCTTGACCACCTCGATGACGGTGCCTTCGACAACGCCGTCTTCTTCCTTGACCTTCTCGATGGTCCCCCAAGCGCGCTCGTACTGGGCGCGCTTCTTGGACAGGATCAGACGGCCTTCCTTGTCCTCCTTCTGGAGGACCAAAGCCTCGACCTGATCGCCGACATTGACGATCTCAGTGGGATCAACGTCGTGCTTGATCGAGAGCTCACGCGACGGAATGACACCTTCGGTCTTGTAGCCGATGTCAAGGAGGACTTCGTCGCGGTCGACCTTGACGATCGTGCCGTCGACGATGTCGCCGTCGTTGAAGTATTTGATGGTCTGGTCAATGGCGGCGAGGAAGTCTGCCTCGGAGCCGATGTCATTGACTGCGACCTGGGGAGCCCCAGAAATAGCTGGGGAAATGGTGGGGGAACTCGTCATGAGGAAAGGTGTTCCTAGGGGTTGATAGATGTCGTTGTGGCATGCGCAAGGGCCGGTTTCACCATCACGATTTCCCTGTTGGGAGCGTCGCTTGCCCCTAGCGGGGCCGACAGCGAGCCAGCGACTGCTATGTCTGAGTCACAGGCAAGCGATTGTGCACCCCCTAGGGTACGTCGCCGCCCCCCTGATCGTCCAACCAGGTCGGCCCTGGTCACCGATAACCTGTCCGTGTGGGCGACGTCGAACCAATTCGAATACCAGTCAGCGAGTCAGAGTCACTGCGGATCAATTCCGCTGATTGGGATCGCTATGCGGATGAATACCAAGCAACCCACGGAGAGTTCTTGGGCGACAGTGGCTTCCTCTGGGGCCCCGAAGGACTACGCGAAGATGACCTGCAAGCGTTGGGTCCCCCCTCGGGCAAGCGCATCCTTGAACTCGGCTGTGGGGCGGCACAATGCTCAAGGTGGGCAGCCGAACGCGGTGCCTCCGCAATCGGTATCGATGTCTCGATGCGCCAACTTCAACACAGCCGACGGATCGATCAAGACCACGGCATCCAGATTCCGACTGTTTGTGCCAGCGCGGCCCAACTGCCGTTTCGGGATGAATCCTTTGACATCGTGTTCTCCGCATTCGGCGCACTTCAATTCATTGCCGACGCCAAGAGCCTTTGCGATGAGATCGCTCGAGTGCTTTCTCCGGGCGGACGCCTGAGTTTTTCAATCACTCATCCGACTCGATGGATGTTCTTGGATGACCCGGGCCCCGATGGTCTTACTGCTTGCCAGTCCTATTGGGATCGTACGCCGTACGTCGAGATCGATTCGGTGACCAGCGAGCCGATGTACGCCGAGCATCACCGCACCATCGGCGACTGGGTCCGGGCATTGGCTCAAGCGGGCTTTGTGATTGTCGACCTGGTCGAGCCTGAGTGGCCCCCGACACACGATCGCACTTGGGGCGGTTGGAGCCGCACCCGCGGCCTGCTGACCCCAGGCACCGCGATTTACATCGCGGACAAGGCCTAGTCTGAGATTGGCCAGACCACGCTGCAGGTCAGGCCAACTTCTCGTCTTGACGACGCCTGCCGTTGAGGGTCAAGACCACACCACCAAGTGCAAGCGCCAAACCAAGCAGGATGCCAACGAGTGGAAGCCAGGTGCGCACGATCTTGAGCAGGGTTGCCTTCGAGCCATATTCCTTGGCATTGGCCTTGACATCACGCTCAGGATAGGCCGCGCTGGCATCGGTCACCGTGGCAACCTTCTCGCCCTGGTAGTTCAAGGTCACGAGCGGGTTGGACTCCAAGTTGACGTATGCACCGGTCTCCGGCTCGATCCAGAAGTTGACGGTGTTGCTGTAGAGCCTGTCCAGGGTCACATCACCGTCGATTGGGAGTCCAAAGGTTGACGCGGGTGCCACCTGGGTGCCGGCATCGGTCTCATCGACCTTGGACTGGAACTTGTAAGTGGTGACACCGTCGATCTTCTCGGTCCCCTTGTAAGAGGCTGGCACCGCCTCGCGCAAGGTGGTGTCCCAAACCTGATAGGTCTTCTTCTGAGTGTTGAAGGGGAACTTCACCAGCAGGCCCTGGAACTTCACATCAGCATTGCGCTTTTCGGTGCCGGTATCGAGATCCGCGCCATCGGTGACGAAGGTGCCGCAGCATTGCACTGCTTCTGCAGTATTGGCGTCAAAGGCGATCCGCGAGCGGGATGCCGACAACGGAGCGTGCCCATCTGACTTGTTGAACTCAGGAGCATCGCTGTAGCTCATCTGCTCCCAGACGACGATGGGCTTGCCCAACTTTTCACTGATTTGCTTTGAGGCGTTCACATCGCCAACGGTGTTGACCGTCGTCAACAGGTCTCCGGTCTTTTCAGCCCGGTCAGCAATGCTGAAGAAGGTGGCATCCTCGGCAAAAGCCAAGGTCACGGAGTTCTGATTTGCTGGCGCCACCGCCAACCTGGGATAGGCGTAGAACTTGGACAACAAGCCCAAGGTCAACAAAAACACGCCCAAACCAACCAGTACGGCACCAAGCTTCTTAGCCACTTGTGACTCCCTGTTCGTGGAACGACTCGCCCGCTCCTGGATGGGACAATAGCAGCGCCCACACACAATTGCCGTCAATAGTTGGCAGTTCCGGTCTACTTGACCAAGATGTGACAAACTCCTGCCGTGGCAACACCAAGTGAAATCATGCGGCAGGCCAAGGAAAGCGACGAGGCATCAGAGAAGTCCGGACTGTCCAGCCAGGTGTCACGATTGCTACATAGGCCAGGGCTCATTGCTCTGGCCATTGCCTTCCTCATGACCGCGTTCAGGTTCATCCTGTTGGGCAAGTCTTGGTTCTACTTTGACGACTTCGAGTTCCTCCAAGATGCACACAGCGGCGGGATTTCCCCAGACACACTGCTCAAGCCAATCGCAGGCCATGTCTTGGTGACCACTAGATTCTTGACCTGGCTGGTTCTGCTTCCAGGCGAACCCAGCTGGCTACTGGCGCGGGTAATCTTGGCTGCGCTCTTTGCAGCATCTTGCTGGTCGTTGTGGTGGATGCTTCGGGTTTGCTTCGACAATCCAAGGGTCAGTCTGATCCCGTTCACCCTGTATGCCACGAGCGCAACAGTGGGAATGTGGGCTGGCTGGTGGGCCTCTGCGATCCAAGAGTTCACTTTGGCAATCGCCTTGTTCAATGCCATCGGATGGGGCGTGCGCTACTTGCGTACGCCGCGCTTGCAATCACTTGCCGCCACCTATGCATGGTGGCTGTTTGGCATGATCTCCTTCGAGAAGAGCATCGTGATCTTGCTCGTCATGCCGATGATCGCCTTCGCCTATTTCACCTCTGGCGGCCTGATCAGCCGAATAAAACAATTGTGGGGCAAATATCGGACTGCCTTGATCGCCACTTTTGTGCTCGCTGTCAGCACCAGCGCCCTATACGCTTGGTACGTTCCTGAAGCCAGCCAGACCAAGCTCGAGTTTTCGAGCATTTGGCCCCTTCTCGATGTCATGTTGGGCAAGACTCTGTGGACCATGCTGGCAGCCGGCCCCTTGCAGTGGTCAAATACGACAGGCGCGGTCACCCCCGACCCACCAGCCATCTACTTCAATCTCGTCTTGGTGCTGGTCGCCGGCTGCTTCGTCTATCTCGCCGGGCAGCGACGACGGGTCGGCCGAGGCGTGGCAATGGTGGCAGTCATCTTCGTCTTCGCCTACGGCCTGCTGCTTGTCACCAGAGCAGTCTCCATGGGGGCAGCATTGGGTTATCTATATCGCTATCAAGGCGAAGTCTTCTTGGTCGCGGTGATGGCACTCGCCTTGGCCTTGATGCCGCTACGGGGCTCCGTGGAGTCATCTGAACCCAGGATCGAACCGCTGTTTCGGCTGGCGCCCAGTGAGACCTTCATTGTTGGACTGATCTGCTTGCTCAGTGTGTTCGCCTTGGTTTCGACGATCACCTATTACCAGTCCTGGCAGGTGTTCCCTTCCAGAGCCGAGTCATACTTGGCCAATCTAGACAAGGGGGCACGCGCCAACAAGGGCTCCGTGATCGCTGGGGGAAGAGTCCCTGATGACATCCTTTGGGCCATACATGGGCCCTACACCAAAGTTGAAAACTTCATCAAACCCTTCGCAATCCCAGCCAAATTCGACCAGCCCACTACCTCACTGCGAATTGTTGATGACAAGGGCCATCTGCGAGCGGCTATTGTCAGCGCCAGAGGAGAGACCAAGACCGGGCCAAGCAAGGAGTGCGGCTGGATGGTCACGACGTCCAAGTCGGCGAGGCTTCCGATGACACATGCAATGATCCCATGGGAATGGTGGGCTCGGATGGGCTACATGGCAGGCACCGCTACCCGGATTCAAGTAACGGCTGGCTCCGAACGTTTCCAAAAGACCTTGCCTGCGGGTGTGGGCGAGCTCTACTTCCCCACTTCGGGAGACTACGACTCACTCAGAGTGGAGGTCCTCACCCCCAAATCGACGATCTGCCTCGACAAGATCGTGATCGGAGATGCCGTCGACGCGCAGTCTGTCAACGCGTCAGGATCGGCGCCGTGAACTCCGCCGAGTCAAAGCCCCGTGCGCGAGTGGCTGAAGCAGCCCCCCACTCCGGGAGCTATTTCCCTGCGCTTGACAGCATTCGAGCCATTGGAGCCATCGCTGTCGTGGCTACCCACACGTCATTCTCGTCTGGGGCCTACGTGCGTCACGGCTTTTGGGGCCCTTTCCTGGCACATCTGGACATCGGAGTGGCGATCTTCTTCGTGCTCTCAGGGTTCTTGCTTTCTCGCCAGTGGCTGATCCGACGATTCAATGATCGACCCCTGCCTGAGTCTCGCGACTATTTCTGGAAGCGATTCCTGCGGATCTATCCGGTGTATCTGGTTGGGATTGTGCCAGCACTGCTGTGGGTGCAACAAGAGCCTGAATTCGGGCCGATCCGCTGGATCACGAATCTCCTGATGCTCGACCTGTATCTCTATCCCAGGATGCCCCATGGCATGACCCAGATGTGGAGCCTGGCCACCGAGGTGGCCTTCTACATCCTCTTGCCGATCTTGATCTGGGTCATGGTTGGCCGCACCAAGAGCACTCGTGACGGGTCGGCCACGACCGGAGGATCTGCAGTCAACGGTCTTCGAATGGGGTGCGTGATCGCGTCACTATTCGTCATAAACATCGGCTGGTTCCTAGTGATCCCTCACCTAAATGTCGGTCCCGGAACTCCCGCGCTCCCCCAGTGGCTTCCTGGCTCAATAGATTGGTTTGCAGTTGGCATCCTGTTTGCTTGGGCCGAACTCCACATTCGGGTGACGAAGTCCCAGCTGCCGAGGCCCGTCCAGTGGCTTCAGGCATTGGGATCAACGCCATGGAGTTGCTATGCCATGGCTGTCGCACTGCTTCTGATCGCCAGTACGCCGCTGACGGGGCCTATCTACTTCGATCTCCCCACGAGCGGAGAACAAATCACCAAGAACCTGTTGTATGCCCTGATCGGTGGCTTGATCGTGCTGCCTGGGGTTTTCGCGCCCACCCATGGCACATTCCACTCGATCATGACCGGGCGCATACCTCGACATTTGGGCTTGATCTCATACGGGATCTTCTGCATCCACCTACCAATCTTGAGCTTCGTCTACTGGGCCACGCCCTTGACCATGTTCGCAGGCCGAGGCTGGTTGGTTTTTGCTTTGACCTTGGGGTTGAGCGTGATCGCTGCCGAGTTGATCCACCGTCTCGTTGAGGTGCCCAGTTATCGACTTCGGGGCCTGGTCGCAAAGAAGGCTGGAGCAGATCGCGACTCAGACAGCGTTTCCTTGTGACGGTCGTTGCGGAATGACAACCGCTGCCATCACTGCACCCAACGCAACCATGACCAAGAATGCAGGCAGTAGTTTGTCGCCGAACCATCCTTCTGCGCTGCCCCATGGCATCAAGGCATAACCAAGGGCTGCGACAAACACCGGCAACGCGGCGACCCACGGCACCAGCGCGGACGGCATGATCCTGGCGGCGCCTCGATAGATCATCACCCCAACTCCTGCCGCCGCAATCCCGATCCAACCACCCACAAGCCCCACAGCAAGCACTGCCAAGATGCCGTCGAGCATTCGTCTCCCAACCGCCGCAGGAACAGGCGGTAGTTCGGCATCAGGGCGGCGGCGAATCTGGAGCAGAATCACCACCACGAGGGCGCCAAACGCGAACGCTCCGCTGGCCAATCCCCAGCGATAGCTCGAGTCCGGCACGAATGACACAGCTACAGGACTACCGTTTTGCACCCGCCACGCCTGCTGCCAGCCATCAGCAACCACCGACTCCAACTCTTGATCACCCTGCTTTGCCTGCCAGCCCGGATTCGCGTTGGCCCGATGTACGACCATTCCTTCAGTAGTCGTTGGGTGCATGCGGAATGATTGCCCTGAATGGACAACACTTCCGGAGATCTCTTGCACGGCTTGGGCCGACCAATCCGACTGGCGTAGCAAGAGCGAACTCACCGCGACCTCCGGCGTCGACACTGATGTGACTGTGGTGGTTCCGCTGGCGACAGTCAGATTGGAGGCACCACACAAACGCAATGGGGTTTGCTTGAGCGCAAACAGATCTGCATCGGAGGCCATCAGCGCCGTATCAACTTCTTGATCACCGAGTTTCAGGCTTGGACCCGATCCACATCCGTAATCAACTACGGCCTGGGAAGGCGTAGCGGGCAAACCAGGAAGGCCCGTGAGGTTGAGCTCACCAATGCCGATCCCGAGTCCACGTTGATGCAAGTCGAAGTCCAAACCAAAGGCTCGCTCTCGCGAAGAGAGTCTCATCACCAATTGGTTTGTCCTGATCGGCGCAAATGAAGCGGCTCCATCAGTCAGCTCTACTTCGCGATTGCCACCAGGCCAACTCAGGGTCACAGCGTCAGGCATCCGGGCCGCCGCTCCGTCTTGAAGGGACAGCTTGATTCCTGTGATCAAGCGCTTGCCCAACCAACTGATGATGAATGTCGGACGCTTGGTAGTTGGAGCAGCGATCCATGTTGTGCCTGGGTCACCATCGATGGCCGCCAAGGCTGAGCCTCTGGGATCAGTCACCATGGTGGAGTCGGCCAGCACGGAGATGAGCCGATCCTTCTGGATAAGTGCATCCAGTGCAGGCCCGCCCCTTGGCTGACCCGCTATCTCCAAGTCATAGTCCGCTCCTTGCCCAATGGAGAACTCACGTGCGAAGCCAAAGTCCTCCTCTCCCGATGTTGACGGCCGGTGAAGGCATCTGGTCGCCAAGTCAACTGAGGCGCAGACAGGCGTGCGGTCAAGCGCGGCCTCAAACGAGATCGCAGCTGGAGCACCCCAACCAGAAGGCAGCGCAGGCAATGTCAGGACTCGTTGGAAAGTCATACCTGGCACAGCAACCTCGGCCAAGGACATGGGCAGGCCATTGTTGCTCTCACCACGGATCTTCACCCACGATGTCTTGGCTCCATCCAAGCTCACTGTCATGGGGACCCCAGCTCGCAACTTCACCTGCTTGGTCAGTTGCCCTTGTGTTTGCACGCTAACCAGTTGTGGGTCCGGCGAGTCTTCAGGAGTGGTCAAGGTGACCTCGTGAAGTTCGAGTGGCTCTTCCAAGCCAATCCGTAGCCATGGTTCAGAGTCGAGGACCACGCTCTCCCAAGACGTGCTCAGGTTTCCGTCCAAGGCAGCTGAAGGACCTCTACCCAGGTCAGACCCCGAATCACTC
>WBZP01002519.1_pt1 | contig 20950 bp, 14 predicted proteins | sample 5204301 | NCBI WGS metagenome assembly WBZP01 (sample SAMN12412401, study PRJNA552823) | activated sludge metagenome | isolation source: activated sludge from nitrification reactor of wastewater treatment plant... | place: USA: Pennsylvania | collected 2017
TGGGCTTCTACGTACGCTAGCGGAGCAAAAGCCACGCTACGGATATCGGCGGCTGCATGCACTTTTGCGACGGCGTGGCGAGCGGGTGAACAAGAAACGCGTGCACCGTCTGTATCGCGAGGAGGGACTGCACCTACGGCGACAGAATCGACGAAAGAAGCGCTGTGGCCCGAGGAGTGTGCTGCTGCCGTGCAGTCGGCCCAATCAGCGCTGGTCGCTCGATTTCATGCAGGACAGCCTCGGAAATGGACGCAAAGTCCGGCTGCTCAATGTCATCGACGACTGCACCAGGGAGTGTCTCTGTATCGAGGTGTCGACGGGGTTTTCGGGACTCTACGTGACGAGGGTGCTGGAGCGACTGTGTCAGCAGAGAGGCTGTCCCGAGACGATTCGCAGCGACAACGGACCGGAGTTTGTCTCGGTGGACGTACAGCGCTGGGCCCAAGGCAGAGGCATCAGGTGGCACTATATCGAGCCCGGAAAGCCGACGCAGAACTCTCACATCGAGAGCTTCAACGGGAAGCTACGCGACGAGTGCTTGAACCGAAACCTGTGGCAAGACATTGCAGAGGTGCGACGAGAAACGGAGCAGTACAGAACCCAGTACAACACCGAGCGCCCCCATCAAGCGCTGCGGTATCTCACTCCGTCGGAGTACGCACAGAAGCTTCAAACAGTAGAAAAATCAGCAAGGGAAGAATTCCCTTCACATGCTATGCAAACCCCAGGATTCACTTAATCCCTGGATCGATCTTTGGGGGCGGGTCAGGAGGATGTTGGCCATGAATGGCTCCGATAAGAATTTTCCTAAAATATGCTCGTTTGCTGTCGTTTGCAGTAACCGAGATTTTCTGTAAAATTATCTCAAGCAGATCACTAAACTCTTCTGTGCGAAGAAAATTATAATCCACTTTCTTCTGCTCTATCTGTCTGATTGTGTCATTAAAGAACTGGTTTATGCGTTCCTGCTTTACACGAGAACGCCAGTTAGCAAATGCCTCGATGCCTTGCCCTACTGGAGGGATGAGCGACCCGACCACACCCTTAAGAACAGCGATGAACATGTCTCCACTTGGCGTGGTATCAGCAGGCTCAATGACAACGATTTCTTTTCCCATGAGTTCTTACTGCCCTTTCTGTGCTTATTTGGTGAGATGCGATCTCAGGTGGGGCTGAACGTATCCACGACGAAGCCTCGATGCAAGCGCATCGGGTTGGCGGGACCAATGAGAAAGGCCGGTATCCGCTGTCTGCAAGATGCCAGCAACATCAGTTACTGATTCGTTCCGCCTTGAGCTGTCGTAACTTCTCCAGCGTCCCCCGCTCCCGCTCGACCAGTTCCCGCACGGCCCGCTCGACGAGCGCCTGAATCGTCCCATCGGACTCTAGCGCGACGAGCAGTCGCAAGTCCTGGTGCAGCTCCGTCGGAAGAACGATGGTGGTCTTGTGCGTAGCCGATTTGGCTGCCGAGCTTTGCTTCTTGGGCGGCATGGGCGGAACTTGTCATGTCAGCCGCTCGCGATCAAAAGGCATCTCTGACGGACTGAGCGGTAAAACTTCTAATCCGTTTAAACTTCTCATATTCTTCGCGCTCATTTGTTAAGGAGGCGTCCATGCTGTCCGCTCAGTCGTCCGTCGCTATCTCCCCGCACCGGCCCCCGATTGCAGCGCTGTTTGACCTGGCCGATCCCGCCGAGCGCTTCATGATTGAGACGATGCAGCGCTTTCACTGCGAGCATCCCGGCCTTTACGTCGCCCATGCGATGAAGCGGATTCGTGATGCCCAGCGCGAACGGGTGGTGGTCGAGATCGCTAGCTTCCACCCGAAGCGCCGAAACGCGCGGGCGGAGTGGATGCTGATTCTGTGGAACATTGATGATGTCAGCATCTGGTTCCGCCGTCAGACGACGCGCCAAGCAGCGCTGGCCGCGTATCGCGTCCTGGTGGATGGCTCACGCACGAGGCCGACTGCCGACAATCCCGTGAAGCAGTCTGCTGAAGAGTGCTGATAGCGCAGGCTGCAATCTGCCCCAAGACTGTCCCGTCCTGCTTGTGTCACGGCATCGCAGCACCGGCGTCGTCAGCGGCATCGCGTCACAGCGTCACAGTTGCTGACTGCATGCTTGCCTTTGTCACAGAAGCATACCGCCAGCGTCGTCAGCGCTTCTGTGTCGTCTTGTTTCCCGGTGTTACGTTGTCCCGTGACGCGAGGTCACTCAGCACTTTGGGCAATAGCTTCTCTATGTGCTCCCACATGATGCGGTCGAAGTCCCGATTGTTGCCATCGTCACTGGTGTTCGCAGTCGTAGCGGAAACGGTTTGCGTGTCGTCTTGAGGCAGCGGTTCCGCTTGCCGATCCTGTGTCGCATTCGGTGAAACCGCTTGCAGAACCGTTTGTGCGTCGGATTGAGCGTCTGCGTGAAGCGGCTCGGTCCTGATCTCTTCTGTGTTGGAAACGGTTTGATTGACAGATGCTGGTGGCTCTGTCGTGACTGCCTCGTCATCGTGCGCGTGCAGTTCAGTGACGGATAGCAAGTAGCGACGGCCACAAGGGCACGCCAGCACCGTCGAGGTTCGCTGCTGACAGCTTCCATCGGTGGCAGCGGGTTTGGGATGGCGCTTGCGGTACTGTTTGCCTCGGCATTTTGAATCGCAGTAGACCGCGTGCTTGCGCTTGCCTTCGGGAATCGGCTCACCACACGAGATACAAAGCGGCATAAAAGCAGGATAGCCGATCCGTTCGCGAACGGAAACCGAACGGATTTTTTGTAATCAAGATTGGGAAGATTGGTCGCACGATTCAAAATTTCAAAATCACGGCTGATTGAGATCTAATCAACACAATACCAATGGGAAGATAACTTCAATCCAAATTTTTTTAATCAAATGAGATTGGGAAGAAGAATGCTCAATCTGTAACAAAATAAAATCAATCAACACAATAACTTATCAATTTTCGCGAGATCAGTTGTGCGCGCTATTTGTAGAAGTGACGATAACTTAGAAAGACTGAGCATTTCGGTTGCTCGATAAATTTTCCGAAAAATGAAAAAAGTACGCTTTTGTCGCACATGTGCTTGGCGTCTTCCGTACTGTGTCCGTCGGGACCGCGTGTATTGCTCGTCGGCGTGTCGGATGTGGGCCGTTCGTCATCCTGGGCGGAAGCGACGCATGCGCGGCCGCTCGTGTGTGCCTGATGCGCCGAGGCGTTGGCGTCCCAAGACACGCACGGCTGCACTTGCGGCGCTCGCGGTGGCTCGTCGCTATGCTGCGCGGCTTGCTGCGATCGCTCGAGATCAAGAGATCCGCGAGCGAGCGCTGCGCGACGAGCTTGAGAAGCTGAAGGCAAGCACGGCTGCGCAGGCAAAAGCGCTGACGGAGACTACAGAGCGTCTGACGAAGACCGAGCAGCAGCGGAACGAGAAAACCAAAGAGAGCTTCAAGCGCAAACGACAGACGGAGCGGCTTATCGACCGATTGCAGCGTACCGAGCGCGAAGTCAGTCGCAAGGAGAAAGCGCTGGAGCAAGCACGGGCTGACCTGGCCTCACTAAGGCAGCAGCACGAGCAGCAGGGCAGTCAGCTTGCCGACGCAAAGACTGAGCTTGCCGAGATGTCCCGAACTCGTGAAGACCTGGCTTCGACGGTGAAGAAGTTGGAGGAGACGACAGAACAGCTTGAGCAGCGAGCCACCGACGCTGAACAGAAAGTGAAGCAGAGCGAACATGCGCTGGACGTCGAGCGCAAACAAGCCGAGGAAGCCATGCGCAGCCGCGACGAATCGCAAGCGCATGCCGAACTGCTACAGCGACGGCTGGAGGCGGAGCAGGCGAGACGCACCGCCCTTGAGCAGAAGATCGAGCAATCAGCCTCGACGAGCGGTTCATCCCCAGCGTCGAATACTCCATCTACGCAGCCCACATCCGGCGCTGCATCGTTAGGTCGGTACCGAGAACTCGCATCGGCTCTTGGCTACGATCCGTCGACCGATCGTCTGTTCGAGCTGATGCGTGAGGAGGTTCGCGTCGCTGCCGCCTACTCCGACTGGCAGGCGAAGCACATGGAACGGATCACGGCACGACGCCGCGATGTCGAGCAGTCGCTGGATGAACAGGCGTTTGCCGCCGCCATGGCGGTACGCTGGCACTTGGTTGACCATCCGCACCTTCGCATCGGCGCTCAGCCTCGATGGAAGGCGGGTTGGGGGAACCTCGATGCGAGAAGCGAGAAATACCTCCTGATGATCGCCTCCGAGCGGATCGCCGAGATGCAGAGCCGAATGCACATGTATGAGTGAGGTCGAGGCCACGGCAATCGACCCCCACCGGACGACTCAACAGTCGAATCCCGGATCGTGCGGCTTCTTTTCGCCGCTTGATCACGCCACAAAGACAGCCTAGCGCTCCCAATCCAGGCTGGGCCTTTGCTGCCCCCTTCGTTCCCCTCTGTTCAGTAAGGTGATCGGCGTGGTAGTAAGCTCACGCTCAATCAGCCGCGCACCGGCCTGTATGGAATGTAATCAGGAATACGTATATTTTCGTGTCTCTGTCAAAAGCGGATGGGGTATTTTCGGGCCGTCTATTACAGACCAGCGACGGTGACACCGGAATCTGGTTGACAGATCTCAAGCCAGAGAATCTGTTTTTGGTTCGAGATGAGCTGGTTGAGTTTGGCGAGCGCATCAAGATCTTGGACTTCGGAATTGCGAAGTTTGTCTCCGATGACGGGGGCCGGAAAACGACGGTGGGATTGGTCCTGGGTACGCCCATCTACATGTCACCTGAGCAGTGTGAAGGACGAGACAAGATCAGCGAGAAAGCGGATGTGTATTCGCTCGGTGTGATGTTCTATGAACTGCTCGCTGGTGAGGTTCCGTTCCGTGCCGATAGCAGTGCTGCGCTGATGCGAAAGCACATGCTGCTCGAACCGGCTCCGATCGCAACCAAGGTACAAGGTGTTCCAAGCGGGGTTGCTCACGCACTGCATCGCATGCTCGCAAAGGAGCCGGACCAGCGACCGACGATGCGTGAGCTGGTGGCCATGCTGGAGCATCCCGATCGCGTGGCCGACCGAGCACAGAGCAACGGACTGCGAAACGGTGTCCTTGCCGCTGGTGTTGCCGTACTGCTCTTGGGGGCGTTGGGAGCGTTTGCTTGGCGCGGTGGAGCCAATCGGAGGAGTCCTACGCAGGCCTCTGCGCCGCGTGCCAACGTAGAAGAGCGAACACCAGCTGCGAAGCCCACAGTGGCAGCGACTGCAACAAGCAGCAGGGCACCCGATGGGACCGCTGAAAAAGGCGAACTCCCACAGAACCCTACCCAGGCCGTAGGGAGTCCGCTTCCCGGAGCAAAGAAGAAGCGTGAAAAAGGTGCAAATCGCGCACTGGCAGCAAAGACCACACCGGCTCCTGTGGCGGAAGATGTCGATGCCGTCAAAAAGGAACAGCCAACGGCCAAGGTCATTGAAACCAAAGCAGCGGAACCGTCGACAAGTTCTGTTCAGCCAGACACCACAGAGCCGCCCAAGAAGAAGTCCTACGGCGCATTTCGGTAGTGTGTACCCAACCCCCTATTCAGCCGGCCAGCGAATCGCTACTCTAAAGGGAGTATGTTGTTACGTTTGCTCCGCGAGTGGGGGCTGAGCGCGTGCGTGTGTGCCTCCCTTGGGTTCGGCGGATGGACGGCGGCCAGAGCGGAAACGCCGATGCCGTCGACTGTGCCGATCGGCTTGGCGCCACAAGGGGCAACCGTACCGTCAACGGAAGTGGAGCCTCCGCCAGCGCCGCTGAAGACCCAACCCAGCCTGGAAGATCAGGTCGATGCGCATGTTCAAAAGGCGAGTGATCACTTCTCGGCTGGCCGCTACAAAGACTCTGCAGCATCGCTTCGGGCTGCGCACGATCTCGATCCACAGCCGATTTTCCTGTTCAACATCGCGCAATCACTGCGTCGCGGACAACAGCTGAAGGAAGCACTTACGTTTTATCAGCGCTACTTGGTTGCAGATCCGAAGACATCGCTTCGCGCAGAGACCAACGGCTATATCCAAGAGCTGACCGCTCTGCTTGAAAAGCAAGAGCAGCTCGAGCGAGAAAAGCGCAAGCCGGCGTGGCGCAAGCCTTGGTTCTGGGGACTCATGGGGGCCGGGGTGGCGGTGGTTGCAACCGGCTTGGGATTGGGCCTTGGTCTAGGACTTCGTGACACACGCACTGTCATCACGCTTCAGCCGTAGGATGTTCCCCGACGAACATCGCCGAGGGTATCGCATGACAAACTCGCTCCTTTGGCACGGTCGATATTTGTTGCTGATGGTTCTTTCGCTGGCAATTGGCTGTTCGAGTAACCAGTTGACAGTCAACGTTCAAGTCGATGGTCTCAGCAGCGATGTGGTCAGTTTGGCTGTGCAGTCTCGGGTGGACGCACGTTCCTTCGGAGAGCAGCCGGTTGGCAAGCAGCTTGAGTCTTTTGTGATTCGACTCCCTTCAGGGACGAACGGCAGTCTGACCGTTGTCATAAAAGGGCTCGATCGCAGCGGCTGTAGCCTCGCAGAAGGCTCGACTACGGTTCCTCTGCAAGGGGACGTCCAGAGTCTCTCTGTTTCACTTCGGATGCTGTCCGAACCAAGCTGCATGCTAGAAATCCTACGCGGTGGCACGGGACTCGGTTCCGTCAGTACGATTGTGAAGGATGGCGGAGACATCAGCTGTGGATCGGTCTGTCGTGCCGTCGTTCCGCCAGGTCAAGCAATCAAGCTGACAGCAGAGCCCAGCGATGGATCGTACTTTGCCGGATGGTCAGGGGCCTGCACTGGGACCACTCCGACATGCACCATCATGAGCCTGCGTGATGGGCAGTCTGTCTCAGCGATGTTTGCACCCGCAAAGCGATGCAGCACGGCAGGTTTTTGTTGGCAAAATCCACTCCCTGCTGGCGATGCCCTGGTCAAGGTTCATGGCGTCGGGCCAAACGAAGCCTGGAGTGTCGGGGCAAGCGGCGTGATTTTGCGCTGGAACGGAACCTTTTGGATTCCTCAATTGAGTCCGGTTTCATCGAAGCTACGCGGAGTGTTTGGCACGGGTCCAAACGACTTTTGGTTTGTGGGAGACAGCGGTGCGATCGTGCGCTGGGATGGCAAGCAGCTTCGGGCGATGTCTGGCCAGTCGCAAAACCTCAATGCAGTCTGGGGCTCCTCTGCAAGTGATGTGTTCATCGTGGGGGCTGCGGGTACGATCCTACATTTCAACGGAACAGACCTGACGCTGCTCCCTTCTGGAACGACAGAGACCCTGCTAGGTGTCTCTGGAACGTCTGCAAGTGATGTCTGGATCGTAGGACACAAAGGAACGCGTCTCCACTGGGATGGGCAGAAGCTATCGGCTCAGTCCATGACAACGACAGATCGGTTCGCTTCGGTATGGGCGCGCGCAAAGAATGATGTCTGGGTCGTTGGTGGCGCGCAGGCAGACCTCGTTGGATCCATTCCGCATGGTGTGGTGCTGCACTACGATGGAAGTACGTGGTCAAAGTCGATGCCGGACACCGTCGACCTTCTGCGCGATGTGGTTGGGACTCCATCGGGAGACGTCTGGGCTGTCGGGCTGCGCGGTCAGATTTGGCGCTATCACAACCAGCAGTGGATTCCCTACGAAGGAAGCACGGGCACCGCGCTGTGGAGTGTCTGGGGCATCGGGCCCGATGATGTCTGGGTGGTCGGCGAAGGGGGAACGATCGTGCATTGGAACGGTGTGATCTTCTCTCCCTTCACCACGGCTGTTGGCGGAACCCAAGACCTTCTATCAATCTGGGGGACTGGTCCCAGTGACATCTGGGCGGTGGGCAACGGAACTCCCCTGCTTCACTTCGATGGCTCCTCGTGGTCGACGCCTGCTGGTGGGCAACCGCAGCGACTCCGCAGTATCTTTGGTTTTGGCGCGGGCGATGTATGGGTGGTTGGGGACAATGGAAAAATACTGCGGTATAACGGCACAAGCTGGACCAGCTTGCAGACCATCGGTCTTATCAATACGCACCTGCTGGCCGTGTGGGGAAGCGCTGCCGATGATGTGTGGATCACCTGTGAGGATGGGCGCATTCTGCACGCAAACGCGAGCACGATCGCGCTGGCAAAGACCTTGCCCACTGCGATGCGTGCGGTGTGGGGTTCGAGCAAGAACGACGTCTGGTTTGCTGGGGACGGACTCTCAATCGCACATACGGACGGAACCACTTTTGCGACGGGTTCATTTGGTGGGAGCGCACAGTTTTTGTCGCTGTGGGGGTCTGGTGCAAACGATGTCTGGGCCGTTGGAACCGGAGGCGTCGTTGCTCGCTTTCAGGGCACTGGGTTTACGCTGCAGAGCAATGGTCCCAAAACCGTGAGTCCCGATCTGGATCTCTTGTCTGGAGTCTGGGGAAGCGGTCCAGCTGATATCTGGGCGGTTGGACAGGGAACCGACAAAGTCTTCCACTATGATGGCCAGTCCTGGAAAGCGATCGATCGCATCACCGACGGACTTTTCAGCGTCTGGGGCTTTGGCGCATCGCAGGTCTGGGCTGCGGGCTTGAGCGGTGCGATCGTCACATTGAAGAGGTAATCCGTGAACCACCGAAGCAGCATCTGGGCGTCACTGATTGTTCTGCTGTTGTTCGCCGCTGGGTGTGGCCGAAGCGGAATCGAAGTCACGGTGATTGGACTGACACCGGACACCAAGTCGCTCTTGGTGCTCGCATCGCTTCGGAATCACCCAACGGCGCAGCTGATCCAGCCAGTGAACGGTCGGCTGGATTCGTTCTGGATTCAGGTTCCAGCTGACGATGATGTACTGATGCTCAACGTGGGCGCAATCGGAGAGACCGGCTGCAGAGTTGCGGAAGGAACAGTCGCCGATGTGAGTGTTCCGACGGATCGAATCGAGGTCGTTCTCACATCACTGGCTGCGCCGGGTTGCAGTGTGCGGGTGGCTCTGGTGGGAGACGGGCAAGGAAAGGTTGTTTCAGAACCAGCGGGAATCGACTGTCCGGGAACCTGCACTGCAACGTTTGAGCCCGGCGCGATGATCACGCTGCGTGGGATTCCCTCGTCAGACGTTGCGTTCTTTGCTGGCTGGGCGCAGGCCTGTAGCGGAATTGGAGAATGTCGGCTGCGAGTCACAGACTCCCAAACGGTGGTCCAGGCCGGATTCCTTCCCAGCAAGGTCTGTCGTGGTGCCTTCTGTTGGGAGTCTCCGCTGCCGCAAGGGAACGCACTGCGGGCGCTGTATGTTCGGTCTGAACAGGATGCCTGGGCTGTCGGTGGCGGTGGAACGATACTGCACTGGATTGGTTCCACCTGGGCTCCAGTTCGCAGCGGAACCTCGGTCGAGCTATGGGGCATCTATGGGCGTGATGACAAGCTGTGGGTCGTCGGAGATGGCGGCACCATCTTGTACTATGATGGCGCATCGTTTTCGTCGCTCAAGAGTCCGACGACTGCCAATTTGACCGCGATAAGCGGAAACGCCACAGAGATCTTCATCGCCGGAGAAAAGGGTACGTTTCTGAAAGGAACTGGCAGTGTCTTTGGCCAGGTTGGCGCTGCTCCATCTGTCACGCTGCATGGCCTGTCGGTGTCTGACTCCGAGGTCTGGGCGGTTGGGGACACCGGCACCGCGCTGCGATATCGCAGTGGGCGGCTAGACGAGATTCCTACTGGTACAAGTGAATCGCTTGCCAGCGTGACCGAGAGAGCGAGCGGAGAAGTCTGGGCGGCTGGAGGGAATGGCGTTGTTCTCAAGTGGAATGGTGCTGCCTTTTCAAAGCAGATCTTGGGATCGAAACAGAGCCTGCGAGCGCTGTGGCGAACACCGAAAGGAGAGCTCTTCTGTGTTGGCGATGTGGGGACTCTGTTCCGCTTTGACGGATCGTCTTGGACCTCGGTCGGAACCGGAACTGTTGCGAACCTCTTCGCCGTCCATGGAAGCGCTGCGGGTGATGCGTGGGCGGCAGGGGATGCTGGAACGCTGCTTCGCTGGAATGGAGTCAGTTGGACCTCGCTCCAGAGTCTTTTGCTGGAGCCGCTGTTGTCGGTCGGAAGCATGGATGGAACGACGCTGCTTAGCATGGGTTCGTCGGGGCGCATTCGCCAGCGGATCGCGGGAGTTTGGCATCTGCTAGACGGCGGTCCTGGCTTTTCCATAGAAAATGCCTGGATCGGAGCAGGAGAAGTCTGGGCGGTAAGCGGAAATCTGCTCTTTCGGTGGGCTGTGCCAGCAGGGGAAACCAAGCCCCGCTGGACGGTATACAATCTCGCGCCGTTTGTCCTGAACTCGGTGAGTCGGCGCAGCTACGATCCCACCGGAAAGCAAGTAGACGTGCAGGTGGTGAGTCGTGAGGGCGTCCATTTTACGATCACAGGGAGTCCGACCGCACCGAGCATCGTCCAGCGAACCCTGGTGAACGCTCCTCTTCATTCCGTCACGAGCCTCAGCGCCACAGAGGGCTGGACTGTAGGGGATGCAGGTATCGCACTGCACTTGATTGGCGGCTTCGTAGTCGCCACCGCGAGCAACACGACCAATCAGCTCATCAACGTCTTCGGACTGAGCGCAGATGATGTGTGGGCGGTGGGAGAAAACGGAACCATCTTGCACTGGGACAGCATTGGCTGGTCCAAGCTTGACGGCGGGACAAACCGGACCCTACGAGGCATCTGGGCCAGCAGCCCCACGGATGTATGGATCGTCGGCGATCGCGGGACGGTGCTGTTCTACGATGGCAAGAAGTTCACCGCAGTTCCCTCTGGAGCCAGCAACGACCTTTACGCCGTCACGGGAACTCCTTCCAGTACCGTGTTTGTGGTTGGGGAGAGCAGCGCCATTCTGAGCGGTGGGCGTTCAAGCTTTCCATAGGCGAAGCGCTCCTTTCCAATGTCAGCCTGCATCGCCATGTTTCACTCGCCAAAGAAGACCAACAGAGACTCCCTTTCCCACCTTTTTCCACGCAATTGCTATCTCCGCGTAACTCTCACTGTTTTGGATTCAGTACAATCCCGGTGCAGGATGCCGCGGCGGTGGAGGTAGTGCAGGGCGCTCAGGATGTTGCTGAGCAGAGACAGCTTTCCGGGCAGCGGAAGCTGGGCGCCTGCTTGTAGCAGATCTTGCGCGTGCGGCAGGTATTCCATCGTGAAATAGGGCTGTCTGTCTTCATCGAAGCCGTAATCGAGCACGCTGATGATGTGGGGATGACGCAGGCCGGACAGCGTCCGAAACTCTTGTGCGAGCAGCAGCCTGAGCGCGGACTCATGCAGTGTGTGGGGCGGACTCGACGACAGACTGACCACGCTGGAATGATGCGAATCGTTCGCAAGATTCTCCGCATCCATCGGAGTCGTCAGATCTTGCTTGCCAGGAATCGTTACGGTGTGCGTTGCAGACAGCATCGCAGCGGTCTCATCGCGAACACGTTCCATCCGCACGCGCTTGAGCGCCACCGTCTGTCCGGTCAGCCGATCGCGCGCTCGGAAGACCTGTCCCATCCCACCTTCACCGACCAAGTCCAGCAGCACGTAACGGTGTGCAACAAGCAAGCCCGGTGGAGTCTGCATTCCCACCATCATACCGTGAGATGTCGTGCTTCGGGAGTGCCAGCTACGCCCCTTGCTGCGTGCAAGGGTCCGACGAGGAGTGAACCCTGCGAATGCGCTACAGAATCGGCGCGCCCTGCTTTTCACCGCGCTCAAACACAATGTGCGCACGGCCCACAATCAGGGAATCCAAGTTGCCGATGAGCCGCACGTCTTTGTTCGCGTAGGGAAGCTTGTGCAGGATGTAGCGCATCGCATTGAGTCGCGCGCGCTTTTTGCAATCGGACTTGATCACGGTCCACGGTGCATCTGCGGTGTCGGTGTGAAAGAACATCGACTCCTTCGCCTTGGTGTAGTCCTCCCACTTATCCAGCGAAGCGAGATCGATCGGAGACAGCTTCCACTGCTTGAGCGGATGTACCTTCCGTTCCTTGAAGCGACGACGCTGCTCATCACGACTGACCGAAAACCAGAACTTGATAAGATGCGTTCCGTTGCGCACCAGCATCCGCTCAAACTCTGGAACCTGGCGCATGAACTCGCTGTACTCGTCCTTGGTACAGAATCCCATGACGCGCTCAACCCCAGCGCGGTTATACCAGGATCGATCAAACATCACGATCTCTCCGCTGCTGGGAAGGTGATTGACGTAGCGCTGAAAGTACCACTGACCGCGCTCTAGCTCCGTCGGTTTTTCCAGTGCAACGACGCGCGCACCACGCGGATTGAGATGCTCCATGAAGCGCTTGATGGTGCCTCCCTTTCCGGCTGCATCGCGTCCTTCAAACACGATCACAACCTTCTGTCCGGTCTCCTTCACCCACGCTTGCAGCTTCAGAAGCTCGACTTGCAGCTTGTACTTGTAGTCTTCGTAGTTGCGACGCTGCATCAGGTTTCGATACGGATAGCCACCTTCGCGCCAGTCTGGATTCAGCTCCTCATCGGGATTTCCTCGACGGGAAGATTTGATCTTGCGAAGCTCTCGCGAGATCATCTTCAGGACCGACTTCGCTTCTTCTTCGTCCATGCCAGACAACAGATCTCGAACGCTGGCAGTACGCGCTGCGCTCTTGGCTGTGACAGACTCCTTTACCACGAAGTCTTCGATTCCTTGGGGATCTGTACTGGGCGCAATGTCTCCGCTCGCAGTCTCTCGAACGGGTTCCGGTGCGACCACTGGGTCGGCTGAAGTTGTCTGATCGGTGGTCATGATCTCCTCGCGAAAATCCAAGTCAGAGCGAAGATGATAGCATACCGAATCGGCGGAAGAAGCGTCGTAGGACAGCGCGGCTAGCGACTCCCAAAGCCATTCCGTCTGCGAGACAGTGCGCGGGCAATGCCTTGCTGAAGCGTGCTCTGCGTATCGATGCTGCTCAGGTCGATTCCGATGGAGACAATCGTCTGGGCCACCGCCGCCGTGATGCCGGTCAGGATGACTTCCGTTCCCAGCAGTCGCGCTGCTTTGGCGGCTTGAACGAGCGCGTTTGCAACATGGGTATCTACCGACTTTACGCCTGTGATGTCCAGGATTGCAGTGATCGCATGATGACGACCGATTCCTTCCAGCAGCGTTTCCAGAATCTTTCCTGCGCGCGTGGTATCGACCACGCCGATGATTGGCATGATCACCACTCCGTCATGCACAGGAATCAGCGGAGTGGACAGCTCCAGAATCAGCTCCTGCTGGGCGTTGATCATCACCTGCTGTTCCGCGAGGCTCTGCTTGAGCGCTTGCTCAGCCTGCGCCACGCGCGTTACATCTTGCGCAAGGCCCAGCACGGCCCAGATCTGTCCATTGGCATCGGTGAGCGGACACTTGATCGTATGGAAGATGTGAACAGTGCCATCCACCGTCGCTGGATCGTGTGGATAGATCATCTGTTTTCCGCTGTCCATGACCTGTCGATCATCGGTCCAAAAGCCGCGGATTCCGCGCGCAGGATCTCCTTTGACAAGCTCTGGAGGGAAGCCGATTTCGAGATCGTCTTTGCCAACAAACTGCTCGGGTGCAATGTGCAGCGCATCTGCATAGCTGCGGCTAACGGAGTGGTAGCGATGCTGCTGATCTTTGATGAACACCCAGGCTGGCGTGATCTCCATCAGCGCATTCAGAATCCCAAGCACTTTGACATCTTGTGCCAGCGCAGAACGAAGTCGCACAACTTCCTGTTCGCGCTCTGCACAGCGCGCTTCGGCCTCTGCAAGTCTGCGTTCTAGCTCCTGGATGCGTGCAGTCTGTTCTGCGACATCAGCGCCAGAATCCATCTGTGTACTTTGATCGTCTCGCATTGGCACCGTCCCCAAACAGGTGATAAGCGATGGAATTCTTACTGCCATGGTCGGGACAAAAGAGTGGTTTGGCAAGCAGGAAATCATCGCGTCGGAGTCCGCTTGGACAAAGCCGCAGCGAGACTGGGAAATGCAGACGGAGTCTCTGTATCGCACCGGAAGAATCGGACAGATGAGTGTATGGTCCGGCTAACGACCGCCTGGGTTGATCACTTGGCTCCGCTGCGCAGCGTGTGCGGATCACACCGGGCTGTGGATCTGGCAAGGAATCGTAGCAAGCAGCCGTCTTGCTCGGCGCTGTGAGTGGATACTGGACTACTCACTTCGCTGATGTAGCAGAGCGTCAGATGTCTGTTTTCGTCGGAAAGGCTGCTGCGTTTTTGGATTCGCATGGGTGCGAAACAGACTCCCAATTGAAAAGAAAATCAGAGTCACGCAGTCTGTCTGCTTCTTTGCAACTTGGAGCATCCCCACATGTCACGTTCCCCTGCCTCTGCTCACACATCTACGGGTCGCGGGCCTGATTCCCAAGCGGTTCCACAGGGAAATACGCGCGTCATTCCTTCACCGTCGCTGGCCAAGTCCGAAGAGGAGTCGATGGATGGCTGGGGTTTTGCGGACACGCGCTTTGTGGTGCAGCCAAATGGCAGCGTGGTGCTGACCGGAAATCGCTACAACATCAGCAGTGTAGAGCTGCCTTCGCTGATGCCGTGGATGGCGCAGAAGCTGGGCGCTCCGCTTGGGTATGACAACCGCAACGAGCCGCACTATCCTCCGCAGGTTCCGACGGCACGACAGGCCCCAGAGCTGCTTGCTGCGCTGGGCGGATTCCTACAGCCGGATCAGATCTCCAGTGATCCACTGGTCCGTCTACGTAGAGGTCACGGACACACTGGTGCCGAGATCTGGGCGATTCGCTATGAGCAGCTCGATCGCGTTCCCGATCTGGTGGTGTTTCCGACTTCGCATGATCAGGTCGTTGCGATCACCGATGCGGCCAAAGCGCATGGCGCGTGTCTGCTTCCCTTTGGGGGAGGAACCAATGTCACCGATGCGCTGCGTCTACCGATGGATGAGCAGCGCGTGGTGATTGCGGTGGACATGCGGCGGATGAACAAGATCCTGTGGATCGATCCGGTCAATCGCATGGCGTGTATTGAAGCGGGAGCGACCGGACGTCACATTGTCAGTGAGCTGGCGAAGTACGGAATGACGATGGGACACGAGCCAGACAGCCTGGAGTTTTCGACGCTGGGCGGCTGGATTGCAACCAATGCGAGCGGGATGAAAAAGAACCGCTACGGCAACATCGAAGATCTGGTGCTGGATATGCAGGTGGTGACTGCGCACGGTGTGGTGCAGCGCCCACAGATTGGTCCGCGTGAAAGCATCGGTACCAATCCCAAGCAGGTGATGTTCGGCAGTGAAGGAAACTTCGGAATCATCACCAGCGCGGTGGTGAAGCTGTTTCCAGTTCCTGAAGTCCAGCGCTACGGCAGCGTGCTGTTTCCTGATCTGGGAAGTGGCCTTTCCTTTCTGTACGATCTGCAAAAGTCCGGTGCGGTTCCCGCCAGCGTTCGCGTGATGGACAACACGCAGTTTCACTTTGGACAAGCACTGAAGCCAAAGACGCACGGGCTCGCTGCACGCGCCAAGAGTGAGATCGAAAAGCTGTTTGTCACGCAGGTCAAAGGCTACGATCCGTTCAAGCTCGCCGTCGCTACGATCGTCTTTGAAGGCAGCAAAGAGGAAGTCGCGTTTCAGGAACAGACGCTCTATCAGATTGCCAAGCAGCATGGCGGAATGAAGGCTGGTGCAACCAATGGAGAGCGCGGATATCAGCTTACGTTTGGCATTGCGTACATCCGCGACCTGACCTTTGAGCACTGGGCGATTGCAGAGAGCTTTGAGACCAGCGTTCCGTGGAGTCGTGCGCTGGAGCTGTACGAGCGTGTTCGTGCGCGTGTGCATCGCGAACATGAAGCGCGCAGGCTGCCTGGGAATCCGTTCTTTACGGGACGAATCACACAGGTCTATCCGACCGGAGTCTGCATCTACTTCTACTTGGGTTTTTACGCCAAAGGAGTCGACGATCCGGTGCAGAAATACACCGAGCTGGAACACGCTGCGCGCGAAGAGATCTTGGCCGCAGGTGGAACGCTGTCGCATCACCACGGCGTCGGAAAGATCCGTCAGGACTTCCTGAAAGACATCTATTCCGATGGTGCGCGTACGGTGATGCAGCAGGTCAAGCGCGCGCTCGATCCGAGCAACCTGTTTGGTGCGTCCAATCACGGTGTGCGCGGCATGATTGCACTTGAACATCCAAGCAAGGACAGCGCGACATGAGCCATCGTGAAGTGCTGCTGGCGGGCTCTGCTTATGAAGACGGAGAGAGCGATCTCGGCTGGATGATCCGTCGCAAGAGCGGCTCTGCGGTCATTCGCATGCTGGGCTATGCCTTTCGCAAGACGCTGCGGCGCTGCACATCTGCGGTGACGTTTGATCGTGCATCGTTTGAACAGGCAGTTGCCGCTGCGCCAGATGGCGCGCTGTATGTGCTGGCTCCTTCGCACAGAAGCTACTTCGACTTTTTGCTGATGAGCTATCTGTGCTTTCAGCATCCCGAGCTAGGCATTCCGATTCCGTACATCGCCGCTGCCGAGGAGTTTTCGCGCATTCCGCTTGTGGGACAGCTTCTGCGCAGAGCGCAAGCGTTCTACATTCAGCGCGGTGTGGGAACGGCCTCTTCTTCGCTCAATGCAGAGCTTGCGCGAATCAGTGAACTCGGTGCTTCCCTGATGTTTTTCATCGAAGGACAGCGCAGCCGATCCAGACATACGCTGGCACCGCGAAGGGGACTTCTGCGCGGACTTCAGCGCACCGGAAAGCGCTTTGTCGTGATTCCCATCTCGCTCAGCTACGATCGCTTGCCAGAGGAGTCGGCATTTGCCAAAGAGCTAAGCGGCGGTGACAAGCCCAAGATGTCGGTGTCTGCCATCGTGGACTGGCTGCAATCGGTCGCACAGGGCGATGTTCAGCTTGGCCGTGTTCACATCGCAGCAGGACACCCTGCGCAGCTTGATCCAAGCACCGATGTGGCCGCGCTGTCGTTGCATATCGTGGAGGAGCTTGCGCGCAACACAACGATCAGTCGCTTCCACGTTCGGGCCTTCCTTGCGCATGCGGGACTGACGCACATCGACGAAGACTGGCTGGTTTCTGCGATCGAGCAGCGGGGCGGACAAGTCCTCGATAGCCAGGAAGCGGTTCCTACGCAGCTGTCTTCGTCCCTTCAGCAGTCGTTACGAAATCAGTGGATGCACTGGTTCTATCCCGATGCGCGTGCGCTGTTTCCCAACAACTTTGCGGTGCATGATCACATCAAGCGTCGTTCGCGGCTGGCTGCGTCCGTTCTGACGGATCACGTACCGAGCGAAGATCCTCGTCTTCGCCAAGTGGTGGAAGCGCTGTTTCGTCCGGTTGTGCTGGATTACGAGCTTGCGGTTCGTCAGCTGGGAGATCGTGGCAGCAGCTTGTGCTTTCGCAGTCCGAAGATGCTGGTGCGTGCCTATCCGGTGGCGCACCTTCCGCACCTGGAAGATGTCTACTGTGCGCTTGCGGAGCGTGGGATTCTGTCTACCAGCAATCATCGAGAATACGACTGGGGGCCCGCCGCTGCGCAGCTTCGCGAGGTCTATGCGCAGATCACCGCAGATGTTGTTGTTCGACACGCGGTCCGCAGGAAAAGTCAGCGTGCGAACCGGCGGGTCGGAAGTACATCGCGGAGTCCGTAGTCGCGCGGCCTAGAACGCTTCATCCAGCGTGACTTCGCCACTGACTCCTACTTGATAGGCAGAGACGCGCCGCTCAAAAAAGTTGGTCACTTCCTGAACGTCTTGCAGCTCCATAAACGGCAGCGGATTCTTGGCTCCGTAGCGCTTGGGGAATCCCAGCGATAGCAGCCTTTGATCTGCGCAGAACTCCAGATACTGACGAATGTCAGGAACCGAGAGTCCGACGATGCCACCCGAGAGCAGATCTTCCGCAAACTGTGTCTCACAGTCCACGGCTTCTTCGATCATTGCGACGACCTCGCGCTGCATCGCATCATCAAACAGAGACGGTTCCTCTGCAAGCACGGTGCGAACCACTGCGTAGGCAAAGTCCATGTGCGCGCTCTCATCACGAAACACCCAGCTGGTTCCTGCGGCCAGTCCGTGAAGGAGTCCGCGCGAGCGCAGATAGTACACGTACGCAAACGCAGCAAAGAAGAACAGTCCTTCAATGCAGGCCGCAAAGCAGATCAGGTTCAGCAAAAACCGTCGTCGATCCGTCTGCGTGGATAGCTGCGACAGCTCTGCTGTGTGATGAAGCCAGCGCAGACAGAACGCCGCTTTCTGTTTGATCGAAGGAATGTGTTCGATCGCGGAAAACGCTCGTTCGCGCTCGCTGTGATCAGGAATGTAGGTATCGAGCAGCGTCAGATAAAACTGTACGTGCAGCGCTTCTTCGTACAGCTGACGAGACAGATACATCCGCGCTTCGGGCGCATTGATGTGCCGATACAAGTTCAGCACCAAGTTGTTCGATACGATCGAGTCTCCGGTTGCGAAAAACGCCACGAGTCGCTGCACCAAGTGCTTTTCCGCAGGCGTCATCTGGCGCAGGTCATTTACGTCGGTGGTGAAGTCTACTTCTTCCACCGTCCAGGTGTTTTTGATCGCAGCACGATAGCGATCAAAAAAATCGGGATAGCGCATCGGACGCAGTGTCAGACACAGTCCCGGATCCAGCAGTCGGTTGGGCCTCTCCGTAGGACTCATCATCAGGGCTTGGGACGTACTCATTGGCAGGCCTCGCACGCTTCGGGATTTTCCAGGGAACAAGACACAGCACTGCGATCTTCATGCGGACTGCGCGCTTCGGGCTGCTGCAACCCGACGGACGGAATCAGTCCGCTGCTTCGTTCTACCGTTGCTTTGGCAATCCGCGTCGCTGGACGAGATCGCAGATAGTACGTGGTCTTGAGCTTCCGCTTCCATGCGTAGAAGTACATAGAAGACAGCTGTCCGATGTTGGGACTTTCCATAAACAGGTTGAGCGACTGGCTCTGATCGATAAACGGTCCGCGATCCGCTGCCATGTCGATGAGCGCACGCATCGGTAGTTCCCACGCGGTGCGATAGATTGCGCGCAGGGTGGAAGGAATCTCTTCAATCTGCTGAATCGAACCTTCGGCCAGCTTGAGCTTGGTTCTCATCGCTTCATTCCACAGACCCAGCGCTTTGAGCTCGCGCACCAAGAAGCGGTTCACTTGCAGGAAGTCACCGGACAGTGTCTCTCGCTTAAACAGGTTCGATACTTGCGGCTCAATGCACTCTGAGCAGCCCGCAATCGAGGCAATCGTTGCCGTCGGTGCGATCGCAAGCAGAAGCGAGTTACGGAGTCCGCTCTGTGCAATCTGTCTGCGCAGCGCTGTCCAGCGCGCAGGCTGTGTCGGTTCGATTCCCCACGCATCAAACTGAAGCGTTCCTTGCGCGGTTCGCGTGTCCGAAAACGCAGGATGACAGCCGCGCTCTTTGGCAAGATCTGCGGACTCACACAGCGCATGAAAGTAGATCTCTTCCGAGATCTGTTTCGACAGCGTACGTGCCGCTTCACTGTCAAACGGAAGCCGAAGCTGAAAGAACACATCTTGCAGTCCCATCAGACCCAGTCCGATGGGACGCCAGCGCAGGTTGGATGCTTGTGCAGAGTCAATCGGATACAGGTTTAGATCGATCACGCGATCCAGCTGACGAATCGCAGTCCGCACCGTGATCGCCAGCTTGTCAAAGTCGAAGCGCAGGACTCCTTCCGCATCGTGCAGAAGGTGTCGCGACAGGTTCACCGATCCAAGATTGCAGACGGCAGTTTCCCCTTGCGAGGTCACTTCCAAGATCTCTGTACAGAGATTGGACAGATGCACCACATGATCAGGCTTTGCGGTCTGATTGCAGGTTCGATTGGAGCTGTCTTTGAACGTCATCCAGCCGTTTCCGGTCTGGGCCAGCGTTCGCATCATCTGTGCATACAGATCGCGTGCTTTGATTGTCTTGTGCGCAAGTCCAGCCGCTTCCGCTTGCTCATAGGCTTGCTCAAACGCTTCACCGTACAGATCAGGAAGCGCGGGAACCACTTTGGGATCGAACAGACTCCAGTGGGAATCGGACTCCACGCGCTTCATAAACAGATCAGGAATCCAGTTGGCCAGGTTCAGCCCGTGGGTGCGCTGCGATTCATCGCCAGTGTTGTCACGCAGAGACAGAAACGCTTCAATGTCGGCGTGCCACGGCTCCAGATAGACGCAGCAGGCTCCTTTTCGTCTTCCTCCTTGGTTCACTGCGGACACCGAAGCATCCAGCGTCTTTAGCCAAGGAACGATTCCGCTGGAGTGTCCGTTTGTGCTCTGGATGAGCGATCCGCGCGAGCGAACGCGATGATACGCAAGACCGATTCCTCCTGAAAATTTCGACAGCATGGCGACATCTGCATAGCGCTGATAGATGCTCTGCAAGTCATCGCTCGGAGAGTCGAGCAGAAAGCAGCTAGACAGCTGTTCATGCTGCGTTCCTGCGTTAAACAGCGTCGGTGATCCTGGTAGATATTCCAGCTTCGACAGAAGCTCATACAGCGCCAGCGCTTCGCTGACTTGTTCGGACAGCGCGCACGCAACCCGCAAGAAAAACTGCTGCGGAGTTTCCACAACCTGGCGCGTGTTTGGATGCCGCAGCAGATAGCGATCGTAGACCGTCCGCAGCCCAAAGTATTCGAACTCCTGATCACGATCGGGACGCAGTGCATCGTTTAGCTTGCGCGCGTGTCGCGATACAAAGTCCGCAAGTCGCGGATGGATGAGCCCTTGCTTCTGCGCGTTCCCGATGGCTTGTGAAAACGCGTGAATCTCTTGTCCGCGCACTTCTTTGTCGATGTAGGTAGACAGAAGTCGGGCCGCCAGCTTCGAGTATTGCGGTTCCTCTGTAATCAGTGCCGCAGCCGTCTGAATCGACAGCAGATCGAGTTCGCGCGTGGTCGCTCCGTCATAGATTCCGCTGATCGTC
>WBZP01002522.1_pt1 | contig 20919 bp, 15 predicted proteins | sample 5204301 | NCBI WGS metagenome assembly WBZP01 (sample SAMN12412401, study PRJNA552823) | activated sludge metagenome | isolation source: activated sludge from nitrification reactor of wastewater treatment plant... | place: USA: Pennsylvania | collected 2017
AGGCGAGCAGCAGATGCTCGCCATGGGCCGGGCGATGATGAGCCGGCCCAAGCTGCTCATGCTCGACGAGCCGTCGATGGGGCTGTCGCCGCTGATGATGCAGCGGATCATGACGACCGTGACGACCCTGCAGCAGCAGGGCACGACGATCCTGCTCGTCGAGCAGAACGCTCAGGCAGCACTGGGCCGGTCGAACAAGGGCTATGTCCTCGAGGTCGGCAAGGTCGTACTGTCCGGGTCGGGCCAGGAGCTGCTCCACGACGACAAGGTCCGCAAGGCCTACCTCGGCGAGGACTGAGCCCTCGAGCAGTCGCTCATGGACTCGGTGGACGCTGATGGCATCGGGCTCGATGCCAAGAGCACCCATTGAGTCCATGAGCGCGTCCCGGGAGGGACGCGGAGGGGCCGATGCGGCCGGAGGTCGATGCGGCCGGAGGTCAGCGGAGGGCGACGATCACCTGGGTAAGGATCGGCGCCACGACGAGCGCGGGGAGCAGGTCGCCCACCGGCACCTCGCGGACCCGTAGCAGCCGGAAGCCGATGCCGACCAGGAGCAAACCTCCGGTCGCCGTCAGCGCGCTGATGTGCGCGGCCGGCAGCAGCGACCCCAGCGCCATACCGGCGATGGTGAGGCCCCCCTGGACCACGGCGACCGACACCGCGGACATCAGCACCCCGACCCCGAAGGTCGACGCGAAGGCCAGGGCCGCAAACAGGTCGAGGGTGGACTTCAGGGCGAGCTGCTCGATGCCGTGGCCGAGACCGTCCGAGAGCGACCCGAGGATGGTCAGCGGCCCGACGCAGAAGAGCAGGGACGCGGTGAGCCAGCCCTCGATGAACCGCTCCCGGGCCTGACCGCCCTCGCCGGACGCCGGGAAGCGTCGCGCGACCCAGGACTGGACGACACCGGCGAGGCCCTCGAGACGCGCCTCGATGCGGAGCAGCGACCCGGTGATCCCGCCGATGAGCAGCGACCCGAGCACGACGAGGACGGGAACTCCGGTTCCCACCGCCGCGCTGAGAGCGGGATCGGTCACCGAGGCGGCCGAGAGCCCCGCCACCAGCAGGGTCGTGAGCCCCAGGGCATCGGTCACCACACCCCGGGTACGTTCCGGCAGCCGGTGCCCGACCGCCATACCGAGCAGGGACCCGACCACGACGGCGACCACATTGATCACCGTGCCGAGGCCGGGGAAGGGGGCGTCCACGCAGTCACCATAGGGCAGTACGCCCCGCGCCAGGACGATGGTCCACCGGCACTTCCGCGCCGAGGCTACTGAGCCGTAGAGTCGCCTCGGTGGGAAGCCAGGGGGTTACCCGCACGTGACGCCTGTACCCCTGCGAAAGGCTCATCATGGCTCGCCCGCACGTCGTCGTGCGACCTGCCGACCCGTCGGACACCGACGCCGTCGTCGAGCTGTGGGCTGCCTACCGGGTCGAGTCCGGCGTGACCGGCGAGGCCGCGGCCCGTCGGGTCCTCGAGGGTCGGGTCGTCTCGCTCCTGGACCGCGGTGACGTCCACGTCTTCGTCGCCTACGCCGAGGACGCCCCGGTCGGCTACGTCCTCGTCTCCGATGTGCCGCCGACCCCGCTCAGCGAGCTGTCGAGCGTCTCCATCGACCAGCTGTATGTCGTCAAGGCCCGCCGCCGCGAGGGGGTCGCGCGGCATCTACTCACCTCCGTCACGGCGTATGCCGAGCGAGCCGGGGTCGAGCAGGTGGTCTCGAACGTCCCGTCCCAGGGCCGGGACGCCAACCGCTTCTTCGCCCGGCTCGGGTTCACCCCGACCGTGGTGCGCCGAGTGGTGCCAACGGCTTTGCTCCACCGCAAGCTCGTCGGTGGTGAGCCGAGGTACTCGGTCGACCAGCTGCTCCAGCGGCGGCGTCTGGCCCGGTTGCGCGACTCCGGTCGCACCCCGGCGGTCTCGCCGACCGTCGCGCCGCGCTGACCTGCTGACCGGTGCCGCAGAGCCGGGCGGTCACGCCGGGATGGGACCGCTGACGAGGTGGTCGTGCGCGGCCGTGATGAGGTCACGGAGCCGCCAGATGTCCGGGATGAGCTCGGGGCAGCTCAGCAGGCCCAGCCCGAGGTCGGTGCCGCAGCCCTCGACGGTGACCATCAGGCCCAGGCCGTCGCTCAGCGGTGGGAACGGGTAGACCGCTTCCATGAGCCGGTCGTCTAGGGACAGCGCCGACCGCGTGCTCGGGACATTCGACACCATGACGTTGAACGGCAGCCGCAGCCGGTCCGCGAGGTGCATCCGGGTCGCCGCGTGTGCCAGCGCCGAGGGGATCGACACCCCGCTGAAGGTGAAGACGTCCTTGAGCAGCGACTCGCTGAGCGAGGGCGCTGCCTTGGCCTGGAGCATCGACTCGTGGACGATCTGGAGCTGGTCGAAGGGGTCGTCCACGTCGGTGGGCAGCGGGCAGAGCGACAGTGCGATGTGGTTGCCGGACATGCCGCCCTCGTCCCGGCCCGTTGCGACCGGGACCAGCGCCACGAGCGGCTGCTCGGGTAGCGCGCCGACCGACAGCAACCAGCGGCGCAGCCCTTGCGCGGTAATGGCCAGGACCACGTCGTTGACGGTGACCCCGAGGGTATGCCGCAGTGCCTTGCTCGCGCCCACCGGGATCTTGGTGAAGGCGGCTGAGCGACGCGCGGACACCGCCCGGTTGAAGGGCGTCTCCGGCGCGGGGCGCAGCGCCGAGCCGGAGGGGTCCTCGGGCGCCGCGCCGTCGCGAGCCAGAGCGAGGGCCGTCTCGACGGCTCGTCCGGCGAAGGAGCTGAGCATCGAGACGCCGCGCCGCTCGAGCCGCAGGGCCGAGGCGACGACCTCGCCGCCGGTCCGTGCGGCGGCGGCGAGAACCTTGACCGGTGAGGGGCCGGGGTCGACATGCCATGGTCCCGGTGCGGCCGGGGTGACCTCCTCGTCGGGTCCGAAGAGCGCGGCGAGCAGCCCCCGAGAGCCCATCCCGTCGACGACGCAGTGGTGGATCTTCGTCACCATCGCGGTGCGGCCGCCGGGCAGCCCGTGGAGCAGGTGGGTCTCCCACAGCGGTCGGTCCCGTTCGAGGCGCGTCGCAGCGATATCGGCGACCTCGACCGCGAGGTCGGCATCCCCCGAGCCGGGAGGCAGGGTGCGCTCGGACAGATGTCGCCTGAGGTCGAAGTCAGCGTCGTCCACCCACCAGGGCCGGTCCAGCCCGAAGGACATCGTCACCAGCTTGCGGCGCAGGTCGGGCACGAGGTGCATCCGCGCGGCGATCCGCTCCCGGAGGGCGTCGAGCGAGACGGGCCCCTCGAAGACCGCGAGCAGGCAGACGTGCCCATTCGTCGTCGGGCCGTCCAACGCAAGAAAGGACGCGTCGAAGGGCCGCAGCTGGGCGGGCTTCATGGGAGTAGTTCAGGACCCGGGAGGCGCATCGCGCAAGAGGCAGGTCAGCCGGGAGGTGCAGATCCGGGCCCCACCCTCGTCGGTGATGACGACCTCGAAGCAGACCAGGGTCCGCCCGACGCTGACCGGCGTGGCCACCCCGGTGACGAACCCGTCACGCGCGGCCCGGTGGTGGGTGGCGTTGAGGTCGATCCCTACCGCGACCCGGCCGGGCCCGGCGACGAGCTGCGCACCGATCGAGCCGAGGGTCTCGGCGAGCACGGCGTTCGCGCCGCCGTGAAGCAGCCCGTACGGCTGGGTGTTGCCCCGGACCGGCATCCGGGCGACCAGCCGCTCGGGCGTGAGCTCGACATACTCGATCTCCATCCGCTCGACGAGGGTTCCGGCCGAGGCGGCGCCCATTGCGGCAAGGATGTCGGACTGGTTCACGGGGGCTCCAAACGGCCAGGCTGTCGGTGTTCTCGCCTAGGCTGCCATGCGTGAGCCGACTTCTCCTCCTCGACGGCCATTCGCTGGCCTATCGGGCGTTCTTCGCGCTACCGGTCGAGAACTTCTCGACGACGACCGGCCAGCACACCAACGCCGTCTACGGGTTCACGTCGATGCTCATCAACCTGCTCCGCGACGAGGAGCCGACCCACCTCGCGGTGACCTTCGACATCTCCCGGCAGACCTTCCGGTCGCAGGAGTATGCCGAGTACAAGGCCGGCCGCTCGACCACCCCGGCCGAGTTCGTCGGGCAGGTGTCGCTGGTCCGCGAGGTCCTCGACGCCCTCCGTATCCGTTTTGTTGAGGTTGAGGGTTATGAGGCCGACGACGTCATCGCGACCCTGACCAGCCAGGCGGTCGCGGCCGGGATGGACGTCCTGGTCTGCTCCGGCGACCGCGACACCTTCCAGCTCGTGGGCGACCAGGTGACCGTGCTCTACCCGGTCCGCGGGGTCTCCGAGCTGTCCCGGATGGACCCGGGCGCGGTCGAGGCCCGGTATGGCGTCCCGCCGGCGCTCTACAGCGACCTCGCCGCCCTGGTGGGGGAGTCCTCGGACAACCTCCCCGGTGTCCCAGGTGTCGGGCCCAAGACCGCGGCGAAGTGGCTGACCACCTTCGGCGGGCTCAGCGCCCTCGTCGCGGGGATCGACCAGGTCGGCGGCAAGGTCGGCCAGTCGCTGCGGGACCACCTCGACCAGGTGCTGCGCAACCGCCGGCTCAACCAGCTCGTCCGTGACCTGCCGCTGCCGGTCACCCTGGACGACCTCGAGCGGCGCAGCTGGGACCGCGAGGAGGTCCACACGGTCTTCGACGGCCTGGAGTTCCGGGTGCTCCGTGACCGGCTCTTCGCGACCCTCGAGGCGCCGCAGGCCGAGGTGGAGGAGGGCTTCGCCGTCGACGGCGACGAGCTCGAGCCGGGGTCGGTCGCCGCCTGGCTCGCCGCCCACACGGCGTCGGGGCGCACCGGGGTCCACGTCGACGGCTCGTGGGCCCGGGGGGTCGGCGACGTCGAGGGCATCGGCCTGGCCGCAGCGGACGCGGCGGCGGCATACCTCGATGTCACCAGACTCGACCCAACGGACGACGCGGCGCTGGCCGCGTGGCTGGTCGACCGCACCCGGCCCAAGGCGATGCACGACGGGAAGGGGCCCGCCCAGGCGCTCGCTTCGCGGGGCTGGGAGCTGCGTGGGCTCACCTCCGACACCGCGCTCGCCGCCTACCTCGTCCGCCCTGACCAGCGCTCTTACGATCTGGCCGACCTCGTCGTCCGCACCCTGCACCGCGAGCTGAGCGAGGACGACGCGGCCGGGCAGGGCATGCTCGACCTGGGGATGGGACCGGGCCGCTCCCGCCAGGCCATGGTCCGGGCCAGCGCGGTCCGCGATCTCGCGGACGCCCTCGACACCCAGGTGGACGCGACCGGTGGTGCCGCGCTGCTGCGGGACGTCGAGCTGCCCCTGGTCGACGTCCTGGCGGGGATGGAGCGCGCCGGGATCGCCGTCGACACCGAGGCCCTCACCGCGCTGGAGAAGGACTTCGACGCGAAGGTCCACGAGGCGCAGGAGGACGCCTGGGAGGCGATCGGGCGCCGCGATATCAACCTCGGCTCGCCCAAGCAGCTGCAGGTCGTCCTCTTCGACCAGCTCGGCCTGCCCAAGACCAAGCGGACCAAGACCGGCTACACCACCGACGCCGACGCCCTCGCGGACCTGTACGCCAAGACCGAACACCCCTTCCTCGAGGCGATGCTGCGGCACCGCGACGCGATGAAGCTGCGGGTCACCGTCGAGGGGCTGCTCAAGTCGGTCGGCGACGACGGCCGCATCCACACGACCTACCTGCAGACCATCGCGGCAACCGGGCGGCTCAGCTCCACCGAGCCGAACCTGCAGAATGTCCCGATCCGCACAGAGGAGGGCCGCCGGATCCGCGAGGTCTTCGTCGTCGGCGCCGGGTTCGACGAGCTGCTCTCGGCCGACTACAGCCAGATCGAGATGCGGATCATGGCCCACCTCTCCGGGGACGAGGCTCTGATCGAGGCCTTCCGTTCCGGTGAGGACCTGCACCGGTATGTCGGGTCGCGGGTCTTCGGCGTGCCGCCGGAGGAGGTCACCGCCGCGATGCGCAACAAGGTCAAGGCGATGTCCTACGGGCTGGCCTACGGGCTCTCGGCGTTCGGGCTGTCCAAGCAGCTGACGATCTCCACCGAGGAGGCCCGGACGCTGATGGACGAGTACTTCCAGCGCTTCGGCGGCGTCCGAGACTACCTCCGCGAGGTGGTCGCCGAGGCGCGCGCGACGGGATACACCGCGACCCTCCTCGGCCGGCGGCGCTACCTGCCCGACCTGACCTCGGACAACCGACAGCGCCGGGAGATGGCCGAGCGGATGGCCCTCAACGCCCCGATCCAGGGCTCGGCCGCGGACATCATCAAGGTCGCGATGCTCGGGGTCGACCGGGCACTGCGCGCCGAGGGGATGCGCTCCCGGATGCTCCTTCAGGTCCACGACGAGCTGGTCGTCGAGGTCGCGCCGGGGGAGCGGGAGGCGGCCGAGGCGCTGGTCCGTCGCGAGATGGGGGCCGCCGTCGAGCTCGACGTCCCGCTCGACGTCTCGGTCGGTCACGGCCGGTCCTGGCACGACGCCGGGCACTGACGACCCGACCCCGCCTCGCCAACGTCGTGACCTCGCCGAGCGGCCCCGCTCCGCGCCGTAGCCCTGCCCGGTCGACGGCTGCCCCGGCCCGGGCGGCAGCGTCGGGCGCGGCCGCCGCGGTCGTCGTCACCCTCGTCCTGCTCTGGCCGGCGCTGGGCCGGGGTCTGCTGCTCTACCGCGACTTCGTCAGCGTCCCGAGCCCGGTGCTGGGCCCACGCGCCCTGGCCACCGACGGCGCCCCGCCGCGGGCTGTCCCGCTCGACGCGGTGACGGCGCTGCTGGCCCCGGTGCTGCCCGCCGGGATGCAGCAGCAGGTGCTCCTCCTCGCCTCGCTGGCGCTCGCCGGCGTCGGGGTCGCCGTGCTGCTACGACACCGCGGGGTCCTCGCGGCGGTCACCGGTGCGGTCGTCGTTGTGTGGAGTGTGTATGCCGGCGAGCGGCTGCTCCTGGGCCAGGCGCCGACCCTGATGGGCTGGGCGATGACGCCGTGGCTGGTCCTTGCGACGCGCCGCACGGCGGCACTGCCCTCGTGGCTGTTCGGCGTGGTGCTCGCGGCCATGCCTGCGGCGCTGACGCCGGTCGGAGCCGTCCAGGCCGCGGTCACCGTCCTCGTCCTCGCGGGTGGCGCGTTGGGTGGGACCAGGCAGCCGCGCGCGCACCTCGTCGCGGCGACGGCCGCCGCCCTCCTGTGGAGCCTGCCCTGGCTCGTCCCCGCGCTGCGCGGAGCGACCGGGGCGGGGGACCCGGGTGGGGCCCGCGCCTTCGCGGTCACCGCCGGGTCGCCCCTGGCCGTCCTCGACGTCCTCACCGGCGGGGGCGTCTGGGCCGGCGGCGCCCAGCTCGCCTCGCGGGGCACGGTGGCCGCCGTCGTCGCGTCGCTCGGGCTCACCGTCGTCGGACTTGTCGGTTGGCTGCACCCGGCCAGCGCGCCCGGGGTGGCCCGATCCCGAGCTGGTCGCGTCGCCGTCGTCCTCGCGATCCTCGGCATCCCCGCCGCGGCCATTCTCGCCGCCGGCCCTCTCCTCGGCGCGGTGGAGGTCGCCCAGAGCGTCCCGGGCGTGGCCCTGTTGCGCGACGCACACCGCGTTCTGGGTGTCTCCGTCCTCATGGTCGCCCTCGGGGTCGGCTGCGCCGTCGGGGCGGTCGGTCGACGGGCGGCGGCCGGCGTGAGCCAGGAGGGTTCGGGGGGGATGCGGACCTGGGTCGGTTCTGGGCCCGGTGGTGTGGTGGGCAGGTCCCGGCGCGTCGGGACGGCCCTGCTGCTGGTCAGCCTCGCCGTGCTCGGCGCGCCCGACCTGCCGGCACGCCTCCATGCGGCATACCGGCCTGTCGTCTTCCCGGCGGGCTGGGCGGCGGCGGTTGCCGCGGCCGCCGGCCAGACCGCCCTGGTCCTGCCCTGGCAGCCGATCCGGACCCAGTCATGGGCCGGGTCCCAGCCCTTCCTCGACCCTTTCCCGCTCGCCCATGACGGCCTGGCGGTCAGCGCGCGTGACCTGGTCGTCGTGCGGGATGGTGAGGCGGTCAGGGTTGGGCGGCAGGACCCGGCTCAGGCGCCGCGGTGGGCGGCCGGCGAGCTGCGGCCGGAGGACCTCGACGCGGCCGGAATCACCGTCGTCGTCGAGTGGCTCGCAACCCCCGGGACGCTGCCGGTCAGCCACCCCGGCCTGGTCGAGGTCTATGCCGACGAGGCGCTCCGCGTGTGGCGACGCGCCCGGTGACCAGTTCAAGGAATCCTGTGGATTTCCTCGGCGGCACGGGTACCATACCGGCAGGTAACGACGCGGAGGCCCGCGTTGCGTGCGGGAGGGAACCCTGTGTCTGACGAGAACACCCAGCGGCGGCGCCGCGGTCTGGTGATCGCCCTGTTGAGCCTGGTGCTCGGTGCCGGGGCCGCTGCTGCGGCTGTGTCGTCGGTCTCCGCGTCCATGGGGCCGAAAGACTCCACGGCTCGGCAGGACGGCCCCAAGGAGCCGGTCGACCCGAACCAGCTGCTCACATACGGCGGCTGAGCCGCACCCGGCGTGCGTATCGCTGTCCTCAACTGGCGCGACCTCACCCACCCCGAAGGCGGGGGTGCCGAACGGTACGCCCAGAATGTCTGCGCCGGGCTGAGCGCCCGCGGACATGACGTCACCTTCTTCTGCGCCGCGCACGGCTCGGCAGCGGGCACCGAGACCGTCGACGGTTACCGGGTCGTCCGCAATGGCTCGCGGCTGAGCGTCTACGCGCGCACCCTGGCGGCGCTCCGGCGGATCGAACGCGCCGAGGGACGCTTCGACGTCGTCGTCGACACCCAGAACGGCGTGCCCTTCTGGGCTCCGACGGTCACACGGGCGCCGGTCGTCGCCCTGGTCCACCACGTCCACCGGGAGCAGTGGCCGGTCGTCTTCTCGCCTGCTGTCGCCCGGTTCGGCTGGCTGCTCGAGTCACGCCTGGCCCCGGCGGTCTACCGCGGTCGGCAGTATGTCGCCGTCTCCGCCCGGACCCGGGCCGAGCTCGGTGACCTCGGCATCGACCCCGGCAGCGTCGCGGTCATCCACAATGGCACCGACCAGGCCCGGGCCGAGGCGACGCCCCGCTCGGCGGCGCCGACCCTGCTCGTCCTGGGCCGGCTGGTCCCGCACAAGCGGGTCGAGCTCGCCGTTGACGTCCTCGCTCGTCTGCTGCCGGCCCACCCCGGCCTCACCCTGCGCATCGTCGGCGACGGGTGGTGGCGCGACCAGATCGCCGCCTACGCGGAGTCCGTGGGGTTGGCCGAGCACGTCCACCTCCTCGGCTTCGTCGACGAGGCGACCAAGCACCATGAGCTCGCCTCGGCCTGGGTGGCCCTGGCCCCGAGCGCTAAGGAGGGCTGGGGGCTCAATGTCGTCGATGCCGCGTCGCACGGCGTGCCCACCGTGGCCCACCACGGCGCGGGCGGGCTCAGCGAGTCCATCGTCGACGGCGTCACCGGGCTGCTGGTCGACGATCTCGACGGGCTCACTGCGGCGACGAGCCTCCTGCTCACCGATGCCGACCTGCGGGAGCGACTGGGCCGGGCGGCCCGGCGGCGCGCGGCGACCTACACCTGGGACGGCACGGTGACCGAGTGGGAGGCGCTGCTCGCGCACGTGGCGGCAGGCGGAGCCACCGTGGCGTGGAGTGACCGGGACGTCGACGCGGTCCCGCTGACGGCATGAGCTCCGTGACGGGGGCCCCATTGCCCCCGGTGGGGAGCGTGCGGCGGTCGGTGGCCTTGTTTCGCGCTTTCCGGGTCGAACAGAGCGACCCCGACCACTTCTATTCCCTCCTCGCGCTCGACTCGGTCCGTGAGCTGACCCGCTGGCAGCGGCTGGACGGAGCACGGGTCGTCGACGTCGGTGGGGGGCCCGGCTACTTCGCGCAGGCTTTCCGCACCGCCGGCGCCCGCTACTGCGGCGTCGACCCCGATGTCGGCGAGCTGACCGCTCGGGGTCGACCCGACCCCACCTCGACGGTCCGGGCCTCGGGCCTGGCGCTGCCCTTCGCGACCGGGGGCGTCGACATCGCGTACTCGAGCAATGTCCTCGAGCACGTGCCCGACCCCGAGGCGATGGCCGAGGAGATGGTCCGGATCACCAGGCCGGGCGGGCTGGTCTACCTCTCCTGGACCCCCTGGCTCTCGCCGTGGGGCGGGCACGAGACCTCGCCGTGGCACTACCTCGGCGGGGTCCGGGCCGCGGACCGGTATGCCCGGCGGATGGGTCGGCGCCCGAAGAACGACTTCGGCCGGTCGCTGTTCGCCTGCTCGGCCGCCCGGATGAGCCGGTGGGCCGCCGGCGCCGCCGCGGCCGGCCGGGTCGAGGTCGTCGACATCCTGCCCCGGTACCACCCGAGCTGGGCCCGCTGGGTCGCCCGGACGCCCGGCCTGCGCGAGGTCGCGTCGTGGAATGTCGTCCTGATCCTGCGCGTCCGATGACGACCTCGTCAGCGGTATGGCGTTTCCGCGTCGCCGTGGTCGCGGCGGCCCTCACCGCACTGTGTTTTCGCCAGTCGCCGGGGCTCATCGTCCCTGACACCAAGCTGGACCTCACCGCCGACCCCTGGGGCTTCCTCGGACGGGCGCTGCACCTATGGGACCCGCAGGGCTCCTTCGGGCAGCTGCAGAACCAGGCGTACGGGTACCTCTTCCCCGTCGGTCCCTTCCACGCGATGCTCGGCAGCGCGGGAATCCCCGCCTGGGTCGTCCAGCGGCTGTGGTGGTCGACCATCCTCGTCGTGGCTCTTGTCGGGATGTGGCGTCTCGCTCGGGCGCTGGGCGTCCGGAACGGCTGGGCGGCCCTGTTCGCCGCCACGGCATACGCGCTGAGCCCGCGCTTCGTCGAGGAGCTGTCGATCACCTCCGTCGAGGTCTGGCCGATGGCGATGGCGCCGTGGGTGCTCCTCCCGCTGGTGCTCCCCGACCGGACCAGCTCGTGGCGGGCCACCCGGTCCGGGCTGGCCTTCGCCCTCGTCGGCGGGGTCAACGCGGTCGCCTCGCTCGTAGCGCTCATCCCGGCCGCACTGTGGCTGCTCACCAGGCGCTGGACTGCGCCCTGGCGCGGTCTGGTCCTGCGGTGGTCGGCTGCCATGGCCCTTGCGGGGCTGTGGTGGGTGCTGCCGCTGCTCATCCTTGGGCGCTACAGCCCGCCCTTCCTCGACTGGATCGAGGACGCGGCGGTGACCACCGGGCCAGCGAGCGCCTTCGAGGCGCTCCGCGGGACGAGCCCCTGGCTGGGCTTCCTCGCGACCTCTGGCGGCCCCTCGTGGCCCGCGGGGTGGCTCTATGTCACCGTCCCGGTCCTCGTCGTCGCCACCTCCGTCATGGCCGCGCTCGGCCTGCTCGGCCTGGTCTGGCGCCGACGGCCGGGTGCGGGGGCGCTGCTGCTCATCGTCGTCGTGGGGCTCGGCCTGGTCACCCTCGGCCACACCGGACCCGGGGCGGCGTGGTGGGCCGATGCCGTGCAGTCGGCCCTCGACGGGCCGCTGGCGCCGCTGCGGAACACCCACAAGTTCGAGCTCGTCGTGCGCCTGCCACTCGCCGTCGGGCTCGGTTTCGCCGTCGAGGCGCTCCGTGGTCTGGCCGACCGCCTCGGTGACTTCACCGTCGTCCCGCGCCGCATGCTGCCCGTCCTCCTCTCCAGCGTGCTCCTCGCCGCGGCCGCCCCCGCCCTTGGAGCGTCGATGGCCCGTCCCGAGGGCTACCGTGCGATCCCCAACCACTGGGTCCAGGCCGCGCAGTGGCTCGACGCCCAACCCGAACCGGGCGCGGTCCTCGTCACGCCCGGGTCCTCCTTCGCGGACTTCACCTGGGGCTCGACCAAGGACGAGCCCTTCCAGGCCCTCATGCACCGACCGGTCGTCGTCCGGGACGCGGTGCCGCTGGGGTCGGCAGGCCAGATCCGGCTGCTCGACGGCATCGAGAACCGGCTCGGCGAGGGGCAGCCCATCCCCGGGCTCGCCGACGTCCTCGGCAGGGCGGGCGTCGGCTTCGTCGTCGTCCGCAACGACCTGCGGACCACCGCCGCGGGATCGCCCCAGCTCGCGGTCATCCGCGCACTGGAGTGGTCGGGGCTACCTCGGGCCGCCATCTTCGGGCCGTCGTGGACCCCTCCGGAGGAGTCGGCCGACCACTTCGTCGACTACCGGACGGTGCTCAGCCGGCCAGCGCTCGAGGTCTTCGCCGTCCCGCACCCGCGCTCTGCCGCGGTGGTTCCGGTCGCCGCGCTGGTGACGGCCAACGGCGGTCCGGAGGACCTGCTGCGCCTCGCGGAGGCTCAGGCCGGACAGTCCACGCTGCTCGGCAGCGACGCCGCCGCCTTGGCCCAGGCGCAGACCACGGCGGGCACGGCTGTGGCCACCCGGTCGTGGCTCACCGACGGCCTGCGCCGACGCGAGGTGAGCTTCGGTGCGGTGAGCAACCGGACCTCCGGTCTGCTCACCCCCGACGACCCCGGCCGTTCGACGCGCCGGGTCATCGACGTGGTAGCCGACAAGTCGGCCGCACCGACGGTGCTGCACTGGGACGGGGTCGCGTCCGTCACGGCGTCGAGCTCCGCCTCGGATGCCACCGCCACGCTGCGGCTGAGCCCGGCATACACACCGTCCGCCGCGGTCGACGGCGACCCGGCCACACGGTGGGTGAGCGGGCACTATGGCGCGGCCGTGGGGGAGTGGCTCCAGGTCGACTTCACCGAGCCAACATCGGTCTCCGGGCTGGCCGCGACCTTCTCCGGGAGCTCACCGATCGCCGCTGGCCCGTCGGTCGTGGCCGTGGAGACCGAGCAGGGCTCGATCACCGCCGACGTCATCGCCGGCGTGGGGCGCCAGCTGCCTTCGCTGCCCGGCCTGACCCGCTGGGTGCGGATCCGTCTCGTCGAGACCGACCCGGGGGTCCAGAACGGCTTCTCGGTCGAGGACCTCACCATCCCGAGCGTCCGGCTGCGGGCGAGCGCCGCTCTCCCGGACAGGCCGGTCCTGGCGCAGCCGGGCGAAGGTGAGCCCCAGCCGCAGCCTGGGCCGCCGGCTCCGGAACGGGTCGTCCTCGGTGAGGGGATCCGCGGCCGGTCGGACTGCCTCACCCTCGACGGGCAGCCCCGATGCTCCCCGACCCTGCGGCTGGACCCCGAGGAGCTCAGCTGGGCGCGGACCTGGTTCTCTGCGGCCGGCCAGGAGTATGACGCCACCGGGACGGTCACACCGCTGCCCGGAGCTCCCCTGGAGAAGCTCCTCACCTCGGGGCCGACCTGGCAGGCCAAGGCGTCGTCCCGGCTCGTCGACGCGGCCTCGGGGCGCCCCGGAGCAGCCGTGGACGGTGACCCGCGGACCACCTGGACCGCCGCACCCGGCGACACCGACCCGTGGTTCCAGGTCATCCTTCCCGAGCGGGCCCAGGTCACCGGGGTGAGGGTCGTCTTCGCCGACGGTATGGCGGCCTCGCGACCGACCAGCCTCGCGGTCGACCTCGACGGCGGTGTGCACGTCGAGGCCCCGCTGGACGACCAAGGCAGGGTCTCGCTGCCGCGCACGCCGACCCGGTCGGTCCTGCTGCACTTCCCCCAGATACGACCCGCCGCCACTGTCGACCCGAGGACCGGGCAGGAGGCCTTCGCCCCGGTCGGCCTCTCCGAGGTCCAGGTGGCCGGCGCCGAGGACCTCTTCCATCCGGTCGACCCGACCGCAGCGACCGGCGTGCCGTGCGGCTTCGGACCGTCGCTCACGGTCAACGGGAGGGTGTACGAGACGTCGGTCGCCGGGGTCGTGGGTGACCTGCTCGACGGGCGCCCGCTGTCCTGGAGGGTCTGCGGCACCGACCGGGTCGAGATCCCCGCTGGTACGGTCCAGCTCGAGGCCACCCGCTCGGGGGAGTTCCGGCCGAGCACCCTCACCCTGACCGCGCCGACGGCCGCCGCGCCCAACGCCCCCGACCCGGCGACCATCGAGCGACCGTCCGCCGTGCAGGCCGTCATCCAGGTGCCCGAGCGAGACACTGCGGCCGTGCTCGTCGTGCCCCAGAACGCCAACCCGGGCTGGGCGGCCGCCACCGCCGACGGGACCACCCTGACTCCGGTGCGCATCGACGGCTGGCAGCAGGGCTGGCTTTTGCCGGCCGGCCCGGCGACCGAGGTACGGGCCGAGTTCGGTCCGGACCGGTGGTACCGGGTCGGGCTGCTCGTCGGTGCGCTGGCGCTGCTCGCCCTGCTGGGCTGGAGCGTGCGGGCCCGCCGCCGCAGCACGCTCCTCGACCCAGCGGATCCCCGCATCGGCGCAGTGGTGGGTGGGTCCTCGCGGGCCGTCATCCTGGCGGCACTCGGCGGGGTGGCGCTGGTGGGTGGGCCAGCCGGGATGCTGGCCCTGCTCATCGCGGGAGGGTTGGCGGTCCTTACCCGTGCCGGGCGCACGAAGACCACCCGTCGGGGCTCCCTGCTGCGCCCGCTGGCCGCGGCGCTGGTCGTCGGCCTGCCGACGCTCGCGGCGCTGCTCGTCGCGCGAACCCCGTGGCCCGCCGCTGACACCGGCCGGTCCTCATGGCTGGTTCAGCTGGGTGTGTGGACCGCCGTCGCCGTCGCCGGCGTCCTGCTCGTCGCGCCGCGCACCCAGGCCATCAACGGCCGCTCGACGACGACATAGCTCACCGTGGCGACCACCAGGGTCGCGACGAAGGTCAGCCCGAGCCGTTCGACGAAGCGCCCTTGGAAGGATCCGAACCCCGGCAGCCGGTCGACCACGGCGAGAACGATGACGTGGTAGGCGAACAGACCGTACGACACCTCACCCAGACGCGACCCGAGACGGCCACCGAGGGCGCGCACCGCGGTCGGCTCGGTCGCGGGGGCGATGGTCGTCACGGTCGGCAGCAGGATGAAAAGGCCGATCAGGGTGTAGAGCACCGCCTTGACCGCTGCCTGGCCGGGGGTGGGTTCGCTGAGGTCGAGCGGGCCAGCAACGGGCGTCCCGGCGATGGCCAGCAGCGCCACCGCAGCCGCCCACGAGGTCCCCGGCGCCCGACTGAGCGAGTCGAGGACGCCCGGGGCTACCAGTCCCACCGTCCGCGCACCATTCCACAGGGCGAGCAGCATCCCGACGGCGAACCAGCCGACGAAGCCAGGCAGCCAGAGCCGGGCCTGGGGGTGCCCGGTCGCAGTCACCACGGCCATCCAGACCGGGCCTACCGGGACCAGGACGAGCAGCGCGACGCTCGCCCGCCGCAGCCACGTCATACCGGAGCGTCCTCGGCAGAGCAGCGCGGCAGCGGCCGGGAGAAGAAGGTAGAAGGCGACCTCGGTGGCCAGGCTCCAGAACTGGGTGAGCCCGGTGAGCAGCGGGGTGCCGACGTAGATGTGGACGAGGGCCGCGGTAGCCAGGTAGTCCCCGGTGACCGCCCCCTTCGTGGGAACGACGAGGTATGCCGCCCCGACGGCCAGCCAGAGCACCGGGAGGATGCGGGCGGCCCGTCGGGCGAAGTACGACCCGACCCTCGGCCTGGGACGGCCGCCGAGGTGGGCCATAACGTGCGGGCGGAAGAGGACGAAGCCCGAGACGGCGAAGAAGATCGCGACCCCGCTGTCGAGGCGCCCAAGCAGCCCGGCAAACGGTCCGCGGAGGGCGTCCCCGCTGTCGAAACCGACGTGGGTCATCATGACCGCGAGGGCGCCGACCAGACGGAGTCCGTCGACGGCCCGGAAGCGGGCCGCCGAGTCCGCCCCTGAGCTCACGGCGCAGCCTGCGGCAGCCCGACCTGCGCGTCACCGACACAGACGTTGACCGAGTCGGCCAGCCCGGTGATGACCAGTCGGTCGCCCGCGCCGATGAGGTTGACCCAGACCTCGCCGAGCCCCTCGACGAGCGGCACCTCCTGCTGCGCACTGCCCAGCGAGATGACGGCGGGGGTCGCGGAGTCGGCGAGGTACCCGACCCGCACCGCCCAGGACCACTCGAACAGTGGGCCGGACAGCGGCAGCTCGATCCGGCCGTCCACGGCCGCCTGGCACCCACCGAAGACCTGCGCGGTCGCCGAGGGGCTGACCGTCATCGGCTTGAGCTCACCGGTGGGGGTGATGACATAGGGGTTGGTGTACCAGCGCCGGGTGTACATCTGGTCGCGCTGCTCGTCGGTTGCCACCGGCGCGAGGAACCGGCTGACCGAGTTGTACTCGGCGAAGAGCGGTCCGATGAGCTCGCCCGGCACTGCGGTGTCGAAGACCTGAGCCGATGCGGGCAGAGCCCGGAAGGAGTTCACGGCGTTGTCGACGAAACCGCGGTACGGGTTCCGGGTGCTCATCGCGGCATACCCGTTGAAGGCGTGCAACGAGACCAGCACGGTACTGAGGGCGGCGGCCGAGACGGCGCCCCAGAGCAGCGGCCGACTGACCGCCCGGTCGACTCTGGCCCGCAGCGGCAGCCACGGGTGCTCCTCGCCGACCATCGGGGCAACGCAGGCCCCGAGGGTGACGAAGAGGGGGACGACCGCGTCGGCGAGGTACCGGGTCTCCAGAGCGACGATCGCGCCCCCGAAGGCGACCCGGCCCATCGCGACCACCGCGAGGGACCCAGCGATGTAGGCCAGCAGCGCCACCCAGAAGCGCGCCACCCCGCGGCGGAAGACGAGGGAGCCGCCGACGAGGACGAGAGCGAGCAGCCAGCCCAGCCAGTCGAAGGCCCGTGGCGAGTCGACGATCCCGAGGCCATAGCTGGTGGGCTGCCAGTCCCAGGGCCCCCCGAAGATGCCGGGGACGAAGGTCCGCAGCACGCTGAGGTAGACGAAGTCCCCCAACGGCCCAGCCGTGGGTGCCGCCACGGGGGAGGCGTTGCCTGCGCTGCGGACCCCGGGGATGTAGAGGACGAGGTATGCCGCCAGGGCCACGGCATACCCCAGCCAGACCCACAGCGTGCGCCGGACCAGCCCCAGGACCGACCTGAGCCGGAAGTCCACCGTCGGGCTGATCGCCATGGTGAAGAACGGGATGAAGGTGAGGAAGACGACGATCTTCTCGAAGCTCGCCAGCCCGACGACGAACCACAGCACCGCCCAGAGGGCGTCGAGCCGTCTGCCGCTGCGGACGTACCGCGTGTGGTAGATGAGCATTCCCGCGATGGCGATCATCAGCGGCAGCCAGATGATCGCGGCCGCAAGCCAGGTGAAGGCCGAGAGCGTGAGCGGGGTGAAGCAGAACATCGCGTAGGGGATGAGCAGGGCGGGGCGCCGCCCGAAGACTTCGACGAGCAGCCGCCACATCATCGCGCCGAAGATCGCCTGGCCGGCGATGAGGACGAGCACCGTGACCGCCCAGTTGAGCGGCGCGAGATGGGCCAGGAGCCACATGACCGTGAAGCCGATGGGCTCGAAGTGACCGGTGTGGACGCGGGTGAGGTACCCCCAGCTCAGCGGGTTCTCCATGGCGCGGGCGCTGAGCATGTAGTCGTCGGTGATGAAGAAGCTGTCCTTGACGACGCTGAACCGGACGGCGAGCGAGACGAGGAGGATGACGATGACGGCGGTGCGGATCGGGTCACGGACCAGCCAGTGGTCCAGCTCCCCGGCCGGGGCATTGACGGCGACCGCTTCCTGGCGCAGCGCGGCCCGGCTCTCCCGTGGCGTCCGGTTCGCACCTGTCGCGGCGGTCGCGGCGGTCGCGGCGGCCTGGCCGGTGTGAGGTGGCGGCGCGAGGTCGTCCGACACGGGTGTGCTCTCCTCGGGGCGTGAAGAATGGAGCTCGACAACCTGCTGAGGGGTGCGGCGCGCAGGCCTTTCCGCGCAACGTCTCCCGCGCGAAGGCTACCCGCTGGTACGCTCCGCGAGAACTGCAGGCAGCACGACACGGGTGGGAGAGCAATGATGCGTCGGGTCCTTGGTGGTGCAGCCCTGCTGGTGGGGGCGCTCCTGATCGTCCTGGGGCTCATGGCTCCGAGCCTGTACACCACCCTCGCGACGGTGCCGCTGAACCAGACCTCGACGTCGATTTCCGCCGGTGAGGACATGTCAGTGGTCCGGCTGTCGAAGGAGCAGGGCTTCCAGCCGCTCACTGGCGTCCGGGTGACCAGCACGCGCAAGGTGCTCGGTATCCCCGGCAAGGCCACCGACAACAACGCCTTCTGGCAGACCGGCGTCACCTCGAGCGTCGACGGCTACGGTGGGATCTCCTTCTCCGACGAGGGCGTCTCCATCGACCGGGTCTCGGGCGAGGCGACGAACTGCTGTGGCGACTACCAGCGCGCGGATGGCACTCCCGAAGCGCCGGGTGAGATGGTGCCGGTCACTCACCAGGGGCTCTACTTCAAGTTCCCCTTCGACGTCCAGCAGCAGACCTACCAGTGGTGGGACGGTGACCTCGATCGGGCCATGCCGATCAACTTCGTCCGCACCGAGGACCTCAAGGGTCTGACAACATACGTCTTCGAGCAGAAGCTCGGGCCCGAGGTTGTCGGGCACAACGACGGGATCCCCGGCGATGCCTTCGGTTCGGCGACCCCGGTGAGCGCCGACCTCGTCTACGAGAACACCCGGACCCTGTGGGTCGAGCCGGTCACCGGCGTCATCATCAAGGGCCAGGAGCAGGTCAACAAGCGCTTCGAGGCCACTGGGCTGACGTCGGTCGGTGCCACGGTCGGGACGATCGGCTTCGACGACGCGACGATCCAGGAGAATGTCAACACCTGGAGCTCAAAGGCCGCCGCCCTGAAGTTCGTCAAGGGCCCGCTCCGGCCGGTCGGTCTCGTGCTCGGCCTGCTCCTCATCGGCGTCGGCGCCTGGGTCCTGCTGTCCGAGAAGACCGCGGCTGCCGTCACGGGCCCGGGTCGTCGGGGCACGGCGGCACAGGCCACCGCCTGACCCCGTAAACCGAAATACTCCGGACGGCCTGACCCTGTTTCTGTCAGGCCGTTTCCGGTCCCCCTGGGCGCTCGCTGACGAAGATTGCGGTGCCCGGGATCAGCGCTCCGCGCTGCGGTGACCAGCCACCCCAGACCTGGTCGTTCCACGACGGCCACTCCGGTTCCACGATGTCGAGCAGCACCAGGCCGGCCGCGACGATCTCGCGGACCCGGTCGCCCATCGTCCGATGGTGCTCGACATAGCTCACCTCGCCGCCGTCGTCCTCCTCGACATAGGGAGTGCGGTCGAAGTATGACGACGAGGCGACCAGCCCCTGCGGCCCGGGGTCGTCCGGGAAGGCCCACCGCATCGGGTGGGTGGTCGAGAAGACGAACCGTCCGCCCGGGCGGAGCACCCGGGCGACCTCCCGCATCACTCCCGCGGAGTCGGCGACGAAGGGCATGACGCCATACGCCGTGACGACGAGGTCGAAGGAGGTGTCCGCGAAGGGGAGCGCGGCACCGTCACACTGGGCCATCGGCGGGTTCTCGCCGATGGCCTGACCGGTGAGGAGCATCCCGCGGCTGAGGTCGGTCGCCACGACCCGCGCACCGGCCCGTGCCAGCCAGCGCGACCCCTGGGCGGCGCCGCAGCCGATCTCGAGCGCAACGACCCCGCGGACCGGTCCGAGCAGGTGCAGGTCCGCCTCGCGCCAGCCCTCCGGGCCGTACACGAGGTCGGCGTCGCCGAGGAAGGCGCCGTGCTCGGCCTGGTATGCCGCGGCCTCGTCATCCCACCAGCGGCGGTTGGCAGCGACCGACGTCTCCTGGTCGACCGCTCGGCGGCTCACCCGGCTCATCGGCTCAGCCCTGACGCCCTGCGCGGATCGACCCTCGCGGCGGCCACCGCTTCAGTCCGCCGACAGGGCGGCCGCGCCCACGATGCCGGCAGTGTTCTCCAGGGCCGCGGGGACGATGGGCGTCCGCAGCCTGAGCAGCGGGAGAAAGCGGTCCGCCTTGCGGGAGACTCCGCCACCGACGACGAAGAGGTCCGGCCACAGCAGGTTCTCCAGGGTGGAGTAGAACGGCTGGAGCCGTTCGGTGGCCCACCTCTTGTACCCCAGCCCCTCGCGCTCCTTGGCGCTCGACGCTGCCCTGGTCTCGGCGTCGTGGCCGTCGACCTCGAGGTGGCCGAGCTCGCAGTTCGGGATGAGTACACCGTTGTGGAGGAGTGCGATCCCGATGCCGGTCCCGAGCGTGGTGAGGATGACCAGGCCCTGGGCGCCCCGGGCCGCGCCATAGCGCTGCTCGGCCACGCCTGCGGCGTCGGCGTCGTTGACGAGCAGGCAGCGACGCCCGAGGGCCTGGGAGAAGATGTCCTCGCCGGGCGCGCCGACCCAGCTCTTGTCGATATTGGCCGCGGTCCGGACGACCCCGTGCTGGACCACGCCGGGGATGGTGACGCCGATCGGGGCGTCGGCGGGAAGGTCGTCGGCGAAGGCCTCGGCGATCCGCCCGACGATGGCCGCAACGGCCTGCGGCGTCGAGGCCGCCGGGGTAAGGAGCTTCTGCCGAGGCTGGAGGAGCTCGCCTGTGGTGACGTCGACCGGCGCGCCCTTGATGCCCGAGCCGCCGATGTCGATCCCGAGGGCGACGGTGGGTGTGGCCATCTGCTGTTGTCTCCTTCGGTCCACGGCGGGTGCGGGCGGGACGCTGTCGCCGCCGGACCCATCCTTGCCCAGCCCGCCCTGGGCGTGCCACCGCGGTCCGCGAGTCGGCCGCCGGTGCACCGCAGTGTCTTTGCGGACGACCTGCGGGCGAGGGTAAGGTAAGTGAGCATCTTTGTGTGCAGGCGAGCTCAGGCTCGTCACCGCTCACGGGGTTGCGCACATCCCCTGTCCACGTGAGCCGTGGGGACATCCCCTCGGCTCCTGCATATTGTCCACAATCGGAGCTCCTCCTACATGACCATCTCTACGGTCGCTCAGACCGCCCCTCAGGTAGCCGTCAACGACATCGGCTCCGAGGAAGACATCCTCGCCGCGATCGACGCGACGATCAAAGACTTCAATGACG
>WBZP01002523.1_pt1 | contig 20918 bp, 14 predicted proteins | sample 5204301 | NCBI WGS metagenome assembly WBZP01 (sample SAMN12412401, study PRJNA552823) | activated sludge metagenome | isolation source: activated sludge from nitrification reactor of wastewater treatment plant... | place: USA: Pennsylvania | collected 2017
ATCGTGACGGACGCGAGCAACGTGACCGGATCCTTGCCGATGGTGTAGTTCGGGGCACCCAAGGTGCTCACCAACGGGATCAGCGGCGCCGCAGACACATTGATCAGGGCAATCCCCGGAGCCAGGCTAGTCATGTGGGTTGCGTCGGTGACCCATACCTCGACACCACGTACCAACAACGCGCCCTGGGTGGCGCTGAACGTCACGGCCTTGAGCGCGGCCTCATACTGATCGATGGTTCCCGCGCCGCTGAGGGTCAGTGTCTTCGTCGCCGCATCCCACACCCCGGTGATCGGATTGTCTTGCGGCGCCGTGTAACTCAGCACATCGCCAGGCTGCGACAGGGTCGTCAGCTTTACCGCCGCACCCGACATGTTGGTGGAATCACCGTCGGTGATCGTCACCGACGACAACACTTTCACCGGATCACCTTGGAGGGTGAAAGTCGGCGTGCCTAGCACGCCTATCGCCGGCGCCAGCGGATTGAACACGTTGACCAACGCAATGCCCGGCGTCAGACTCTTGGTCTGCGTATTGTCGGTGACCCAGAATTCGACACCACGCACCAAAAGCGGACCCTGTGTCGCGCTGAAGGTCACCGCCTTGAGCGCCTCCTCGTACTGCGCCTTGGTTCCCACGCCGGTCAGCGTCAACGTCTTCGTCGCCGCATCCCAGGTGCCGGTGATCGGACTGTTCTGCGGCGCGGTGTAACCCAACACATCACCGGACTGCGCCAACGTGGTGATTTTCACCACCGCACCCGACATGTCATCGGAATCCGCGTCGGTGATCGTCACCGCGGACAGCACCTTCACCGGGTTGCCCTGAAGTGTGTAGCTCGGTGTGCCCACGGTCGTCACGAGCGGCGCAGCGTAGAGCGGCTTGACCGTGACCGGGATGGTCAGGGTCAGGTTGTCCTCCTGCGCGAGGCCCCAGCTGCGGGCCAAACTGTGGGAGAACTGGTGGAACCAGTCGGTCTTATCGTTCTGTGCAGAATCACTGAAGATGATCTTGAAGGTCTCGGTCACCGGGTCGCCGCTGTAGGTCAGGTCCGGGGTATAGAGGAACTTGTTCGTGAAGGGCACCCAGGTGACAAGCCCGTGCTCAGGTTGAATGATGGCGAAACTCAGCGGATCACCATTGGGGTCAACGACATTCACCGTGTACGTGGTGGTCAACAGAACCTGTTCGCTGGTGTACGTCGCCACCGGCTTCTTGTTGAACCAGGTGTGCGAAATGTCGCGCCATACCGCGGCGATCAGCACATCGAGCCACGATCCTCCGGTCGGGATGGACGGCAACGTGTAGGGCAGGAACAGGGGGTCGAGTGCGGCGGCAACCACCAGGGCCTTGGCCGCTTGCTCCGGCTGGGCGGTCTGGATGCTGGTGGGCTCCACCGACACGGCACTCACGGCCTTGGCGGCTTCATTCGTCGATGTGCTCGGCGCCGAAACCTGCTCGTCGACCTGCGCGGGCGCCTTGTCCGTGACGTCCTCAGCGCCGGCGGCGGACGCGGCGTCAGGGGCCGCGGTGGTGGCACCGGTCGAGCCCGTCACCTGCTGCTGGCTGGTATCCGTGACATTTCCCGGATGGGCGTCGGGCGTGGCTACCGCCGACGGCGTTTCCGGATCGACCGAACTGTCGGGCTCCTGCGGATCCGTCGAATCATCGGTTGTACCACCGCCACCAGCGGACGCGCCGCCGTCGCCGGCGGTGGAACTTCCGGCATCCGAATCACCCGAGCCGGACGTACCCGAGCCGGACGTACCCGAGCCGGACGTACCCGAGCCGGCCGCACCCGACCCGGCCGCGTCACCGGAACCCGCATCCGATCCAGACCCGGAGCCGCTGGCGCCGGCCGAGGTTCCCGACCCGCCTCCGGCGTCGGACTTTTCGCCGGCACCGGCGCCACCCGACTTCGCGCCCGACGACGAATCCGCGTCGGAACTGGCGAAAGCCACCGCGATTCCGGGGCCGTTGGCTGCTGCGAGCCCCACGCCGAGGAACACTGCCAGGGCACCTACCCGCCCGATGTGGGCGGCGTACTTCGACGGCGACTTGCGCGCATGCCGTCGTCCACCGATCTGCCCGGCGACCGCAACCAGGTCACTGGCCTCCCAGAACGCCCGGCCCGCCCCGGAATCGTCGTTGATACGGGCAGCGTCGTGCCTCGCCGGACGTGCAGACATTGGGTTCCCTTCGTTCGGGCTAGCGGTCCCCCGACCACATCGCCATTGCACCGCTCACCCCAGGGGCGGCAAGAGAATCGACGGGCCACACCTGCTGGGTCCGCGTAGGACCAACCGCATTGTCATCGTGCTCCCCGACGGCCGTGCTCATTTCAAGGCCGTGGGTAGCCGACAACAACGAGCCGCCACACAGCTTGACCGCAGCTTAGGTGATCGGACGCACCCTGACACAGGTTTCAGAACAAAATTCTAGAATTAGCAGACAATGCGAAATTGCAGACAGAGACACCAATCGAGCCGATCACTCGATTGGTGTCTTCTGTGACGCTATCCGAACTGGGTCGTGCCTACAGGCTGAGGACGGTCGCCGACGCGGTGCCGGGCGCGCCATAGACCTGTGCGAGGCCGACGCGGGGCTGCCCCGGCACCTGGCGCTCGCCGGCCTCGCCGCGTAACTGGCGGACCAGCTCGTGCATCTGGCGCAAGCCCGAGGCACCGATGGGCTCACCGTTGGCGATCAGGCCGCCGTCGGTGTTGACCGGGATGGACCCGTCGATCTCGGTGGCACCGTCGGCGAGCAGCTTCTCCTGCTCACCGTCCTTGCACAGACCGGTCTCGGCCATATGGATGACCTCGGCACCTGCGTCGGTGTCCTGCAGCTGGGCGATGTCCACGTCCTCCGGCCCGATGCCGGCGGCCTCATAGGCGGCCCTGGCGGCGTACACCGTCGGCGAGGAATCCTCGTCGATCGGCGCCGACGTCGCGTGCACCTCGTAGGCACCGAACGTCCGGGTGCGGATCTCGCTGGCCCGCACATACACCGGCTTGTCGGTGAACTTGTGCGCGATGTCGGCCCGGCACATGATCACCGCGGCCGCACCCTCGTCGGGGGCGCAGAACATGTACTGCGTCAACGGGTAGTTCAGGGCCGGTGAGTTGAGGATCTCCTCGACACTGATCTCCTTGCGGCGGAACGCATTCGGGTTCAGTGCGCCGTTACGGAAGTTCTTGTTGGCCACGCGGGCCAGGGTCTCTTGGCTGATGTTGTGGTCGTGGATGTACTTGTTGGCCTTCATACCGAAGAACTTGGTGGTGACGAACTGGCCGTTCTCGGCGTACCACTGCGGCAGGGCCAGCTTGGCCGGGTCATCGGTGAAAGCACCCCGCGGATGCTTGTCCAGGCCGACCGCCACGCCGATGTCGTACTTGCCCAACCGGAGGGTGTCGGCGGTCTGCTGGATGGCACTGGCCGACGTGGCGCACGCGTTGAAGACGTTGGTGAACGTGATGCCGGTCAGACCGACCAGTCGGGTCACCGAGTCCGGGTTGGACACCTCATAGCTGCCGCCGAAGCCGAACTGGATGTCCTTCCATTCCACCCCGGCGTCGATGAGCGCCAACCGAATTGCCTCGGCCCCCATCTGGACGGCCGGCTTGTCGAACCGGCCGAACGGGTGCAGACCGACACCGATGATCGCAACGTCGTTGGACATGTGGGGTGGCCTCTCTAGACCGGCTGGAACGCGAACGTGACAACCTCGTTGCCGTCGGCGTCGGTGGCGAACGGGATCATGGTCAGCTCGACCTCCTGGCCGAACGTCAGCTTCGCGGGATCATTCTCGGTCAGCCGGCCCTCGACGCGGATCACGTCTCCGAGCTGCACCAGCCCCACCCCGAACGGCACGAAGTCCTTGCCGGTGGGCCCGGCGTACGGGGCACCCGGGGCGAAGCCCTGCGTGGTCCAGGCAACGACGGTGCCGCGGCGCGGCAGCTTGACCTCGCTCATCTCGGCACCGCTGCATTTGGGGCAATGGTCCTGGGCCGGGAAGACGGTCGCCGAACAGGTGGCGCACTGACTACCGATCAGCTGCGGGTTCTCCTCGGGCCAGGTCGATATCTCGGGCGCCAACGCCTTTTGCATGGACGATCCTCCGCAGTCATGGGCCAATATTGCGTTTCCCGGATCGTACAACAGCGTTGACAAAAAGCGGAAAGGTCATTCTCGCCAATGTCACCGACCGAACCACAACCGTCGCTTGGCGCCGGCCGGTGGGCAGATGAGCAGCACCGATACCGCCGTTACGGCGTGTCGTCCGCCGACACCCCACACGGCGGAGCGCCTCAGCGTTCGGGCCTGGCGGTCAGGAAATTTTGATCGGGATGCTGATCGGTGTGGAACCGCCGTGTCCATCGTTCACATAGATCGTGATGGTGTCCGTCCCGGAGGCGAACAAGTTCGCCGAGTAGGTAAAGGAACTGCCGACGACCGTGAACGATCCCTTGTTGCCCGTTCCGACAAGAGGACTGAAGGTAACGGCATCGCCGTCGCTGTCACTACCGGTCACGGTGCCAACGAACTGCCCGAGGAAGTTCTTGGTGACACTGCCAACGAGCGATCCCGTCGGTGCGGTGTTCTTCGGCAGGATGTTCACCGTCACACTGGACGACGCCGACGCGCCCCGGATGTCAGTGACCGTGATGGTCACCTTCTCGGTGGTCGCCGAGCCCGTGGCCGCCACGTGCCGGGCAGCGGCGGTCGGTGTGAACGTCCATGACCCGTCTGCATTCCCGCTGACCGCGCCGCGGCCGTTGTCCGTGGACGTGGTGTAGGTCAGCGCGTCGCCGTCCGAATCGGTGGCCGTGGCGGTGATCCGCACGGCGCCCGTCGACGAATCCGGTGCACCTGCGGCCGCAGCGGCCGTGAATGTCGGATCGTGATTCGGCACAACACTTACAGTCACGCTCGAGGTGGTGGAGCCACCCTTCCCGTCGGACGCGGTGATCTTCACGGTCTCGCTGTTGTACAGGAAGCCGAATGTCCCGGCCGCCGCCACCCGGGCATCGTCGGTCGGGCTGAACGTCCACGACCCATTGGAGGCAACTGTCACCGTGCCCCGGCCATTGGACGTCGACGCGGTGTACGTCACCGGGTCACCGTCCGGATCGGTGGCCGTCGAGGTACCTATCACCAAGCCGCTCGACTGGTTGGTCGAGGTCACGGTCGCCGCCTGGCTGAACGTCGGTGCGACGTTCTTCTTGATGCCGATGTTGACCGTCACCGACGCGGTGCCGCCATGGCCATCATCTACGCTGACCACGAACGAATCGGCGGTGTCGTTGAGCCACGCCGACCCCAACGGCGTGTACGTGTAGCTGTTACCCAGCACCACCACGGTCCCACCGGCGCCGGTGATCGTCGAACCGCTGTAGGACAGCGAATCACCTTCCGCGTCATTGCCATTCACGGTGCCCGTGTACGAGGTGTGCAACGCGTTCAATGCCGGACCGCTGCCCAGCGTGATTGTCGGATTGGTGTTCTTCGGAACCAGGTTGATCGTGACCGTCGAGGTCTTCGACAACCCGAAGGCGTCGGTCGCGGTGATGGTCACCGTCTCGGTCTTGGGGACGAGCAAGCCGGCAGCCCCGGTGGTGGCTGCCGCGTGCCGCGCCGCATCCGTCGCAACGAACGTCCACGATCCGTCAGCATTGGCCGTGACTGCGCCCCGGCCATTGTCGGCCTTGGCCGTGTAGGTCACCGTGTCACCATCGGGATCCGTCGCCACCGCGGTGATCTTCGCCGTGCCCGTCGATGAATCCGTCACGGTCGCGGTCGCCGGCGTGGTGAACGTCGGCGCCTTGTTCGCCCCGTTGATCACCACCGTCACCGTCGCGGTGCCACCGTGTCCGTCATCTACGTTGACATTGAACGAATCCGAGCCGCCGTTGAACCACGCCAACCCCAGCGGGGTGTAGGTGTACGTGTTACCCAGCACCACCACGGTGCCGCCGGAGCCGGTGACGGTCGAACCACCGTAGGACAACGAATCATTATCCGCGTCAGCGCCATTCACGGTGCCCGTGTACGAGGTGTGCAACACATTCAGCGCCGGACCGCTACCCAGCGTCAACGTCGGATTAGTGTTCAACGGAACCAGATTCACCGTGACGCTAGAGGTCTTCGATGCGCCGTAGCTGTCGGTCGCGGTGACCGTGATGGTCTCGGTCTTGGCCGCCAACAACCCGGCCGCCCCGGTGGTGGCTGCCGCGTGCCGGGCCGCATCCGAGGCCACGAATGTCCACGATCCGTCGGCATTGGCCGTGACCGTGCCCCGGCCGTTGTCGGCCTGGGCCGCGTAGGTCACCGGATCGCCGTCGGGATCTGTGGCCACCGCGGTGATCTTCGCGGTACCCGTCGAGGCATTGGTCACGGTCGCGGTTGCCGGCGTGGTGAACGTCGGCGCCTTGTTCGCCCCGTTGATCACCACCGTCACCGTCGCGGTGCCGCCATGGCCGTCGTCGACGGTGACGTTGAAGGAATCCGAGCCTCCGTTGAACCAGGCCGTACCCAATGGGGTGTAGGTGTAGGTGTTGCCCAGCACCACGACCGTTCCGCCCGTACCGGTGATGGTCGAACCGCCGAAGGACAACGAATCACTGTCCGCGTCAGCGCCATTCACGGTGCCCGTGTACGAGGTGTGCAACGCGTTCAGCGCGGGACCGCTACCCAGCGTCAACGTCGGATTGGTGTTCAGCGGAACCAGATTCACCGACACCGACGTCGACTTCGAGACGCCCTTGTCATCGGTCGCGGTCACCGTGATGGTCGCCGACTTCGGCGTGAGCAACCCCGAGATCAGGCCGGTATCCGCCGCCGCATGCCGCGCCGCGTTGGACGCCACGAACGTCCACGAGCCGTCCGCATTGGACGTCAACGAACCCAGGCCCGGATCCACCGACGCCGACAGTGTCACCGGACCACCCTCTGGATCGCTCGCCACCGCGGTGATCTTGGCCGTGCCCGTCGACGAATTCGTCACCATCGCAGCGGCCGCCACCGTCGGAGCCTGATTGGCACCCGCGATGACCACCGCCACCGTCGCCGTCCCACCATGGCCGTCATCGACGGTGACGTTGAATGAATCCGAGCCACCGTTGAACCAGGCCGTGCCAAAGGGTGTGTAGGTGTAGGTGTTGCCCAGGACCACCACAGTCCCACCGGAACTGGTGATGGTCGAACCACCGTAGGACAATGAATCACCGTCCGCGTCAGCACCATTCACCGTGCCAGAGTACGACGTCCGCAGGAGGTTCAGGTCCGGACCGTCACCCAACGTCAACGTCGGATTGGTGTTCAACGCAACGAGATTCACCGAGACCGTCGCCGACTTGGACGCGCCCTTGTCATCGGTCGCGGTGACCGTGATGGTCGCCGACTTCGGCGTGAGCAGCGACGTGATCGGATTCGTGTCCGCCGCCGCATGCCGCGCCGCATCCGAGGCCACGAACGTCCAGGACCCGTCGGCGTTGGTCGTCAACGAGCCCAGGCCCGGATCCACCGACGCCGACAGTGTCACCGGACCACCCTCTGGATCGCTCGCCATCGCGGTGATCTTCGCGGTCCCCGTCGACGAATTCGTCACTGTCGCAGCGGCCGCCACGTTCGGAGCCTGATTGGCACCCGCGATGGCCACAGTCACCGTCGCCGTCCCACCATGGCCGTCGTCGACGGTGACGTTGAACGAATCCGAGCCCCCGTTGAACCAGGCCGTGCCCAGCGGAGTGTAGGTGTAGGTGTTGCCCAGGACCACCACGGTCCCACCGGAACTGGTGATGGTCGAACCACCGTAGGACAACGAATCACCGTCCGCGTCAGCACCGTTCACGGTACCCGCGTAGGAGGTACGCAAGATATTCAGTGCCGGACCACTACCCAGCGTCAACGTCGGATTGTTGTTCAGCGGAACCAGATCCACCGTCACGCTGGAGGTCTTCGAGGCGCCCGTCTCATCGGTGGCCGTGACGGTGATCGTTTCGGTCTTCGGCGCCAACAAGCCCGCCAGACCCGTCGTGGCCGCCGTATGCCGCGCCGCATCCGACGCCACGAACGTCCACGAACCATCGGCGTTCGCCGTCACCGTGCCACGGCTGTTGTCGGCCTGGGCGGTGTAGGTGACCGCACCACCCTCGGGATCGACCGCGACCGCGGTGATCTTCGCGGTACCCGTCGAGGAATTGGTGATCGTCGCCGTCGCCGGCGTGGTGAACGTCGGCGCGCTGTTGGCCCCGTTGATCACCACCCTCACGGTCGCGGTTCCACCATGAAGGTCGTCAACGGTGATGTCGAAGGTGTCCGAACCACCGTTGAACCACGCCGTACCTGCCGGTGTGTAGGTGTAATCGCCGTTGAGCGGATTCACCGTCACCAGGCCGCCCTTGGCGGTGATCCCCACCACCGGCAACCCCGATGCCGAGAAATACAGCGAATCACTATCCGCATCAGCGGAATTCAGCGTTCCGGTGTACGAGGTCCGCAGAATGTTCAGCGTCGGGCCCGTTGCCAACGACACCGTCGGATCCGTGTTCTTCGGCGTGATGTCCACCGTCACCGTGGCCGGCAGGATCGACGACCCGCCCTTGCTGTCGGTGGCCGTGATGGACACCAGATCGTTCTTCAGGCCCAACAGCGCGCCCGCGGCATGCTGCGCGGCAGCGGTCGGCGTGTACGTCCAGTTCCCGTTGGCATCGACCTCGACGGTGCCCGTGCCGGCCAGCGTCGACCCCGTGTAGGTGATCGAGTCGCCATCGGGATCCTTGGCGATCACCGTGCCGTGCACCACGCCGTCCGCGTCGGTGCCCGTCACCTTCGCTGCCCCGAAGTCGAAGTAGGGCAGGCCGTTGATGGTGATGACGGGGTTGATATGCACCGGGATGTCGACGGTGATCGACTGCGCGCCGATCGGATGGTCCAGGTAACCCAGGCTGTCGTCCACGGTGAAGTGGATCGTGTCGTTGCCGCCGTTGAGCAACATCGTCGGATTCAGGGTCGTGAGCAGGATGGTCTGGCTGATGGGCTCATAGATCCAGGTGTTGCCGTTGTCGGTGATCCCGGCCAGCTGCGGCAGGTACACCGCGTCGTCCGGGTTCTTGACATCCAGACCAACGGTGACCAGACCGAGTGTCTGGCTGGTCCCGGTGACCTTCACGCTGGCCACGGTGTTCGTACCGATGTCGATCAAGCGCTGGTACGCCGCGGCGAATAGAACATAGGCGCCCCAGGAGAAGATGGTGTCCTGGCCGTTCGACTGCGTCCAGCCCAGCACCGTGTTGAGGAACTTCACCACGGTGACGGCGAAGGCCACGTCCGTGGTGCCGGCGATCTTCGGATAGGCCGGCGCGATCGCCTCGACGAACTGCCCGATCGGGTTGAGGGCCTTCCGGGTGGGATCGGTGGTGTTGAAAGGATTGTCCGGCAGCCCGTAGGGGTCGAGGGTGAGCGACGACGCCGTGGTGGTGTCGTCGGTGGTCGCCAACGACATGGTCTTGGCGACGGCCGCCGTGGCCGGCGCAATGTCCTGCGTCTTGGCGGCCGGAGCCGCGTCCGCCGACGGCGACGCGGCTGGTTCGGTGGTCGAACTGGCGGACGACTCGGCCGGTGCGCTGGTTTCGGGATGGGCCGCGCTGGTGGGCGCGGCTGTGGAGCTCGGTTCGGGATCGGTGGTCTCCGAGGGCTCCGGTGCGCTCGAGGTCTGCTCGGACGTGGGGTCCTTCGACGGTTCCGCGGCGGACGAGGCGCCGGTCGAGTCGGTCGATCCCTCCGACGCGTCGGCCGTGGCGTCCTTGGTGCCGTCGTTCTTGGTGCCGTCGTTCTTGGTGCCGCTACCGGAACCGCCGGAGGGCGAAGAGTCACTCGAGCCGGCGTCGTTGGACCCGCTGCCGGAGGCCGTGCCCGTCTGACCCGACGATCCGGTGCCGGTGGCCGACCCGGTCGGGCCGGGGTCATCGGTCGCACCCGCCACGGGTGCGGTCACCACCGCCAGACCGAGGAACGCCATGACAGCCAATCCATGCGCATTCTTCTTCTGACGGGCTGAGATCTTCCGATGTCGGGCCATGATTTCCCCTTCGCCTACTGCACTAGGTCCTGAATGAATGAGCCATTGCGAACAGGCACGAAAACGGGCGAGGAGAGTGCACGGATGCACACAGAGTGCAGTAACCGCAGCGTCATCACGTTTCCCCGACCGATTGAACCGCTGACCAATTTGGTTGCTGAAACCACAGGACCTTGGTCGTGGAGACTCAGCTCGGGAAAGCCTAAAGGGCCGAACACGCCGGGGCGAGACATTCGTCACACCGAAACGTCAGCTATTTGAAAGCGAAAATAATTGTCGTTATCGCCGCTAAATTACTCCCCGGTAATGACATCATCTAGCTGCGGCGACTCGAGAATTCCGGCGCCCCGCCGGTGTGACGGCCACGCCAATTTCGTCAGGCCAGCGCCGGAATCACCGTTGTCTCGAACAGCTCGATACCCGAGCGGTCATAGGCGGCCTCGGGGAAGTAGCAGATGACATACTCACAGCCAAGGCTTTTTAGCGACGTCAGCGACTCGATGAGTTGCTCGGGAGTGCCGCTGCCCGCCTGCGGGGTGCTCATCGAACCCAGCATCGCGTCCGTAGCGGCCTCGCCGGCCACCGGAGCGATCCGCGCGCGGATCCGCGCCAGCCGATCCTTCACCTCGCTCTCCGACGAACCGACGACGGTGCCGATGTTGGCCGACCGCACGATCGCGCCGTAGTCGGTTCCGACCTCGCGGCAATGGTCGGCGAGTATCCGCGACTTCTGCTCGAAGCCCTCCGGCTCGGAGGTGAAGTTGGTGTACTGCGCGTACTTCGCGGCGATGCGCAGGGTCACCTTCTCGCCACCCCCGGCGATCCACAGCGGAATGCCGCTGGGCTGCAACGGCTTCGGCTGCACGATCGCGCCGTCGACCTGATACTGCTTGCCCTCGAAACTGACCACGCCGTCGCGCCAGGCATCGCGCATGATCTGCACACCTTCGTCCAGGCGCGCCAGCCGGACGCCGGCCGACGGAAATCCGTACCCGTAGGCCCGCCATTCATGCTCGTACCAGCCGCCGCCGATGCCCATCTGGATGCGTCCCCCGGAGATGATGTCGGCGGTGGTGGCCACCTTGGCCAGGTACACCGGGTTGCGGTAACTCATCGCCGTGCACATCTGGCCCAGCTTGATGCGCGACGTGGTCGCGGCGTACGCCGACATCAGCGACCAGGCCTCGTGGGTGGCCTCGGCGGTGGGCATCGGCACCGTGTGGAAATGGTCGTAGACCCACAGCGAATCCCAGACGTCGCCCGCGTCGACATAGGCGGCCAGATCGCGCATGACCGCCCACTGCTGCGCGGGATTGATGCCGACGAGATCGAGACGCCAGCCTTGCGGGATGAACAGTCCGAAGCGCATGGGTTCGACTGTAGGCGGGAAGCGGATGGGCGGCGGCGGCTGGCGGAATATCCATTGCCGATCGAATGGTTCTGCCCAACATGGCTCTCTCCAAGGATGACCGAGAACAGTTCCTGGCCGAACCGCATGTGGCCGCGCTGTCGGTCAACGACGACACCGGACGTGCACCGCTGACCGTGCCGATCTGGTACCAGTACTCCCCCGGCGGCGAGCCGTGGCTGCTCACCGGCCCGGGGTCACGCAAGCACCGGCTCATCGAGGCGGCCGGGCGCTTCACGCTGATGGTCGAACGGGTCACACCGTCGGTGCGGTACGTGACGGTCGAGGGCCCGGTCAGCCGGATCGTGCCCGCCACCGACGAGCAGCTCGTGGAGGTGTCGGCGCGCTATGTGCCGCCGGCGAGCCTGGATGCCTACCTGGCCTACGCCCGCGCGAGCTACGGCGAGCAGATCGCCATCTACCTCACCCCGGAACACTGGCTCTCCGCCGACCTCGGCGCGTTCTGATCGCATCGAGTCGGTAGCCAGAGTGACTATGCGGCAACATTTTTCGCTCTGGTTGCCGGATTAACGCACGTGGCGCCCGGCATGAAGACCGGGCGCCACTTGCGTCTGCTCACGGTTACGAGGTGAGCGAGGCCGGCGGGTTGAAGCGCTCGCCGTACTTGGCGGCCAGTTCCTTGGCCCGCGCGACGAAGGCAGCCTTGCCCACGCCACCGGCACCCTGGTACCCGACGATGAACTGCGCGCTACCACCGGTGTACGGCGGGTAGCCGATGCCCATGATGGAGCCGATGTTGGCATCGGCCGTCGACGTCAGCACACCCTCGTCGAGGCACTTCTGGGTCTCCAGCGCCTCGGCGAACAGCATGCGATCGATCATGTCCTGCAACGGGATACCCGCGCTGCCCGACTTGAACGTGTCCTTCAGACCCGGCCACAGACCGGTCCGCTTGCCGTCGACGTACTCGTAGAAGCCGGCGCCGGACAGCCGCGACGGCCGGCCGACCTCGATCATCTTCTCGACGACGGCCTCGGCCGGATGCGGGGTGTACGCCACGCCCGCATCGTCGGCCGCCTTGCGGGTGGCGGCCGCGATCTTGTGCATCAGCTCGAGGTTGAGCTCATCGGAGAGCTGCAGCGGCGGCGCCGGATAACCGGCCTGCGAGCCCGCCTGCTCGATGGACGACGGGGCGACACCCTCGCCGAGCATTGCCAGCGCCTCGTTGACGAACGTGCCGATGACCCGCGAGGTGAAGAAGCCGCGGCTGTCGTTGACCACGATCGGGGTCTTGCCGATGGCCAGCGTGTAGTCGAACACCCGGGCCAGCGCTTCGTCAGAAGTCTTCTCGCCCTTGATGATCTCCACCAGCGGCATCTTGTCGACCGGGGAGAAGAAGTGGATGCCGATGAAATCTTCCTGGCGCTTCACACCGGTCGCCAGACCGGTGATCGGCATGGTGGAGGTGTTCGAGCCGAGGATCGCGTTGGGCTCGACGATGTCCTCGATCTCCTGGAACACCTTGTGCTTGAGTTCCTGGTTCTCGAAGACAGCCTCGATGACGAAGTCCACACCCTTGAAGTCGGCAGCGTCGGCGGTCGGAGTGATCCGACCCAGCAGCGCGGCCGACTTCTCGGCAGTCGTCCGGCCCCGCTCGAGCGCCTTGGCCTCCAGCTTCTCGGAGTAACCCTTGCCCTTCTGGGCAGCCTCGATGGTGACGTCCTTGAGGACGACGTCGAACCCTGCTTTCGCTGAGACATAAGCGATTCCGGCACCCATCATGCCGGCACCCAGCACGCCGATCTTGGTGATCGGGGTCTTGCCGATGCCCTCGGGACGGCTGCCGCCGCCGTTGATGGTCTGCAGGTCGAAGAAGAACGCCTGGATCATGTTCTTGGCGGTCTGACCGGTGACCAGCTCGGTGAAATACCGGCTCTCGATGCGGGTGGCGGTGTCGAAGTCGACCTGCGCGCCCTCGACCGCGGCGGCCAGGATGGCCCGCGGCGCCGGCATCGGCGAACCCTTGAGCTGCTTGCGCAGCAGCGCCGGGAACGACGGCAGGATGGCGGCCAGCGCCGGGCTCGACGGGGTGCCGCCGGGCATCTTGTAGCCCTTGAGGTCCCACGGCTGGGTGTGCGATTCCGGGTTCGCCTTGATCCAGGCTTTGGCGGCCGGCACCAATTCGTCGGCGCTGCCGACGATCTCGTCGATCAGACCGGCAGCCTTGGCCTGTTCCGGCTTGAACCGGGTGCCTTGGCTCAGGATCTCCATGAACGCCTTCTGGATGCCGAACATCCGGACCGACCGCGCCACCCCGCCACCACCGGGCAGCAGGCCCAGGGTGACCTCCGGGAGGCCGACCACCAGACCCTTGACGTCGGCGGCAATCCGGTGGTTGCACGCCAGCGCGATCTCCAGGCCGCCACCCAGCGCGGCGCCGTTGATGGCCGCGACCACAGGAACTTCCAGCTTCTCCAGCCGGCGCAGATCGGCCTTGATGGCCTCGGGAGCGGCGAACGCCTCGGCAGCGTCGCCCGGGCCGAGCTTCATCATGCCCTTGAGATCGCCGCCGGCGAAGAAGGTCTTCTTGGCGCTGGTGATCACCACACCGGTGATCGAATCCTTCTCGGCTTCCAGGCGATCCACCGCGTTGTGCATGGACTCGGTGTAGTGCTCGTTCATCACGTTGGCCGAACCGGTCGGGTCGTCCAACGTCAGGGTGACGATGCCGTCGGCATCCTTGTCCCAATGAATAGTGTTCTCAGCCATTATTGTTCGTCTCCCTACACGCGCTCGATGATGGTGGCCACACCCATGCCGCCGCCGATGCACAACGTGACCAACGCACGCTTGGCACCGCGACGCTCGAGCTCGTCGACCATGGTTCCGGTGATCATGGCGCCGGTGGCGCCCAGCGGGTGACCCATCGCGATGGCGCCACCGTTGACGTTGAGCTTCTCGTCCGGAATCTTCAGATCCTTCTGGAACTTCAGCACCACCGAGGCGAAGGCCTCGTTCAGTTCGAACAGGTCGATGTCGTCGACCGTCAGTCCCGCGCGCGCCAGCACCTTCTCGGTGGCCGGGGTTGGACCGGTCAGCATGATGGTCGCGTCGGCGCCGCTGGTGGCGGTGGCCACGATGCGGGCCCGCGGGGTCAGGCCCTGTGACTTGCCGGCGGCCTCGTTACCGATCAGCAGCAGGGCCGCACCGTCGACGATGCCCGAGCTGTTGCCGCCGGTGTGGACGTGGTTGATCCTCTCGACCCAGTGGTACTTCTGCAGCGCAACATCGTCGAAGCCGCCCATCGCGCCGATGCCATCGAACGCCGTGCGCAGCTTGCCCAGGCCCTCGATGGTGGTGTCGGGACGCATGTGCTCGTCGTGGTCCAGGACCACCAGGCCGTTCTGGTCGCGCACCGGGATGACGGACTTGGCGAAGTACCCGCCCGACCAGGCGGCCGCCGCGCGCTCCTGGGAGCGCAGCGCGTAGCCGTCGACGTCGTCACGGGAGAAGCCCTCGATGGTCGCGATCAGGTCGGCGCCGATGCCCTGCGGGGCGATGTAGTTGTCGAAGGTGAAGGCGACGTCGGAGAACATCGCGCCGCCGTCCGAACCCATCGGCACCCGGCTCATCGACTCGACGCCGCCGGCGTAGACCAGGTCGTCCCAGCCCGAGCGCACCTTCTGCGCGGCGGTGTTGACGGCCTCCAGGCCCGAGGCGCAGAACCGGTTGAGCTGCACACCGCCGGTGGTGTCCGGAAGGCCGGCGGCCAGCACGACGGTGCGGGCGATGTCGCCGCCCTGATCGCCGACCGGTCCGACACAGCCCAGGACCATGTCGCTGATCAGGTTCTCGTCCAGATCGGGGTGGCGTGAGCGCATCTCGTCGACCAGGCCGACGACCAGCTCGATGGGCCGGATCTCGGTCAGCGCACCGCCGCGCTGCTTGCCCCGCGGCGTGCGGATGGCCTCGTAGATGAAGGCTTCTTCGGACATGAGCGTCCCTGCTCCTAGATATCTCGATTCTTGCGGAGGACAGTCCTCTGGCGTCAGCCTAACAGCTTCTCCCAACCGCTTGGTTGGGCGTCTGCTCAGCATGATTTGCCGCTCGCCTCGGCGAGGTGGCCGGCTTTGTCCTCTCGGCCCGGTACGACGACGGCGAGCAGGTGGCCCACGCCCAGTTGGTCTGGCCGGAAGGCAGCGGTGGCGTCATGCTCGGTAGCCACAAGCCGGACGCCGAATGGTGTCGCGAACCCGGGACGGCGGGCGGATACATCGTCAGCGCGGATCCGGATGCGTTGTACCGCCGGGTGGTCGACAGTGCCGCCGAGGTGGTGCGCCCCCTGTCCAGGACGGACTACGGCGCCAACGAATTCGCCGTACGCGACCCCGAGGGCAACCTGTGGTCCTTCGGCGACTACAGCGGAGAACCAACGTCCCCGTGACCCCTTAGGCTCGCTGACCATGACGGTGTCGCGGCTACAGCCGTATGCGGTGACGATCTTCGCCGAGATGTCGGCGCTGGCTGCGCGCATCGGGGCGGTGAACCTGGGCCAGGGCTTCCCGGACGAGGACGGCCCGGCGGCCATGCTCGAGACCGCCGAACGCGCGATCGCGGGCGGCGTCAATCAGTACCCGCCGGGTCTGGGCATCGCGCCGCTGCGGGAGGCAATCGCCGCGCAACGGCTGCGGCGGTACGGAATCAGCTACGACCCGGACACCGAAATCCTGGTCACCGTGGGCGCCACCGAGGCCATCGCCGCCGCCGTGCTCGGTCTGGTCGAACCGGGCTCGGACGTGATCCTGGTGGAGCCGTTCTACGACTCGTACTCCCCCGTCGTCGCGATGGCCGGGTGCCGGCGGGTGACGGTCCCGTTGGTGCCCGACGGCCGCGGTTTCGCACTCGACGTCGACGCCCTGCGCCGGGCGGCGTCCGGGGCGCGTGCCCTGATCATCAACTCGCCGCACAACCCGACGGGCACGGCGCTCTCCGACGCCGAGTTGTCGGCGGTGGCGCAGATCGCGGTCGAGCACGACCTCCTGGTGATCACCGACGAGGTCTACGAGGCCCTGGTATTCGACGACCAGCAGCACCGCCCGCTGGCCGCCTACCCGGGCATGGCCAGCCGCACCGTCACCATCTCGAGTGCCGCCAAGATGTTCAACTGCACCGGCTGGAAGATCGGATGGGCATGCGGCCCAGCCGATCTCATCGCCGGGGTCCGGGCCGCCAAGCAGTATCTCAGCTACGTCGGCGGGGCGCCGTTCCAGCCGGCGGTGGCCCATGCGCTGGACCACGAGGACGCCTGGGTGGCCGCCCTGCGCGATTCGTTGCAGCGCAAGCGGGACACGCTGAGCTCGGCCCTGGCCGACATCGGGTTCGACGTGCACCAGAGCTCCGGAACGTATTTCGTGTGTGCCGACCCCCGGCCGCTGGGCCACGACGACAGCACGGCGTTCTGCCTGGAGCTACCGCACCGCGTCGGGGTCGCGGCGATCCCGCTGTCGGCATTCTGCGATCCCGGCGGTCCGCATTTCGCGCAATGGAAACACCTGGTGCGCTTCGCGTTCTGCAAACGGGACGACACCCTCACCGAGGCCATCGAACGGCTGCAGGCACTACGCTGACGGGCGCATCGATCTCGGCGCCGACGGGTACTGCTCGGGCGCGGCCGGTCAGCCCTTCTTGACCTTGAGCACCTGCTTACGCAGGCCGTCCGTCGCCGTCTCCATGCCGCCCTTGATGGTGCGTTTGAGCAGGAAGCCGGGGATCGGCACCGACGGGTCCACCGTCATGTCGAAACGGACCTTCGTCTTGTCGCCATCGGCGGTCAACGTGTACTTCGCGTCCTGTGCCTTGAGCTGCCCGGCCGATACCAGCGTCCAGCTGACGCTCATGTCGGTCCAGGTGTACTCGATGACCTGGGTATCGGTCAGCCCGGCCGCCTTGATCACCATCTTGGCCCGTTTGGGCCGACCGTCGTCATAGCGGTCGATGACCTCGGAACTCTGATACTGGGGCGACCAGGTGGGCGTCGCCTCGACGTCCGCAATCACGTCGAGGATCTCCGCCGGAGTCGCTTCGACCACTACTTCTCGGGATTCGCTGACGGCCATGCCCGTCACCCTAGTCACGCGGTCGGGGTTTCAGGCGGATTTACCCGCGCAGTCCACCGGTGCGCCGTGAAACCTCAGCAGCGCACCAGATTCGCCGGTACCAGCCGCCCACGGTCGGCGACGGGACTGCGACGATCCCGGCGGGGCACCCACACCGGGGTGGCCGCCTCGTCGTCGACGACGACGGCACCCGCGCGCTGCAGGCGGATCCACGCACTCACCGTGTCCAGGCCCACCGTGGGGTCGTAGGACCCGGATCGGACCACGATGCGCTTGCGCCGGAACACCCGCTGGCCGCAGGCCGTGAACATGACGGGGCACTCGTAGCCGAATCCGCACTGTTCGAGATCGTGGATCGGGCGCACCACCAGGCTGTCGTCGAACCGCAGGCCCAGTTCGTCCACCCCGAAACAGGCCGTGTAGCAGACCAGGAACAGCCAGCTCCCGTCGGCGCGGCAATCCGCTCGGACGATCGTTCGGTCGGTACCCACGGTAGCCACGTCGCCTCCTCCACATCGGCTGGAGTCATCGTCGGCCCGCACCCGCCTCGCCCTCACGCGTAGCGCACTACCCGAACTTCGCCGCCTACTCGTACACCGAGCGCTATAGGTGCGGCACCGAGCTGATCTTGGCGTCCGGGGTGCCCACGGTCTGGCAATACGTCTGCACGGCCAGTCGCCGGCCGGTCAGTTCCAGATTCGAGGGCTCGTTCTTGCCCTCGTCCTTGATCATCTTGGTGATCGTCTCGTTCTGGGTCTTCTCATCGGCGGCGACGAAGTCCTTGCAGGTGGTATTGCCACCGGAATTCAGCACCGTCGATGAACAACCCGAAACCACGGCCGCGGCGGCCAGGCCGGACACCAGGATCATCTGCACACGCGTCATACGCAGAATTATTGCCGATCGACGCATGCGTCAAACCTCGGCCCGGGCGATGACGTCCTCGGCGAACCGCACGATTCCCGCGCGGTACCCGGCGGCATCGCCGGGAGCGACGGGAGCGCCGGCCCACGGCGAACACGTCACGCCGGTGGCATCCAGATCGGCGGCGCGCCGGTACAGGTCAGCCGACGGCAGCTCGAGCAGCGCCAGCAGGATCTCGAACGGCTGATCGGCGGGTAGATCAGGTGATCCGAGGTGGTGATTCCGTGGTAGCAACCGGCTCGTCGAGCAGACTCGCTACCACCGGAATGTCTCGCGTCGGCAAAAACGCAGTGCCACACCAAACTGCATGCGGTCACACTATCGTTTGCGCCATGTCAGAAGACCAGCACAATCACCAGGTTCTCAAGGATCTCAGCGCCGAATCCCGCGCGCTGCGGCAACTGATCCCCGATGTGTACCGCGGCTTCGCCGACATGAGCAAGGCGGCGCTGGGCCCCGGTGGTGAGCTGGACCCGCGGATCAAGGAACTGATGGCGATGGCGATCGGTATCGTGCACGGCTGCGACGGGTGCATCGCCTCGCATGCCCGCGCCGCGGTGCGCGCCGGGGCGAGCAAGCAGGAGGCCGCCGACGCGATCGGGGTGGCGATCATGATGCACGGCGGCCCGGGGACGGTGTACGGCGCGCGGGCGTTCGCCGCGTTCTGCGAGTTCGCCGACGCGGCGGAGGCCAAGACGGACTGAGGAGAGCGCCTCCCGCGCATCGACTGGGCGTCCACGGACACGAATGTCGAGTGAATGTCGCAGGGGCTGCTGACTGGATGAACAAGCTCATCTCGGCGGGTATCCGCCGTGGTCTATCCGCGTTGCTCGACGCGGCGGACACGGCGGAGGCCGCATCCGACAGGCCGTTCTCCGAGGCCGAGATACTCACGCCGAACCTCGAATCGCGACGATTCGGCTGGACGCACTACGGGCTGATGATCCCCCACCTTCCGGAGCCCCACCGGTTTCTCAGCGTGATGTCGCTGCTGGGAGCGACGGGGTCCCTGGCGTTCGACACCGACCACGCGCTCGCGGACGCACCACGGCGGACCGCGTCCGTTGTCGCAGGGACCGCGGCGTCGCACCCGGATCACTTCGGCACGTACGCGTTCGGACGCGACTTCACCGCCACCACCGACGGATCCGACATCCGCTTCGGCGATGACCTCAGACTCGAGGGTGGATATCCGCGCTACCGGATGAGCGGCGTGCTCGGCGGTGTCCACGTGGACCTGGAACTGCGCTGCAGCGACACCGTGACGTGGTTCTTCCGCTCCCCCGTGTACAAGCACCTGAGTCTGCTGACCGAGTACAGCGGCACGCTCACCGCAGCCGAACCGCTCGACGTGAGCGGGCTGTGCTCATTCGAATACGCCGCGTGCGCGAGCCCCTACCTCGTCGCATCGAAGCCGTTGCCGCCCAGCATCAAAGCCCCGCTCGACTATTTCGTGTATTACGTCGTGAACCTCGACGAGGACAATCAGGTCCTGCTCAGCCAACACTCGATCGGCGGGGTGCCGCTGGGCACCACCGCTTTCCACCGGATTCGTGGGCGCTCCGTGAGCTTCCCCGACGTCCGGTTCGAGGTGACCGAGACCCGCGCCGAACCGGAGCCCACTCCGGACGGACGGACGATGCCGTTGCCGGCGGCAACGCGTTTCGAGGTCCGGGATGCGGACGGGAAGCTGTGGCTCGATCTGCGCGCCACCATGGACACCCCCTTCACCTACGGCCTCGGGTCGGGTTTCGTCACCGGCTTCGCCCACGAATCCCGTTGGCGCGGCGAGCCGATCGTGGGCCGCGGCTACATGGAGTACATCGACCGCCGGGACGGCTGAGCAACGGTGTCCGGATACAGAAAAACCCACCGTCGCCGATGGGTTCTGTCGGTGGCCAGGGCCGGGATCGAACCGGCGACCTTCCGCTTTTCAGGCGGACGCTCGTACCAACTGAGCTACCTGGCCGGAAGGCATCCGGTGAAACCAGTGCCTCGCCTCGATGGCGACCCTGACGGGACTCGAACCCGCGACCTCCGCCGTGACAGGGCGGCGCGCTAACCAACTGCGCCACAGGGCCTTGCTTTCCTGCTGTACTGCGTACCCCCAACGGGATTCGAACCCGTGCTACCGCCGTGAAAGGGCGGCGTCCTAGGCCACTAGACGATGGGGGCCCGGCCGAATCTCTTCGGGGTACTCACACCGCTTTCGCGCTGGGAGCCACGTCAGCTTAGGGCACGCCGACCGCATTCCCCAAACCGCGTCGGTACCCCTCCGGATCGTGCCCCCACCAGGGCTCGAACCTGGGACCTGCGGATTAAAAGTCCGTAGCTCTACCGACTGAGCTATAGGGGCGTGAGGCATCAGAATAGCCGAGCGCCGGTACGGCCCAGACCACCCCGGCTAGGGATGCGTCAGGACCACGAA
>WBZP01002524.1_pt1 | contig 20916 bp, 15 predicted proteins | sample 5204301 | NCBI WGS metagenome assembly WBZP01 (sample SAMN12412401, study PRJNA552823) | activated sludge metagenome | isolation source: activated sludge from nitrification reactor of wastewater treatment plant... | place: USA: Pennsylvania | collected 2017
AAGCTGATCCTGGCGCCATGCCATGGCAACTGGTCGGCGAGTACGGCTTTAAGTTCATGGATCGGGTCTTGCGGCAGGGTAGTCATCGGCTCCGGCAAAAGCGCGTAGCTTAACCTATGACAATCAATTAGTTAAGTTTTTGTCCTGTACTATGGGTTGAGACTAATCAGGCCTTACGCCATAGTTGTAAAGCATGGCCATCTATTTGGAGACTTGCATGCTTGCCATCGAACTTCCCGTTGAGGTGGAAAACCGCCTGGAGGCACTGGCGAGGGCTACCGGGCGGACCAAGAGCTTCTATATCCACCAGGCCATCCTGGAATATCTGGACGATCTCGAGGACCTCTACCTCGCGGAACAACGTCTGAGTGAGCTTCGAGCCGGACGAAGCCAAACGATACCCCTAGAAAACCTCCTCAAGCGATATGGCCTGGAGGATTGAGTTTGATGCCGCCGCCGAGCGGGACCTCGATAAGCTCGATCCTCCGGTCGCACGGCGTATCCTGGCCTTTCTGCATCAGCGCCTGGCCCAGTTGGATGATCCGCGAAGCCTCGGGGAGGCCCTTCGAGGCTCTCGCTTGGGCGAGTTCTGGAAGTATCGCGTGGGAGACTACCGCCTTATCGCCAGTATCGAGGATGATCGGCTTCTTATCCTGGTGGTGCGGATCGGCAACAGAAGAGAGGTGTATCGCTGAGGGAGGCACGCCAGTTCCCATCCTTCAACAGCGGTTTGTATATTGTGCGCTTTAACGCCGTCCCGGCCTGGGCCGGGAGATTGGCAAGGTGATTTATAGGCCATTGGGGGTCTTGACATTGATCGAATTCACCAGGATGGGCACATCCGCTGAGACATGCTGGATCAATACTTCCAACACCTGAGTTCCAGATAGCTCGCGATCGTCATCGGTCTTGATCTGGAGTTGAAGATCGTGGTCGAGCAAGAATCACCGTAAACATTACCAAGAGCGCGGCGGATCAGACCTATGGCCGCCCCAGCCGAACGCGCCCAGACTAGAGATATCGGCGTCTGGTATGTTAACAACCAGGCACTAACGGTTGCGATGCGCTTAGGTTGGCTTCGATAACTAAGGAGCCGAAACACCAACTGATCATGGCTCATCGGAGAGGATGATCCTTTCGCTCCGCCGAGCGAATCCCAGCGGAAGGGGACGGGCCATCGTCCCCTTCCGCTGGTGGCTTATTACCTTCTGTGCGTCATACCGCCATTCAGGCGATAATGGTGAATCAAAGAGGCCACCTTTTCCCGCTGGCTACCCGGCTCGGGGGTAAGATCATCCGTAACTGGTAGCAGCCATTTCGCGATCTTTTGGATGAAGTCACTGCTCGCTTGGCCCGCGACCATGACCCGGATCAGCCAGTTCAATGTGATCCCACCGCCCGGTTCAGCCTGGTGAGAGTCTTCGGTCAAGCGGCGGCTGATTAGACCGGCCGCTGCTGGCTGGAGCCCACCCTGCATCAGCCACTTCTGCAGAATGAGACCAACCACCTCCAGTTCAACCGCCTTCTCCCGTAGCGGTTTGCTTGGCGCCAGAGGCTTCCTCAGGAGTGATTGGGTGGCTTCCACCACTTGGTTGAGGGGCAGTCGAACCTGCATCAATAGGCCCACCAACCATCGGCAATCGCCGGCCCACAGTGGAGCACCTGGATTTGGGAACCGCTCGGCCAAGGGGGCGGCCAGCCGCTGGGCTGTTTCTGCGTCGAGACCCGCCGCCATTAGCCTTTCGGCCGCGAAAGCAAGACGAACTTGGTCAAGTGAATGGTTACACATGGATACACCTCCGTTTTGAAAGAACCAGGACAAACAAGTGACGCGCACAAACTGACCCATCGTCAGTCAGAAGCGGCGGCTTGGTGTTGGCTCTTGTCAGAGATGTGTCACATGGTTATTTAGCGTGGTTGTTCAGTTACTTGTATACGAAAAATGCCGTTTCTCAACTCTATAAGGGCTTTGGTGACTTAGCCTGTCAGAGTTGAACCCTTGTAGATCAGGATGATCCCTCGGCGCATATGAAAAGCCAGGATACCCAAGGTGGGCGAACGATACTCCCTGAGTCGGGGGGGGTCAATCAGGGAAGTTCCGATCTCATCACCCTGGCAAACCCAGCTTTGGCGGCCAGGAAATTATGGTCCTCGGGCGCCAAATAAGCCTCCAGCTCGGCTTCCATGACCCATAGGCACTCGGCAAGATCCTCCGGGTCCCAACGAATCGATTGCGAAGGTTCGTCCAAACGCGCTTCAAAGGCGATGCCAAAGGTGTGCGTATTCTGCCAGCGATAACGAAACACCGTCAGCGGATAAATCACGTTGATCCGCACCCCCAGTTCTTCTCGTATCTCACGCCGTAGCGCCTCCTCAGGAGATTCGCCGGATTCGACATGACCCCCGGGGAGATGCCACTTTCCCGGGGCGATCCGTTTGTTGGCGGCCCGCCGAGCGAGCAGCACCCGGCCCTGGTCGATCAAAACGGCGGCCACTACGACCCGTTGAGCGAAGCTCACCAGAGTGCTTCCCTCAAGATACCGGCTGTGCATCGCTGCCAGGCAACTGGTTCAGCTCTTGACGTCCGAGACGAACAGCTCAAGGCGGTTTTCCTGCTATTTCCTCAGTCCCTTGATGGCCGCGATGGCCGAGAGCGCGTTGCTGGTTAGCGTCTCTTCGATGTGCTTGCCGGAGTGCGAGGTCCCTCAGTGACAACAAGCCGTTGTTGTGCAAAATTCCTGACACCACCTCGGCCATTCGCGCTACGATGCTCTCGTGTCAGACCTCGTGACCTTTGCTTCCAGCCCATGCAGAAGACGCTTTACATCGACCTCGACAACGTGCTCGTCGACTTCTCCTCGGCCTTCCCGCTCGTGGCGCCGCCGCTCATGCAACAGTATGCCGGGCACCTCGACGACATACCCGGGATCTTCAGCCTCATGCAACCGATGGCGAATGCGGTGGAGTGCTTCGAAGAACTCACGACGATCTTCGACACCTACATCCTATCCACTTCGCCATGGGACAATCCGTCTGCTTGGTCCGACAAGCTACTGTGGGTCAAGAAGCACATCGGAAAGCCGGCGTACAAGCGCCTGATTCTGACTCATCACAAACATCTCAACACCGGTCACTTTCTCGTCGATGACCGAACAAAAAACGGAGCCGACCGCTTCTTAGGCGAGCACATATTGTTCGGTTCCGAGCGGTTTCCCGACTGGCCGACGGTCACCGCTTACCTCAAAGCGCGAGCGAACATCCTCTGAAATCAACGAGCCAATCCGATCCCTGACTTCCTGCAGCGTCGTCCCCTTGCCCATGTCCAGTGGGTCATCTCGATGGCCTCACGGCAGGTCATCCGATGCTGGGCATTTGGAAATGCCGTGTCGATTGGCGACCCGCCCGCATCCCGTCTGGGGTCTCGTGCCACAGACCACGGATGCGGAGCGAAAGCACCACGATCAGCGTTCGCACGCCGGGAACTTCGTAACGCTCAAATTAGTCTGGCTAACGGAACAACCTTTCCCGAATCGTATTATGTAGCCCTGTCCAGTCTGGTGACTTCTGGCGGCGCAATTGACTGTAGTCCTTCCGCCGCTCCGTATGCCAGGTAAAGATTGCCCCATCCGGTCCATGGGGATAATCGAGCTCCCTTTCCCCGTCTAGCGAGTATTCGTGTAGCTTGACCCACGAACTTAAATGCCTGGACTCGTTCGGCCTGATTTGCCTTAGGAGCGCTTGCTTGGCATCGAGCTCCGTTTGGCTCTCTGTTCCCGGTTGTTCCTTCAGACAATAGGTTAGGTGCGTTTCACTCTGGCATCGAATGCCTATCCTATCGATTCCGATCCTGACGCTCCCCATACCCAGGGGCCGGCCAAGCCCGAGTTTATGAGCGTATTTGGTGGGATCAGGGTTCCTCATGATGCGATGTGGTTGCATAGTGACTAAAAGAGCACCCAACTCCCAGAGTCGCAGCCCGGAAAAACGCAAGGTGAATTTGAATTGGGTCCCCCCTTTACAGATGTAGCGGGCGAGGGTGGCCTGGTCGGAATGGATTTTCTCCAGATCCGTCTCCGCGATATCCGCAACCCCTTGGCAGCGGGGCTGATGGCGATAGAACTTGCGTCCTGCGAGCTCGCCACCGTCATCGCCTGGTAGATCGCCATAGGTCGCGGGGGGCCTCGATGGATCTTGCTGCAAGTAAAACTCCCAGGCCGAGGACTTGGGTTGTCCAAGGATTTTCAAGGGGATGCAGTAGCCCTGGGCTTTTTCCCCCAGGAACAGCCTGGCCGGATCTTTTTCGATGCTGACGGCATGGTTGATAGCGATGCGTCCGGCCAGGCGCTCGTAGACGCCCTTGCCGATGGGGTTGTCACTATCGCGGACGTAGCCGAACAGCAACCGGGCGCCGGTCAGTCTCTCTGGCGGTACGTCCGTGTCGTTAGCATTGGCGGGCGGCACATCTGTTTCGTAATTGCGAGGTGTCAGGCAGGGGCGCGGCTTATTTTTTTTCACGCGCACCGAAGAGGTATAGGCCCAGCGATAGCGGAAATGGTGGCCGAAAGAAAGAATAATCGAACTCGACGTTACATCTCCCCTGCGATCAGTCGTCAGCTCCACATAGATAAGCTGATTGACTTGCAGGGCGGCATTGCTGTTGATCGCGTCGGCTGTCCTTTCAACATTAAGCCCATGATGAGGATGCGCGGTCAGATGACCAGTTTTGGCGTTTGCCAGCACCTCGCTCTGATCAGCGAGATATCGCTGATAAAGATCTATGGGAATATCGAGGGTGCATAGCCCACTCGTGGGCACCAAGGCCACATCATAGATCGTTGTGGGAGGATTAAATGTTCCAGCCAGCAAACCTTGTCCGTCGATTCCCCCTTTGTAGATAGCCACCCGATGTTTAAGGGTCGCGGTTGAGCCCACCTGGCGAAAAATCCGGTTATTTTCCCTGCGGATATTCAAAACCATACCAGTGACGATACCACCTCGTGCGGCGCTATTAATAATACTTTTCGCATTACTTCGAACAAAATCCGCCGCACGGGCGTCGTCGAAGACCTCGACCGACCATGTACCGCCGTGTTGCGCAACAACCAGGGCAGGCCTGACAACCTTGTCGGGGGTTCCCTGCATTCGAAGGTCCAAATTCGGCCGATAGGTATAACGCCGTTCATCCACCCGCTCCATGGGCGCGGAGAGCAGCGCCCCGAGGCTCTGCCGAATCATGCCCTTCAGGGAGGTGCCGGGGATGACGACCCGGCCATCCGAGAGGAGGAGGGGCTCAGCAATCTGCTTGCCGGCTTTCGGCTCCCGACCTCCCAATGTCCTCAGAATGCCCTTGAGGGTGTCGTTGGCCAAGGGAAGGCCGTCGTCCTTGCCGTCTTTCCGCACGGGATAGCGAGCGTTGCCGGGCAACAACGGGGTCATTGCTTCCAGGGTGCAGAGGATTTCGCCGGACAGCAGTTGCCCGCCATCCGCACCATCGTGCCAGACCGGGGTGTCGGCGATGGCGCGATCCACGTCGATCGGCACGAAGCCGTAGGGGAGCATGGTTGTTACGGGTGTTGGACCAGGAGGAACTCGGACTTGAGCCGCGTCACCTATGGGCCGCACGTCGAATGCGTCTTGCTGCCCCGGCTTCTTCTCGCTGGAACGGAGGTTAAAACTCACCTTCTGGCCTTGCTTCATCCCTTTAAAAGAACATCCTTTGGCGACACCGCTCGAATGAAAAAAATACTTATTACCGTCACTTGCGGAACGGATGAAACCGAAGCCTCTGTCAGTCAGTTGTTCGATTTTGCCTTCAGGCATCGCCGTGCTCCTGTGATTCGATCACTAGCCGCCACCCCACCAACCGCCCCCGTTGCCGGTACTCGATCGCCCGCAGGCCCGGCAATGCCGCCTCGGCCTCCAAGCCAAAGCGGGCGCGGTCGGCCAGGGCCACCACCTTGAATTCCTGGCGCGTGACCTCCTCCCCACTACCGCCGTCCTGTTCCTCGACGCGGGCCCAGCAGCAGCCACCACCGTTTTTAGCAATGACGTGCAAGGCCGCGTGTTTCCAGAACAGACGGGCTTCTGCCAGGGGCAGGTCGGTGGGCCAGTGCGAGGTGTCCTTTGACAAGGGGAAGCTCATGCACCTTCCGCAATTGCTTTGCGTATCCACCGCCATCGGATCGGGATCGGCCCAAATCAGCAAGGGTGGTGGAGTTTCCCCTGTTTTCGCGGCAACAAACCCGGCCACGTCGCGGTCATCCTCATCGCTGTCACGTTTCAGTGAGCAGGTTTTTTCAGCCATGGGGGCTCTCCTCTTTGGCACTGAGCTCGTTCAAGCCTTCGCTTATGACCCAGCGCAGCCAGCCATGGCCGCGCCACTGGCCGCCGCCGATGCCGATCTGGCCGGCTTGCGCCAGGGCCAGCACTTCCCCAAGAACCAGTTGCTCTTCGTCGCTGGCGTCCTCCAGCACCATCCTCCAGCGGAAAGTTCCCTCCAACACGGCCACCCGGTCGAATTTGGACGAACCATAGGCGCCGCCGGTGAATTCGTCTTCGGCGTGGTGTTGCAGCCAGGCCAGGCGGACGGTGGAGCCTTTTTCTAGAAAGGCATCCCGGATCAGCAGCTTGGCACTCTGCTGGCAATCTCTCGGACCGAAGAGTCTATCGGCCAATCTGGTTTCCCCATTCCGCGCGCGTAACAACCGCGCCAAGGCGTGGCGCAACGGGCCGCGTAGGCTGGAGCCGGGAATATAGGGCAGGCGCTTCCCTTTGCTTTCCCAAGTGACCACGGCGAAATCCGGATCGAAAGCGGCTTTCGCGCCATCTGCCGTCATCCCATCTGGAGCCAGAAAGCGATCGTCCCATTCCGCCGCGAGCTCCTCGCTGGCATGGCCGCCGATCGACAGGCTGTCGATACCATAAACCTCATTGTCGATCTTGTGCTCGCCGGCGCTGACCGTGCCGGCGAGCTCGATCCAGCCGGGCAGATCGGTCTTGGCCTCCGCGACATCTTCGATCTTCACGTTCGGCTGCCCAGCCAATTCATTGCGTATATAGGCGGGATAATCCGCCGACTTGCGGGCATCGGGCCAGTGGTCGACGTGTTCGGCGGTTAGGGTGTATTCCTTGAGGTCATGGAGCGTCATCCACCCGAGCCCCCGCGCCACCTCCCGGCCGATCAGGCAACGCCCGGCGGCCCAGTGGGACAGCGCCGCACGAGCGTGGTCGGCTGCCTCGGGATCGCGTGAAGTGTCCACTTCCAGCAGAAACGGCCAGCGCGTGCCCGGCGGCAGGGTTTCCACACTGAAGAGGGCACCTGTCGCCGCTGCGCCGGTCTGTTCGTGGATCGCGACATGCTGTCGGAAAGCAGGGTTCACCGACTTGTCCTGGTCAGCCGATTTTGGATGGCTGTTGAAGAACCGCCAGACCGAGGGTTGCCGGCCTTTGTCACTGCCGGAAATGCTCACCGGCACCGTGCCGTTGTTCGACCGCCGCAAGGTGGCGATCAGGGCGCCGGCTAGGCCGCTGCCGCGTAGCGTGGGCCGGTTCCGTCCGTCGCGGCAGAAGGGGCTGTCCACCGTTGTGTCAGGGTCTTCGCTGCCTCCGGCGCTCAGGAAGGAATCCTGCACCAGGGTGCCCAGGAAGAGAGTGCGGTAGGGCTGTCTCATCGACGTTGATCCTTGGCTTTCGGGGCACGCCACTGCACAAGATAAGAAATCAGCTGTTGCTTGTCCCTGAGCTCTTGTGCCTTGTCCGATTGTTCCAATTGCTTGAGGGCGGCCTGCAGATTTTTCACTGGAAAGGCTTCCCAGGGTTTGCCGCCCTGGCGGCGGCGCGTCGGTGCCGCGGCGATTTCTTCCAACAATTCGTCCAGTTGCCTGAGTTTGGTGGTTGCCAGCGCCCGTTCCCGCAGCCATTGCAATTGGCTGAGGCTGGGGCCTTTTTCCCCGATTTCCCCGGACAGTTTCTTGGCGCGGGCGAGCAGGGCTTCGTTGGCATTGGGCGTGGGTGAAGCCGCGCTGCCCTTGGGCCTGGTCAGATCCGCGAAGGGTTCTGTTCCGATGACGTATTGACCCATTCCTTCCGAGGTCCGCTCCCCCAGCGCTCCCTTGGCCGCGAGCGCTTGAGCTAGCGCGGCGCTGCCCAGGCCGCTGATGCGCCAGCACGAACCGCGTCGCAAGGCCAGCGCCGACGTACGCCGCAAGCCGGTCACGGCGTTGAAGCCATGCAGCCGCTCGGTTTCAGCCACGCCCTGGCGGATTTTCCAATCACCCCCGGCGGATGTATCCATTCCAGCCAGCTTACACAGTGTGCTGATGTCGAGGTTATCGAGAAACCCAAGATTCGGCCCCCGGACGATCAGGTCACTGGTCAGGGTCAAGGTCCAGTCGTCCTGGTTCGTGCCGCCCCCTTTGGCTATCTCGTGGGAGAGGAGTTCCACGACCACCGGCATTCCGCCGCGCCCAACCGCCAGCCAGTCTCCGCCGATGACAGGGGCGAAGGCATCGATGAATACCGGCACGTCCTTCGGGTCATCGAAGCGGAGTTCCGCCTGGAAGCGGGTGTCTTCGGCAATCTCTTCCAGGCTGAACAGATTGGCTTCACCGCCCGCGCCACGCTTAGGGGTCGCGTTGCGCAGCCGCACGGACATGGCGGGGGAGTAACGCAGCCAGGGGCCGCCGTGCGGCTCCTGGCAAAGGTATTCATGGGCACCGGGGCGCTTGGGCTTTTCCTCCCCCTCCTTTTTTTCCCGATACAGGCTGTCATCCGCTGCCGGGTCGGTCGCACCGGCGGCCCACCACGGTCGGGTCGGATCGCCGCCTTTAGGCTTGGGGGTCAGGATGGAGAGGGGGATCGGCAGCACGGTCGCGGCCGTCTTTGCACCCTCGGGTAGGGGCAAGGCATCGCCTATCGCGAGGCGCCGGAACAGGTCCAGGCAATCCGTTCGGCCCGCGCGGATCGCCCAGGCCATCAGCGCGCCGCGCAGGGTTTGCCCGCGTATGAAGGACTGGCCGCGGATGAGGTTACCGGGATGGCCCGTAGCCGGCAGGCACAGGGGCTCGAGGTTGCGCAGCACCAAGCGCAACCGGCTTTTCTGGACCTCAGGGTGGGAATCCTTCACCGCCGCGCTGTCCGACCAGTTCAACTCGATCAGGCCGCCGCCCCGATTGCGGTCGCCACCGATCCGGTCGACGCGCCGAAGCAAGGTTTCCAGTAGGGGCTTCAGGCCGGGATCGGCCAGCCGCAGACTGGCCTTGAACTTGGTGCCGGCCGCCACGTATTCGACGTAGCGCAAGGTATCTCCCTCCGGTGCGCGGCTACCCGCCTTCCGCGCGCTAGCCCCCCAAACCAGGCTCCCGCCACCCTCGCTCACACGCAACGAGGCCAGGCTCAGGGCGGCGCGGCCCGCTCCCTTGGTTCCAAACAGGCGGTTCAGGTCTTTGGTCTTCTGCGCCTCAGCGTTTTTGTCCGCCGTGAGCGCGATCAACTCCTCCCCCGCCTCGCGCAGCAGCCCCTTCAAGTGGCTGGCCCGGATCACGGGGCGGCCTGTGCGGTCGCGTTGCACCAACGCATCGACATCGCCGCTGCCGGTGCCCGTGCCGGTGTGGAGATCCTCCTGCGCTGTGGCTTCGAGCTCGATAAACAGCGGAGATGGGGTTTCCGCGCTCATGGTTGCTTCCTCCCCAGGCTGCCGATTTCACGGATGCCGATGATGTCGAGGGCGCGGGTGAGATGAAAGGTTCGGTTATCGTTTGCATTGATGGGATGCCAAAGTTCCCCGTTTCCCCAAGCTAGAGGTGCGCGAACGGAATCGGGCAACCGGGCGAAGGCCATTTCCCCGCTCAATCGCCCCCGCTCGCAGGCGGTGCGCAGGCTGCGCAGAGGCGAGCGTGCAGCCTTTTCGTCACCCTCAGCCTTGAGCTCTGAGGCGGCTTTGAGCAAACCTTCGAGTCCGTCGTCGCCGGACACGCGATAGGGCCGCCCGGTCAGCAATAAGGTCTCGGGCTTGCCGTTTACGGTGTAGGTCAGGCGCTCACTCTGCCGGCGTGCCTCGGCAACCCCCTCGAACCAGGATTGCGTCACCACCTGCCAGTCGATCACCGAGGTCTTCTTGTCATTAGGTAACGCCTGCGCCCGCGCCCGGTACAGCCGCTTGGCGCTGGAAGCCAAACTCTCGGCTAGCTCGTTGAGCCGATGCAGCGGGTAGGTCTTCTTTGCGATGGCGACACCGATGGCCACATGGAGTGGCTCACCGTCGGCCAGCTTGTACTGCTCCAGCTCGGCGACATAGTTGTGGGCGAACTTGAGCGCCTTATCGGCGCGGCAGACCATTAGGAGATCGTCACCACCGAGCATCAGCACCTCGTAATGGCGCGTGCCTTTCACATCGGTGAACGTCTTATTCAGCGCGTCCACCAACGCCCGGCGCACGGCCACCCGCATACTGTGGAAGTAGGCTTCGCCGCGGGCTTCCTTGCCCAGATCGTCGAGCGCCGCCGGTGGGTTCTTTTTCCATTCGTCGTAGCGCTTGCCAATGCCATTGCCGTCGGCATGGAGCAGCGCCAGATAGCCCCCGGCGGCCAGTTGCGCGAGATCATCCGGTCTCGTGCCCGCGGACTGGGGATATAGCTCATCGCGCAGCAGACCTATGATGTCGTGGGTCCGGCCATAGTGGAACCGACGCCCCCAGGCCATCCGATGGGTGACGGAGCGTGCTCGCCAGCGCTTTTCGCGCTTTTCGCCGGTGTGTTCCGTGAAGCTTAGGGAAGCGGGTTCCTGACCAGTCTCCTGGCAGACCTGCAGCACCGGCAGGTCGAGCAGATGGGTTTCCCGGGGCTCGCGGGCTACGAAGCGTTGCTCTTGGTTCCTGTCCTCCGGAAAGGGCTTGATCTCCGCGTCGAACAGCACCCCGGGCAGGAGTTCCGCCAGTCTCGCCTCCACCTCGCTCCGGAACGCCTCGGCGGCCGGCTCGTCCTCGAACACCGCGATAAAATGGCCACCGTCGCGGGCGAGGATGCCTTTTTGGTAGAGCGCGGCCGGGTCGTCACGGTCGTCCTCGGCGACCTTCCCCAGAGGGTCGACCGGGGTAGTGGCCAGCGTGACGGATGCCGGCCACTTCAGCCCCTTCCCGCGATCGCCCAGCAGCGTCGGCAATTCATGGCGCATCGTCTGCCCGATCAGGGCATTGGCGCCGAGCATCGCCTTCAGTCTCGGCACCTCGAAGATAAAGGTCTGTACGCGCTTGAGCTCGATCTTGAGTTGGAACATGCGCCTATCCCTCGATCACCCTTTCCAGGACCTTTTGCAATTCGCTCCTGAGGGAAGGCTCCAGTTTTTCGGACCCGATCCCGCGTAGCAGATTGGCTACTGGCTTCTGCTGTAGGAAGTTTTCCCCGAACGGCCGGCTGATGCAGAATCCAACGGACGTAAAGCGTTTCGCGATTTTTCCTGGCGTGATCGAGCTGCCCGCTCCGTGGGCAACGGAGTTGCGGCATTCCCGCAGGGACGGCGTGCCTTTGAAGGCGATGTTGCGAAGCGCGACGAGGGCGGTAACCGAGTTGTGATGCGGTCCATGATCAGCCTTGTCCTTGAGCCAGTCCAACGCCTCTACGAGGAGCTTTTTCACCTTGTGTCGATTGCGGGTCTGAACCCAATCCTGGTCAACCCACTGGGCAAGATTGGCGGTGGTGGCCAGATTTTCCGGCCAAGGTCCATCGACTGACTCGTTTTCCGGATTCACCGTCAGTCCAGCGTCAGTGAACACCGAGGCCTGACGCATCAGGAACCAGACCGCGGCTTCCAGGAAAGCACTCAAAGCGAGCGCCGCTCCGCCCGCATCGCCCGCCTGCAACCGCATTTCCACCTGTCCCGCGAAAATCTCAAACCGATGCAGCGGCCGGCCGTTAAACTTCACCGACACCCCGGAGGTGGTGGGCAGGCCCAAAAATGGGCCCAAAACGTTGCGAACCACTGGAGCCCATGTCGCGGCGTCACCGGCAAACCCATAGGCGGCGACGTAACGTCCCTGTCTCAGGGCCTCAACGCAATGAAAGCGTAACATTTCCTGCTCCACCACCCGCGCCCCGTAATCCAGGGCCGCCACGCGGGCCTCGGTCCGCTGGCGCTCTGGGATATCCAGCAACCGCACGGCATCCTGGCCCAGACAGATCGCGGGAACCCGCTCGATGAGTGGCTTGAGGCCCGGTATGCCCCCGGCGGTAGTCAACGCAATGCGGCGTTCGCCTTCGGGATTCCAGGCGCGGATCAGCCTGGTCAAGCGGTGCACCAAGGCTTGCTGGGCCGTGACGTCCTCCCAGGCTTCCTCACCAATCAGTATGTCCAACCAGGTGGCGATTCCGGGCCCCGGGATCTCTGGCTCTGGACCACCGGGCTGCCAGCAAAGGTCCATCCGCTCCGCCACAAACTTCGCCACCAGCGGCCCCGACCCGATGGGTTCGTCAGTGCCGTACCTTGGTAGGGTTTCCGCACGCTGGGTCTGGAGCACAACCACGGTCACCGGCTTCCCGTCGAAGGTCGCCCGCGCTGCGTCAAGTACCTCGGCCACCTTGGGGCAGAAAAGCGGCAGCTTTGTCTCCTCTGGAATTTCATTCCCCTGCCGCGCGATTTGGTAGCCGTCCCGGCCGCTAATTCCCGCGACCAGCAATCCATCCGCCTGATCGAAGACCAGTGTTAACGCCGCCTCTTCATCCCGCTTGAGGTCCTTCGGGAGACGGTCCGGAAAATCGATCCGGTCCCGCTTCATCAGGTCTAACAACCCCTCATGCACCTGCCGCACTCCGCCCCGCTCCCGCCGAAAGCAGAATTCTTGCCATTGCCCGTAGCCATCCTGTTTCCACACCGGGAACTGCACGTCGCTTACACCGACCGAAATCAACCACAGCCAAGCCATCCTGACCCCCCTGATAAGTTGTTCAATTCAGCGGCGTTACTTCTACGCCGCCAAAACCTTTATCCGTGTTCTCGCCACCGCCGCAAGTTGCGACAAGGCTGAGCCAAGGCAAGGTGGATTCATCCACCCGTAGCATCGCCGCGCCGCGCCATGTGAGCGCCTGAAACACAGCACCATTGCCTCGACTCCCCAAATTGAGCACCTCTGCCTCGACGCCCACCTCCTCGATGGTGAGCCCAGCCGGCAGTAAAGCATCCGCCACATGGTGCACCAGGTGTCCCCCCAGGCGCTGCCAGGTTTCATTGTGCACGCACAGCGCGGTGATTTTGTGGGCGCGGGTACGCATCGCCTTGCGCCACTCTTGCGCCACATCCACCGCATCGGGCGCTACGACCTGCACGCGAGCACCTTTGCGGACCACCCAAGGGGTCACGAACTCAACACGGAAGCGCTCCGCACCCGTAAGTTCCAGATCGCCGAGCGTGGCGACCTCCAAGGGTTCGCCTCCACCCAGCCGGTGGCGCTCGTACAGGCAGCTTGCCGCCCAGCGGAGCCAACGGCAGGAGATCTCACCGAAAGCGATGAGCCGCATTTCACCGAGAGCCGGTCGCCACTGGATCGCGAGCGTGGCCATTCGCCACGACGGTGTACCGCCGCCAATCTTCAAGGGAAACAGGACATCGGCGTGGCAACTACCGCGCTCCGCTTGAGCGCAGGTGCCCCCCTGCTCGGCACAGCTTACGGGAGTGGGGGACGCGCAATGCTCTCGCCAGGCCCGCGCCCGCAGGGAATCGCTGAGGGCGGCCAACCCGAGGCCAGAAGGCAACGCCGATGCGGGATAGCGCCAAACCCCCACCGGCAGTGCACGCCACAGCGCCGCCAAATCGCGCGACCCACGCACTTCTGGAACCTGATCAGGTCGGCTCATCCAAATTCCCGACTACCGTCCGCCAACCGCGCAGCTCCAACGGCTTTTTGAGTATGTCCGAGGCCGTTTGCTGGCTGAAGCCCAGCCACTTGCCCACCTCAGTCAGACTGCGCCCCTCAGCCTTGGCTCGGCGCACGATCGCTGCGCGGATGACCGCTAATACATCGTCCAGACTGTGCCGGCCGGCCCCGAAGTCCAGGCCGGAAAGGATCTGGCAGGCTTCGGCGAGCAGCGCCTCGGTATTTCGGATCTCCCTGGCCTGCACATAAGCTGCCCGCTCGGGGTGGAGGCCGGGACTATGCGCACCGGCTGTCGCCAGCAGTGACTTGAGATCATGCAGGTTATGGGGATAAACGTCGGTCAACAGCTCATACTGAAGGCGAGCCTTCAGCTTGCCGTCGGGCGTTCCGAGTTGTCTGAGCAGCGCCTCGCCGAGTTCGACAATATCGGATCGCGAACCCAGCGCCGGCAGCACAATGTGCGTCGCACCACGTAAACCGTCGCGCACCATTACTGCCAGCGGCACGGCTGGTGAACGGTCGGTACAGAAGGTGGCCGCAATCGCGAGGTCGGGCCGTTCCGCTGAGAGCCGCGCTAGCTGCTGCAAGGTCTGTTGCGGCCAGGTATCCAAACGATGGATCAACAAGGTCGCGCCCTCTGGCAGCTCTGGGGACACTTCCGGCTTCAGCCATGAGGCCATGGTGGCCCGGCGCCAGGTCGCAAACTGCTGACAGGCCTGCCATTTGCCGCTGCCGACCGGCCCCTGCACCAGCAGCCGCTGGGGCAACTTCTGGTTGGTAGCGGCTTTGTACAGGGCCGCATAGGCGGCATGAACCAAGGGATCTTCGATCACGGTGTTCGTTAGCAACGTGCGCCGCGCCCTTTCGGGCAGTTGAGCCTTTCCGCGCAAGCGCTCGCTCAGCCGGATGTCGCGGGCGGCTAGCACATAGGGCGGGCGCACTTCGCGCACCCCTTGCTCGCGCGAGGTCTCGATCAAACGCACCTTTTCCAGTCGCAGACAATTGGCGGCGAGCAGTAGGGTGAGCTGCATCGACGGCGTACCAGAGGTGAGGTGAAAAACGATCTCATCGGCTCGATCAGGCCCCGAAGTTGGAATAGCCGCCCACACGTTCTCATAAAGGGCATTCAGATCGGTAGGCCCGTCGGGCAGGGTGATCGAGTGGCGATCGACCGTGAGACCGCTTAGCCCCAACTCCGGGAGCGTCTTTATGAGCATCTCGCAAAAGGCCTGTCGCTCGGTGACCCCATGGCGATCTTCGTCGAACAGCAGTAAGCGGGTCCGATCAGGCTGGAGCCCCCCTGGCAGACCAACCAGCAAGCGTAGAATAGGGCTCGTGTTCTCGCCCTTGGGCGGAAGATACTTTAGGTCGGTGTTGCCGATAAAGGAGACGATCAGGCGTTTGCGTGCCATAGAGTTACGAGAAAAAGTATTCCGAAATCGCGGAACCATCCTTGATCACCATGTTGCCACGGGTGGGAAGGTTCACGGCTCGGCCGGCTCTCGGCTTGGAGTCTTGCATGAATTCGAGCAGGTCGCGCATCACAAGCTGCTGATAAGTAGGCAGGGACCGCACGTCGTTGATCACTGCAAGGTCATGACGTGCGGCCTTACCGGACTTATCGGCCCCTTCCTTAACCTTCGCGAGGGCTTGACGTGCCGCCTTACCGGTCTCTTTCTCAATATTGGTGATCGCCTGGCGCACTACCCGATCGGCCTCAGCACTTTGAGCGAACAACATGTTCTCTCCCATTCCGTTGGGATGGTCGAGCGCACCCACCACCAGTTTGGCGCGGCTCAAACCCCTCAGCTGGGCAATCTTGTCCATCCAATGGCTCCATTGGGCCAACGCGTTGGGAACGCCGTTTTCTTGTGTCTTGTAGAGCTGGGCGAAGGTGTTGCGGACTGTCTGTCCTAGCGCCGCCGCATCGTTCGGATGGCACAGGAGGCAGTCGTGGATACTGCCAATGTCAGTGATATCGCCTTTACTCGCCTCCAGCAAGGTCATCGCCAGATGGGTTGCATCCAGACTGTGGATCAGATTGGGCAGTAAGGCACTCTGTTGGCGCATTGGGGAGACGACTTCGCTGAGTCGCTGGATATCGATACGCACCGGTTGTCCCCCGAGGCGCCCTGTTACACTTGTCCCTTTTAGGGTGAACTTGTCCTGGCAGAGGGGGAAACCAAGGGGTGAATACCAGAGCAGCGGCAGACCTTCACAAGCCCTCGCCGTCTTTTTCAGCCACCCGGAGAACGCGTTGACCGAGGGATAGGCTGCAGAGATGGCCCTGTGCAGATGCCGAACAAGGGCCAAGGCCACATAGGCAGCGAGAGTCCGCCTGCGTTCCCATTCCTGACGCGCCTGTAGCCTTGATTGATCGTCGCCGCCAGAGAAAACCGCCTCCGGCGGCTTTCCGAGCAACCTCCTGGTACACCGGCGCACGAAGGTCTGGCGGTCCTTGTCCTGCTCTTTCCAGTCAACCAGCTCATACAGATTTGGATCGTCCTGCCACTCCTGCTTGAAGTTGTTGGCGATCGCCTTCAGCACGTGCCACGCCTGGGCGCCGTGGCTGGCCCCGTAAGGAATGGTCATCACCACCTTCTTCGCCACCTCGCGGCTCAGCCACTCCTTCCTGCTGGGGTGCAGTGAGCACGCCAGCCAAGCGTCGGCAAACTCAATGCCCTGGCAGTATGGATCGTCCTTGTTGCACGGCAGCTGCCCGAGGTTGGCTGCTGCGGCCGCCGCCAGCTCGCTGTAGATGTCGCCCGGCAAGTGGTCGTCCCTCGGCAGCACATTGACTGCGCGTGCCAACTTGGCGTCGCCCGCTAGGACGGCGATGTGCTGTAAGCCATTGCAGGTGCCGTCGATCTGGACCGGTGTGTGCACCAGTGCTGAAGGATCGAGCTTCCACTGCCGATAAGCGAGGCAGAAGGCGAGAAACTGCATCGGTTTCCCGGCCACCGTTCGCCAGAAGGGTTCAGTGAGCGGTGAGGCGGCGCTGGCCAGGATCGGCTCCTCGTGCTCGATCACCCAGCGTTCGCGTTCATCGAGGGTGACAACCTGGCGGTCCTTGATATCGAGGTCATCCAGGACCCTCCAGCGCTTGACGAGGTTGGCCCCATGCCGTCGTAAAGCACGCGCTCCCTCCTCGTCGAGCGGCCTGCCCCGGTGGAACTCGAACAGCGCCCGCTGCAGATCCCCTCCCTGGGGCGTGAGCCAGGGCGTCTCCGCATAGAGGCGCCCTCGGTAGTCGGCCTTCCATGGGAGATAGAACGCCTGTGGGCCATCTGGCCCGTCGTGGCACAGGTCTTCGATTACCCGGTGAGCCAGCGGGCTGTCCAGGAACTCCCCAGGTAGCTCGATGGTCTTGCGCGTGCCCGTCTTCGACGGCCGATAGACACGCTTGTGGACCCACTCGCGCAACTCGTCTTGGAGGCCAGGATCGAGCCTTGCGACTTGGGATAGCTCGGCCTCGCCAACGACAGGGATCTTTCCTCCCCCCAGGGCGACCAGACAGCGCGCCCAGTGCAGCAGCTCGCGGTTGATACGCCAAGGCACCGCCTGTTGAAGGTTCACCGCCTCGATATACTGCTGAAATTTCGGCGCGTAATGATCGGAATGGGTAGCGCGGGCAAGAAAGCGGTGAAGAAAGGCGTTGGTGCGCCGGTAGCCGATCAGATCGATGCGGAAGTAGTCCGTCTTATCGCTCTCGTCGGATGGCCCGCAATCATCCAGCCGATAAGCTCCCGGTGTCTTCAAGGGGTGAAGCGTAAAGCGAAACGGCAAGTCGGCAACCAGATGCTCAAGGCGCTCCACCAAATTCAGGTCATGCAGCACGATATGCTTTGATGTGCGTGGACCCCCGTCGGTGGCTTCTGTCTCGCCCGTTTCCACGACGAACCAGTTGTCCAAACTCTCAAGTAGCGTGTTGAGACAAACGGTGGCGATGAAGCGCCAATCTTCGGACCCGATGGTCTTAGCGAGGCTCTTGTCGCGCAGCCAACGCCAAGTAGTCTGGCGCAGCAGGGCCACGAGGGCGCGGACGACCCGTTGGTAATCCGCCTGCCAGCCGCCAACATGTTGCGGGGTTTCCTCTCCAGGTTTCTCCTCGACGCCCCCGTCTTGGTTTTCCCCTAAATCCTCGTCATCACCCGCCTGTCCCGCCGACCCGAGCCATGGGTTTGCTTCAACGCTCTCCTCTGAGTTTTCCTCGACATCCTCATCATCACCCGCCTGTCCCGCCGACCCGAGCCATTGGAAGGCCAGCGCCGAGCAAAGCGCCTGCACAGCGAGACAGAAAGCGCCTTTGATGGGTTCTGTGACCGGGGGTTGCGCCTCCCCGCCTGGGGGCGAGTCCGATCGCTCCTGCTCGGGAAACAAGGCGTTCCACAAGGATTGGGTTGCCGGCCGGGATGCGGGCGCGACAAAGCCGGTCGCGAGCCCCTGAGCGAACTTCCGAAGCACTCGGGAGAATTCGGACTCTTGCTCGAACAAGTGACGGTTGATGGCCTGGGCGGCAGCCTGGTGCATCGCACTCCCACGCGCCTCTCCCGGTGCCAAGACTCCGAATTGCCAGTCTGGAGGAATCCATAGCGATAAACTCATCCCACTCACCTGCTACCTTGCCGTTGCCGTACGCAACCTTTCTTCTGTGCTGGAATTTAGCATGGAATGAGGTCACGCCCAATATCGCCGTGGGACTACCGTCCTCAACCTGGAGTCGCGAGATGCGGAGGCGCTCTATCCCTTGCCTTGACTTCGCGGCATGATTCTTTCGAGCTGATCCAGACCGAGAATTCGCTGATCCCGGGTTGTACCTACCGACTTCAAGTACTGCTTCCAGGCGGGGGCGTCCTCGATCCATTGTTGCTGAGCTTGATTCCCATCACTAACCAGCTCCTGGATATCGCTTGTGGTCAAGGGATAGACCAAGTTGTAGGTGCTATAAGCCCCGCCAAAATCGCGCAACACTTTGATATTCGCTTCGATCTTTTTGAGATCGGCATTACCGAAATGTGTCTTGGCTTCCAGGACTGAAAGATCGGCGTTCTTGAACAGGACCAGGGTATCGAGCTCGGCGATGGACCTTTGCTGCCGAACGAGCGTGACATTCTGGGATACCGCGGCTACGGAATGGTGGAAACGGTCGTTCGCCATCCTGGCCACGGCGCAACCGATGCAGGCCTCGAAAAGATTAGGCAGTTTCTCGCCGTTTTTCACGACGAACATTTTTTCCGCATCGGAAAGATTCAGCGCTTTCAGCTCTTCTGCGAGAAAGGTCTGGTGCTCCTCGGCGCTGAAAAACGCCGGGTCATGACCCACGCTCGCCGCAATCCGGTCGAGCGCCTGGCGCATCTCAAGTACGAAGACTTTAACCTGGTTCGACAGCCTCTGCTGCAGGCTATTTCGTTTTTGTCCATTCCGTACACCGGGAAACAGTTGGGTGGGTAGATGCACAGTGTACCTGTTCAGCTCAGCTTGCAACGCCGAAAGCCTATTGTCCGCGAGGTAGCGCTCGAGCCACGCGACGGGGCTCCCTCCGGGGATCACCTTCTTGATCAGAGCGGCAAGATCGGTGCGGACTCGATGGTGGTGCTGGGGCTCATTCAAGCCCAGGGATATCGCAAAGCGGGTGATCGAAGCTTGCACGATAGCTGAAATGCCCGTAGCGCTAAGGTTCTCGGCCGCGATCCGGTGCTGTTTCCAGCGCCTGAGCTTGCTCCAGTAAGAATGGAACAGCACCCTCAGTTCCCGCTGTTGGCAAAGCGCATCGTACAGTCGGCAAAGCGTCTGGTTCTGGCCTAGATCCTCCGCGTTGGGCCACAGTCGACGCCCCTCCTGCACGGTCGCCCCATAGATTCCGAACCGCTCCACCAACTCAATACCGGGAGTGTAACGGAACTCTGTGGGTTGCTGATCGTAACCGATCTCCGCGCCTTGAGATCCTTGAGAAGTGACGCGGACGATGCGCTGGGTATCGGCATGGATGTAGACCGCGGAGATGTCGATGTGATGCGTCCGGCTGAGGTGGCGGAGTGTGTCGAAGCCAAGGACATGAAAGAGGCTTTGGCCCGTAGTGCAATCGAACGCCACGGCACCTTTCGCGGCCTTCACTGCCTCGACAAGCTGATGCCGGAACCATTCGAGGTTGACGGGAAGATCCGCTTCCGGCAAGTCGATGACCCGAAAGCCCTGAAGGATCTCCGGGCGGCTTTGAATCAGCGTGTGCAGTAGATCGTTCGCGGTTGTCGTCCAGCCTTTCTGGCGGGCATAAGCCGTTCTGAAAAGAAGCACCTGCAAGGGGCACAGAGTCCGGACGAGTTTCGCAAGCACAATGGTATCGCCGGAGACCATGGCGATCAGAAGACCAGGTCGGTCTGACACCGGGAGGGATGGGGTTGAGTTCGTCACGATGTCGCTCATCAGCGCATTCTACAAACTTCTTTTCAGTTATCTCGTTTCCAGCAGGCTTCTGCACGGCGGATATAAGGCTTAGGGTCCGCTGAGTAGTCCCTCAAGACTATACATCATTATCCGCACAACGGCTTCTACCTGGCTCTCTTCAGTGGGGTCCGCTCAACAGACCCTACGAGACTAGAAGGGCGTCAGCGAGCTCGGCATGCTGTTTCAAGCGTGTCTCTGCACGGCGGATATAAGCAACCCCGTATCAGGCGATATATACCTTCCGAGGGTTTCAAGCGTGTCTCTGCACGGCGGATATAAGCAACACCAATAAAAACGTGATGGTGATTCCTTGGAGTTTCAAGCGTGTCTCTGCACGGATATAAGCAACGCTGACATGATATATGACGGTGCCATTTGGGTTTCAAGCGTGTCTCTGCACGGCGGATATAAGCAACTCAATGAGATTGAGCCCTATCTAGATGAATTGTTTCAAGCGTGTCTCTGCACGGCGGATATAAGCAACTTGAAGGACAACAACGAGTAATACGGTATTCGTTTCAAGCGTGTCTCTGCACGGCGGATATAAGCAACACCAATAAAAACGTGATGGTGATTCCTTGGAGTTTCAAGCGTGTCTCTGCACGGCGGAT
>WBZP01002525.1_pt1 | contig 20910 bp, 19 predicted proteins | sample 5204301 | NCBI WGS metagenome assembly WBZP01 (sample SAMN12412401, study PRJNA552823) | activated sludge metagenome | isolation source: activated sludge from nitrification reactor of wastewater treatment plant... | place: USA: Pennsylvania | collected 2017
AGTACTCGCCCATCGTGCACCCGGAGTAAGGCGCGATGTACTGCAGGGCGGCCGATTCAGACGATGTCGCGGCAACAACGATGGTGTAGGCCATTGCCCCGTTTTCTTCGAGCTTGCGGACGACGTTGGCTACCGTGGAGGCTTTCTGACCGATCGCGACATAGATGCAGATCAGGTCCTGACCTTTCTGGTTGATGATCGTGTCGACAGCAACCGCAGTCTTGCCGGTCTGCCGGTCGCCAATGATCAGTTCGCGCTGACCACGCCCGATCGGTACCATCGCATCGATCGACTTCAAGCCGGTCTGCACCGGTTGCGACACGGACTTGCGCCAAATGACGCCTGGCGCCACTTTCTCAATCTTGTCGGTCAGCTTGTTGTTGACCGGCCCCTTGCCGTCGATCGGCTGGCCAAGCGAGTTGACGACCCGGCCGAGCAGTTCCGGACCCACGGGGACTTCCAGAATGCGACCGGTCGTCTTGACCGTATCGCCTTCACTGATCTCGTCGTATTCACCGAGAACCACCGCGCCAACCGAGTCGCGATCAAGGTTCAGCGCCATGCCGAACGTGTTGCCCGGAAACTCGAGCATTTCACCCTGCATGACATCGGTCAGGCCGTAAATACGGCAGATACCATCGGTCACCGAAACGACGGTGCCCTGGGTGCGCAGATCGGAGCTGATCGTCAGGTTATCGATCTTGCTCTTGATCAGTTCGCTGATTTCGGAAGGATTCAACTGCATGGAATTTCTCCTAGTTCTTGAGCGCCAAGCTCAGGCTCTCCAGTTTTCCGCGTACGGAGGTATCGAGAACCTGGTCGCCGACCACAATCTTGACGCCGCCGATCAGCGATTGATCGACGACCACTTCGGCTGTCAGCCGGGTCTTGAAGCGCGTTTCCAGGTCCGCGATCAACGCCTTGCGCTGTTCCTCATCAAGCGGGAAAGCGCTGTAGATGGTCGCTTCCTTGACGCCTTCCTGGGCCGCCTTGAGCGCCTCGAAGAGACCCGCGATTTCGGGTAACGCCGAAAGCCGCTCATTCACGGCGAGCACATCGATCAGATTGGCTTCCCCACTTCCCAGCGCCTGACCGGCTAGCGACTTGAAGAGATCACTCTTCTGCGCGGCCGATAGCTCGGGGTTGCCGATGCAGGAGCGCATCTGCTCATCCCGGGCAAAGGAAGAAAGCAGCGCAAGCCGCTCGGACCAAACCGCCAGCGCGTTGTTCTCCTGTGCGATGCGGAAAACCGCTTCGGCATAGGGGCGCGCGATGGTAACGAGTTCAGCCATGGTGTCAGAGTTCCTGCTTGAGCGCGACCAGCATCTGGGCGTGCGCCCTGGCGTCGACTTCGCGTTTCAGGATGCGTTCGGCGCCCGCCACGGCAAGATCGGCCACACGATTGCGCAGTTCGGCCTTGGCGTGCTCCGCCTGCTGGGAGATCTCGGCTTTCGCGGCAGCGACCACCTTGTCGGCTTCTATCCTGGCTGCCCCTTTGGCCTCTTCGATCATTTGCGCGGCACGCTTTTCGGCCGCCGCCACAATCTCCGCCGCCTTCGCTCTTGCGTCGCGCATGGCATCGGCAGATTTCTTGCCAGCCAGTTCAAGTTCGTGCTTGCCGCGTTCGCCGGCGGCAAGCCCGTCGGCGATCAGCTTCTGGCGATCGGCTATGGCTTTTTGCAGCGGTGGCCAGACGTACTTCATCGTGATCCAGATGAAAACGCCGAACCAGACCGCTTCGCCAATCAACGTTGCGTTGATGTTCACGCTAACCTCCTGTTAAGAGTTGAACCGAAGGAAGAAGCGATCAGCCGGCCTTGACAACGGCGATGAAGGGGTTGGCAAAGAGCATGAAGAGCGCGATACCGACACCAATCATCGTGACGGCGTCAAGCAGACCGGCGACGATGAACATCTTGACCTGCAGGATCGGAATCATTTCAGGCTGCCGAGCAGCGCCTTCGAGGAAGCGGCCACCGAGGAGACCAAAACCGATAGCGGTACCGAGTGCGCCCGCACCGATCAGAATAGCAACGGCGATGGCGGTGTTACCAAGCAAAGTGGACAGGGCTTCCATTAGTTTCTCCTAATAAAACATGCTAAATGGGTTAAACAAGGACAACGTGAACCAAACTGGCGACCGGATGGAGCAATTAGCCGTGCGACTCGCTGGCCATCGACAGATAAACGATGGTCAACATCATGAACACGAAAGCCTGCAGGGTGATGATCAGGATGTGGAAAAGCGCCCACGGCAAGGCCAGCGGCAACTGCCACAAACCCATCAGTGCGATGAGGATGAAGACCATTTCGCCGGCATACATGTTGCCGAACAGACGCAGGGAGAGCGAAATCGGTTTGGCGATGTCTTCGATGATGCGGAAAAGGAGATTCAACGGGGCCAGCTTGGCGCCGAACGGTACGGTGAAGACCTCGTGCAGGAAGCCGCCAACGCCCTTCACCTTGACGTTCATCACCAGCATGACGGCAAACACGGTCAGCGCCGCGGCAAAGGTGAGGTTGGGATCGGTCGTCGGCACGGCCTTGAAATAATGCACGCCGGCAACACCGAGAAGCATCGGCAGAAAGTCGACCGGAATCAGGTCCATCGCATTCATCAGAAAAATCCAGACGAAGATCGTGATGGCCATCGGCGTAACGAGCGCGCTCTTGCCGTGGTAGGTGTCCTTGACCTGCTGGTCCACGAAGCAGAGGACCATTTCGACCATGGCCTGCATCTTGCCAGGGACACCGGAGGTCGCGTTGCCCGCAAGTTTGGCCATGCCAACGAATGCCAGCAGGCCGAGCACACCGGAGACAATCAAGGTATCGAGGTGAAAAGTCCAGAAGCCTTGGCCCACCGTCAGGTTGGTCAGGTGGTGGACGATGTATCCACTGGTCGTCAACGCTTCGCCCGAAGCCATAATTTCCCCCTGTTCGACTAGTACTGCCTGAGCAGCACGATCCAATAAACCACTATTGTTGCCGCATACGCGAGGAAGAAGGGCAAGGGCACCAGACCAGCATAGCCTCTGAACACCAAAGCAAACAGCAGCAGCGTGACGGCGAACTTGTAGCCTTCGCCCAGCATCTGTGCGTTCAGAGCCTTTCTCGCGTCGGCTGTCGCCCTTGCTGAGCGCAACGCCCGCCACACGTAGGCAACTGCACTTGCCATTGCGATGCCGCCACCCAGCACAGCAGACACAGCCGCGTCAATCCCCAGAGTAAGTCCCGCTACCAACCCAGCGAGCAACGTCACCAGAAACTGGCTGCGCAACACCCAACGGACCTGAGGATGCACGGCCAGTTCCTCCAAAACATTGGCAGCATAACAGACTCGTATAGAGGAATCAAACCGCACATGCAAAAAAGTTTCGATTCCTTGTTGTAGCGTGCCTTTCAGCCACTCCTGACCACTCTCCGGCAGGCACTTATGGTGCGACGCGTCAATGGCGCAGACGCTGCAGAATCCCCTCGAGCTGATCAAGACTACCGAATTCGATGAGCAGCTTGCCGACCCCCCGCCGGTTGGCACGAATGGCTACCCGGGCACCCAGGAGGTCGGACAGTTCTTCCTGCAGACGCAGCACATCACGGTCCGGCTTGTCCGGCGCGGCCTCTTTCGGCGGCCGCAGCGCATACTGGACAAGACGCTCGGTCTCGCGCACCGACAGCCCCTTGAGCACCACACGTTGCGCCAATTGCACCTGCAGGGCGCCGGCCAAAGGCAACAGCGCGCGCGCATGGCCCATGTCGAGTCCGCCGCCCATCAGCAGGTCCTGCACTGGCGGGGCCAACTGGAGCAGGCGCAGCAGGTTCGAAGCGGCCGGGCGCGATCGCCCGACGGCATCGGCCGCCTCCTGATGCGTCATCGAGAACTCGTCGATCAGACGCTGCAGACCGAGCGCTTCCTCGAGCGGGTTAAGGTCTTCGCGCTGGATGTTCTCAATCAGCGCCATCGCCAGTGCCGCCTCGTCCGGGATGTCGCGGATCAGCGTAGACACCTCGCTCAAGCCAGCCATCTGCGCCGCCCGCCAGCGGCGTTCGCCGGCGATGATCTCGTAGCGCTCCTCGTTGATCGGGCGGACGAGAATCGGCTGCATCAAGCCCTGCACGCGGATCGACGCTGCCAGTTCCTCCAGCGAGTTGGCGTCCATGCGAGTTCGCGGCTGATACTTGCCGGGCTGGATGCTGTCCACCGGCAGGGTTCGCTGCTGCTCCCGGTTCTGCGCGTCATTGCCCGCAAGAAGAGCATCCAGGCCGCGCCCAAGACCCTTGAGTTTCATACCTCGGCTCCTGACTGCTGCCGCCTGTCGGCCACACCACGGGCGGCCGAGCGCCGTTCGAGAATCTCCTGCGCCAGGAACAGGTAAGCCTGCGCGCCTTTCGAGCCACGATCAAAGGCAATCGCCGGTTTGCCGTAGGACGGCGCCTCGGCCAAGCGCACGTTGCGCGGAATGATTGCACGATAAACCTTGCTGCCGAAATGCCCTTCGAGTTCACGCGAGACCTGCTGCGTCAGGGTCGAACGTGGATCGAACATGGTGCGCAGCAGGCCTTCAATCTCGAGCACCGGATTGAGATTGGTGCGGATCTTCTTCAGCGTCGCAACCAAGTCGGTCAGCCCCTCCAGCGCGTAGTACTCGCACTGCATCGGAATCATCACCGCATCGGCCGCGACCAGGCCATTGACCGTCAGCATGTTGAGCGCCGGCGGACAGTCGAGGAGAATGAAGTCGTACTCGCTGCGACTCGCACCCAATGCATCGCGCAGACGATACTCGCGTTGCTTGAGGTCGATCAGATCGACCTCGGCGCCGGCGAGATCGCGGTTGGCCGGCAGGACAGCAAAGCCGAAAGCCGTCTGCACACGGGTCTCCGCTACCGTCGAGCGACCGATCAGGATCTGATACACGGTGGGCATCGCCGCCCGCTTGACGACGCCGCAACCGGTCGTCGCGTTGCCCTGCGGGTCAAGATCAATGAGCAATACGCGCTGCCCGAGCTCCGCCAGGCAGGCCGACAAATTGACCGCCGTCGTCGTCTTGCCGACGCCGCCCTTCTGGTTGGTTACCGCAAGAATTTTCGTCAACTCCCATCTCCCCCATCCTGCCCTGCGCGGCCACTGCCGAGCACGACCAAGTGGCGCTCGCCGTCGACGCCCGGCACGATCAGGCGATGGACCGCCTCGAGCCGCACATCGGACGGCAATTGCGCGATTTCCGCCTCCGGCCGGATGCCCTTCATCGCCAGCCAATGGCCGCCACGTACCAGCAGGTGATGCGACCCACCAACCAGCTCAGCGAGCGTGGAAAAGGCGCGCGCGGTGATCGTGGCAAAAGCGAACGTCGGACGATAATGCTCGACGCGACCGCAGTGTACGACAATATTCGCCAAGTCCAGCTCGATTGCCGCCTGTTTGAGAAATGCCGTCTTCTTCGCGCTGGCGTCGAGCAGCACCGTGCGCAGCTCTGGACGAACAATCGACAACGGCAGACCGGGCAGACCGCCACCGCTGCCCACATCGAGCAGCGACGGCCCGCCGACGTAGGGCAGAACGGCGAGCGAATCGAGCAGATGATGGCTGATCGCCTGCGCCAGGTCATGCACAGCGGTCAAGCGGTATGTCCGGTTCCACTTGCCAAGCAGCGCGAGATAAGCCAGCAGTTTGTCCTCCACGCCAGGCGCCGGGTCAATGCCGAGCAGGGCCAGCCCGCGGGCAAGCTGTTCCGGCGGACGCATCAGGCAGCACCGAAAGCGCCGCGGCGCTGCCATTCGCTCTCGGCGCGCTTCAGGTGTACAAGCAGGATGGAAACGGCCGCCGGCGTCACACCCTGGATGCGCGAAGCCTGACCCAGGGTCTGCGGCCGGTGCAGCGCGAGCTTCTGCTGCACCTCGTGCGACAGGCCACTGATGGCGGTGAAATCGAAATCCTCGGGAAAGCGGGCCTCTTCATGCGCCAGCGTCTTCGCCACTTCGTTCTGCTGGCGATCAATGTAGCCCTGATACTTGGCCCGAATCTCCACCTGCTCGATTGCCGCCGGATCGCTCAGGCCGGCGTCGCCGGCGCCGATGGGCAGGCTCATCAGTTGCGCGTACGTGACCTCCGGCCGCCGGAGCAGATCATGCAGGTTGTACTCACGCTCCAGAGGCTTGCCGAAAAGCCTCACGGCGTCAGCCTCGGCCAGCTTGCCGGGCGACAGCCAGGTCGACTTCAGCCGTTCCTGCTCGCGCGCGATGGCGGACTGTTTCTCGCTGAACGCCTGCCAGCGCCGGTCATCGACCAGGCCGAGCCGGCGTCCCTGCCCGGTCAGGCGCGCGTCGGCGTTGTCCTCACGCAACGACAGACGATACTCTGCGCGGCTGGTGAACATCCGGTAAGGCTCCGCCACGCCGCGCGTGATCAGATCATCGACGAGAACGCCGAGATAAGCCTCGTCGCGCCGCGGTGTCCACGCTTCCTCGTCGCGCACCAGACGCGCCGCGTTCGTCCCGGCAAGCAGCCCCTGCGCCGCTGCCTCTTCGTAGCCGGTCGTCCCGTTGATCTGCCCGGCGAAAAAAAGCCCGCCGATCGCCTTTGTCTCAAGCGAAGCCTTCAGTCCGCGCGGGTCGAAGTAGTCGTATTCGATGGCATAGCCGGGACGCAGGACATGGCAGTTCTCGAGGCCGTCGATCGACCGGACGATCGCCAGTTGCACGTCGAACGGCAGACTCGTCGAGATCCCGTTCGGGTAAACCTCGCGCGTTGTCAGGCCCTCCGGCTCAAGAAAAACCTGGTGGCTATCCTTGCTGGCAAAGCGGTGAATCTTGTCCTCGATCGATGGGCAGTAGCGCGGCCCGACGCCTTCGATCACCCCGGTATACATCGGCGAGCGATCGAGGTTGGCCCGGATGATGTCGTGCGTCTGCCGGTTGGTGCTCGTCACCCAGCACGACACCTGCCGCGGATGCCGGCCGGGATGGCCAAGAAAAGAGAATACCGGCAGCGGCTCATCCGAATGCTGCTCGGCCATCCGCGAAAAATCGATCGTCTTCCCGTCCAGGCGTGGCGGCGTACCCGTCTTCAGGCGGCCGGCGCGAAACTGCAACTCACGCAGGCGCGCAGCCAGCGAAACCGCCGGCGGGTCTCCCATCCGGCCAGCGCTGTAACTCGCCAGGCCGACGTGAATCAGGCCGTTGAGGAAGGTGCCGGTAGTCAAGACGACGGCTCGCGCGGCAAAGCGGATACCCAGCTGCGTGACTACCCCGGCGACCCGGTCGCCGTCCAGGATCAGATCATCGCAGGCCTGGGCAAAGATCGTCAGGTTGGCCTGCTCCTCAAGCCGGCGGCGAATCGCCTGCCGGTAGAGCACGCGATCGGCCTGCGCACGCGTTGCCCGCACGGCCGGCCCCTTGCTCGAATTGAGCATCCGGAACTGGATGCCCGCTTCGTCGCAGGCCGCCGCCATGGCACCGCCCAAGGCATCGATTTCTTTCACCAGATGCCCCTTGCCGATGCCACCGATAGACGGATTGCAGCTCATCGCGCCAAGCGTTTCAAGATTGTGCGTCAGCAGCAGCGTCTTCCGCCCCATGCGCGCGGCAGCCAGCCCCGCCTCGGTACCGGCATGGCCGCCACCGACCACAATGACGTCGAAACGGTCGGGGAAAAGCATTATTGGCGCCTCTTGCGGCGAAGGAAGCATCGAGAAAGCGGGTGATTCTACGTCAGTTCGCCAAAACGGGCCAGAAGGCAAAGCGCCAAGTCGCAGTCGCCTGTGTCGGATCGCAGATCTCGGGCAACCAGGCATGACAGCGTAGGCGCGTGAGGGCGCAGGGCGATTGCCCGGCCCGGATCGCGCAACGCCGCTTGCTCCCTGTTGCCGGTGTCCGACCCCGGCCGGAACGACGGAGCCCGTCGACCAGCCGGGCCGGTATAATCTGCCCATGCCCGACGCGCCCCGTATTCATCTGCTGCCCGACCTGCTGATCAGCCAGATCGCCGCCGGCGAGGTCGTCGAGCGACCAGCATCGGTGCTCAAGGAGCTGCTCGAAAACGCGCTCGATGCGCGCAGCTCGGCGATCCAGATCCAGCTTGAGGAAGGTGGCGTCAAGCTGATCCGGGTCAGCGACGACGGCTGCGGCATCGCCCGCGACGAGCTGGCGCTGGCGCTGACGCGGCACGCGACGTCGAAGATCACCTCGCTCGACGATCTTGAACGCGTTGGCACGCTCGGCTTTCGCGGCGAGGCGCTGGCGTCGGTGGCGGCCGTCGCGCGCCTGACGCTGACCAGCCGGCAGACTGGCGAGGGCGTCGCCGGCGGGCACGCCTGGCGGCTTGCGGCGGAACCCGGTGCAGCGCTCGAACCGGCCGCGCTGAGCGCCGGGACGGTCGTCGAGATGCGCGATCTGTACTACAACACACCGGCCCGGCGGAAGTTTCTCAAGTCCGAAAACACCGAGTTCGCGCATTGTGCCGAGGTCGTCAAGCGGACGGCTCTGGCGCATCCGACGGTCGCCTGGACGCTGGCGCACAATGGCCGGCAGACTTTCCGCCTGCCGGCCGGCGAGGCGCGCGAGCGCGTTGGCGCCATTCTCGGCGACGACTTTCTGGCCGAATCGCGCGCTGTCGACGTGTCGAGCGCCAGCCTGCGCGTCACCGGCTACTGCGCGCTGCCGGCCTATTCCCGGACACGCGCCGACGCGCAGTACTGCTATGTCAATGGCCGCTTCGTACGCGACAAGCTGCTCGCGCACGCGCTGCGCGAAGCCTATCAGGATCTCCTGCACGGTAGCCGCTACCCGGCGTATTGCCTGTTCATCGGGGTCGACCCGGCGACAGTCGACGTCAACGTCCATCCACAGAAGACCGAAGTCCGCTTCCGCGACCCGCGCAGCGTCCATCAGTTGGTCTACCACGCCGTGCAGCGTGTCCTCGCCAGCCCCCTCGCCGGTGGCGGCTGGCGAGCGCCGACGGCCGGCGCAGCGGCAGGCGAGCCAACGACCGGCGCGGATGATGCAGCGGCGCGCCCGGCAGCGGCGTTCGGCGGCGCGGCCGGGTCAACCGGCAACGCGCCCGATGCCCCGCCCAGTACAGACGGAGCCTTTTCCGGCACGCCGGACAGCGCTTTCGGCAGCCCGTTCAAGCGACCGTTCGCCGCTCCATCCGGCGCGTCGTTCGCCGTGCGGCCGACCTTCGTCACGCCACCGGTAGCCGCCGAACGCGCAGCGGCGGACGACTATCAGGCCCATGCCCGCCCTGCGGCAGACACGCCGGCAAGCGAAGGCGCACGTGCACTGGCCTCGGCACCGCCACTCGGCTACGCGCTCGCGCAGTTGCACGGCGTCTATGTCCTGGCGCAGAACAGCCAGGGCCTGATTGTCGTGGACATGCACGCGGCGCACGAGCGCATCCTCTACGAGAAGCTCAAGCAGGCGCTCGACGCGCAGCAGCTCAGCGCGCAGGCGCTGCTGATTCCGGCCGTCATCCACGTCGACCCGCTCGACCTGGCAGCGGCCGAGGAGAATGGCGAGACGCTGCGCCAGCTCGGTTTCGATCTCGTGGCGGTCGGGCCGCGCCAGCTTGCCGTCAAGAGCGTGCCGACGCTACTGCTCGGCGCCGACCCCGCGCCGCTCGTGCGCGCCCTGCTCGGCGAACTGCGCGCGCACGGCCTGACGCAACTGATGACGACGCGGCGCAACGAATTCCTCGCCGAAATGGCCTGCCACGGCGCCGTGCGCGCCCGCCGTCAGTTGGCGCCGGCCGAGATGAATGCGCTGCTGCGGCAGATGGAGGAAACCGAGCGCGCCGGGCATTGCAATCACGGCCGTCCGACGTGGACACTGCTGACGATGGCCGACCTCGACCGCCACTTCCAGCGCGGCCGATGAGCTCCGCCGCGCGGCGTTCTCCGGCGCTGCCGCCGGCGATCCTGCTCATGGGACCAACTGCTGCCGGCAAGACGGCCGTGGCGCTCGAGCTGGCGCGCCATTTCCCGGTCGGGCTGATCAGCGTCGATTCGGCGCAAGTCTTTCGCGACATGGTCATCGGTACGGCAAAGCCGGACGCGGCGACGCTGGCGGTTTTCCCGCATCGGCTGATCGACCTGATCAGCCCGGAGGAAGCGTATTCGGCCGCCCGCTTCCGGCGCGATGCGCTGGCCGCGATGGACGAAATCAGCACCGCCGGGCGCGTACCGCTGCTCGTCGGTGGCACGATGCTGTACTTCAAGGCGCTCCTCGACGGGCTCGTCGACCTGCCGTCGGCCGACCCGCAGGTGCGGGCAGCGCTCGATAAGGCGGCAGCGGCACGCGGCTGGCCGGCGCTGCACGCCGAACTCGCGGCCATCGACCCGGCGACGGCGGCCCGCCTGCCGGCGACCGACGCGCAGCGCATCCAGCGCGCGCTTGAGGTCTTCCAGCTCAGCGGGCGACCTCTGTCGGCCCTGCTCGCCGCCGGGGCACGGCCGCCGCCAACGCACGACTTCATCGCCGTCGGTCTGCTGCCAAGTGCGCGCAGCCCGCTGCACGAACGTATCGCCAAGCGCTTCGCCGACATGCTGGCAGCGGGCCTGGAAGAGGAAGTCGAGTGGCTGCGCGCCAAGTATCGCCTGCGTGCTGAACTGCCGGCGATGCGCTGCGTCGGCTATCGGCAGGTCTGGGAAGTCATCGAGGGGCTGGCGCCACGCGGCGAACTGCGCGAGCGCGGAATCTGCGCCACGCGCCAACTGGCAAAGCGCCAGCTCACCTGGCTCGCCAATACGCTGCAGCCGCAAGTCGTCGATTGCCTGGCGCCCGACCTGCCGGCACGCGTCACGCGCCTCGTCGCGCCGTTGTTCGCCCAATAGAGCGCTGGCCGAGCGCCCGGCCGACAGAGGCTGTTCGTCGCTTGCCACCCGCTGCCATGCATCGCGGGTGGCGGGCGAGGTTTTCTTCAGCCGTCCACGCACGAGAGGATTGACTCGACGAGCGCCGCCAAGGATACTTCGTCTGCGTGGTTGAAACGCCCTTCCCGAGGTTTCATTTGCTCAACGCAGCGGCTGGAAAGCACTCCGTTGCGAAGTGGTTTAGCAGCCGACACGCAGACACCATGCCCATTGCCATCCGGATCGTCACCTTCATCCTGATTGCCATCCAGATTCCCATTCTTGTTGTCGCTTTTTCCGTCACCCACTCACTGTCGAGGAAATCATGTCCAAACTGTTCATCGAAGATCTCGCCCTCGAAGGCAAGCGCGCCCTGATCCGCGTCGACTTCAACGTCCCTCAGGACAAGGTCAGCGGTGCGATCACCAATACCAAACGCATCGAAGCCGCTCTGCCGACGATCAAGTATGCGCTCGATAAGGGTGCTGCCGTCATTCTGATGTCGCACCTCGGCCGCCCGGACGGCAAGGCCATCCCGCAGTTCAGCCTGCAGCCGGTCGCCGTCGCGCTGGAAGGCCTGCTCGGTCGCAAGGTAAAGTTCCTGCCCGATTGCGTCGGTCCGGAAGTCGAAGCCGCCTGCGCCCAAGTCAAGCCGGGCGAAGTCATTCTGCTCGAAAACCTGCGCTTCCATATCGAGGAAGAAGGCAAGGCCACCGTCACCAACGCCGACGGCAGCGTCACCAAACTGAAGGCCGCGCCGGACGACGTCAAGGCCTTCCGCGCCTCGCTGACCCGGCTGGCCGACGTGTATATCAACGACGCTTTCGGCACGGCGCACCGCGACCACTCGTCGATGACCGGCGTCCAGTTGCCCGAGCGCGCGTCCGGTTACCTGATGAACAAGGAACTGGCTGCCTTTTCGGCCGTTCTCGAGTCGCCGAAGCGGCCGCTGCTGGCGATACTCGGCGGCGCCAAAGTCGCCGACAAAATCCAGTTGATCAACAACCTGCTCGACAAGGCCGACCAGATCATCATCGGCGGCGGCATGGCCTTCACCTTCAAGAAGATCATCTCGGGCATGCCGATCGGCAATTCGCTGTTCGACGAGGAGGGCGCCAAGATCGTCCCCGAGCTGATGGCGAAGGCGAAAGAGAAAGGCCGTCAGATCCTGCTGCCGGTAGACTTCGTCATCGCCGACAAGTTTGCTGCCGACGCCAATACGGGAACGGCCAACGACGTCGACGGAATCCCCGACGGCTGGCTCGGGCTCGACTGCGGGCCTGAATCGACGCGCATCTTCAGCGAAGCGATCGTCAACGCGAAGACGATCATCTGGAACGGCCCGGCCGGCGTCTTCGAGTTCGAGAAGTTCGAGGGCGGCACAAAGGCGATGGCCGACGCCGTCGTGCAGGCCACCGCAGCCGGCGCGATCACCGTCATCGGCGGTGGCGATACGGCGACCGCGGCCAAGAAGTACGGCGCCGACAAGAAGGTCACGCACACTTCGACCGGCGGCGGCGCGTCGCTGGAGTACCTTGAGGGCAAGATCCTGCCCGGCGTCGCCGCGCTTTCCGAGAAGTAAGCCGCACGGCCCCGGCCATTCCGGGGCCGACTGGCTGCAGTCATCCGAAAAACATCACACGAGGAATACCATGCGCAAAATCGTCATCGCCGGCAACTGGAAAATGAACAAGACGGTCGCCGAATCCGTGCGGCTCGCTTCCGAAGTCGCTGCCGCGGCGCGCGACGTGAAGAATGTCGTCGTCGTCGTTGCACCGACCTACCTGGCTTTGGCCAAAGTGGCCGATGTGCTGCAGGGAACCAAGGTCAAGCTTGCGGCCCAGGACGTACACTGGGAGAACCAAGGGGCGTTCACCGGCAAGGTCAGCGCCGACATGCTGAAGGAAGTCGGCGTCGATTACGTGATCATCGGCCACTCCGAGCAGCGGACGTACTTTGGCGAGACCGACGAGACCGTCAACAAGAAAGTGAAGAAGGTCCTCTCGCTCGGCATGCTGCCGATCATCTGCATCGGCGAAACGCTCGCCGAACGGCAGGGCGGCCGCCTCGAAAGCGTCCTCACAACGCAGGTCAATGGCGCCTACAACGGTCTGTCGATCGACGATGCCCGGCGCACCGTCATTGCTTACGAACCCGTCTGGGCAATCGGCACCGGCGTCACGGCGACCGACGACGAAGCGCAGCAGGCACACGCCTTCGTGCGCGGCCTGCTCGCCAAACTCTACGGCGACGAGCTGGCCCAGTCGGTCAGCATTCAGTACGGCGGCTCGATGAAACCCGAAAACGCCGCCGGCCTGCTCGCCCAGAAAGATATCGACGGTGGTCTGATCGGCGGCGCAGCACTCAAGGCCGACAGCTTCCTCGGCATCATCACGCCTGGCGATTCGCTCGACAAGTAGTCGCGCCGCCGCGTTAAGCGCGGGACCCGGCTGCGGGCCCCGCGCGCCGGCGAGCCTCGCCAAGGCTGCTGACAGAATACGCGACGCTGGTTATCGCACGAAGATCGGATCGCTGACTGCCATGCTCGGCCGACGGTCTCGTCGCCGCTGTGCTCGACCAAGGCGAAAAAAATCAAGGTCGTCCCGCGTGGGCATTGCGCTGAAGGATCAGAACGCCTTTGACGTGCACGGTTTTCCGACCGGTCGGATCTGCGATCTGCTCGCCGCAACACTCGACGACTTCGGCTTTCAGTGGCACTCCCCGGATGACCGACGACGCGTAAACGGGACAGTGCGGCTTGCTCGGCCGTATCATTGCCTGTTTTTCTGTTCCCGGCTGCTTCGCCGCACCGGCGGTGGCCGGCTGGGGAGGACATGCAACCCGTACTGATTGTCCGCAGCAAACTGAATCGTCCGCCGATCGTCGCCGACTATATCGTCCGCCGCGAAATGACCGAACGGATGGAAGCGGGCAGCCGGCTGCCGCTGACCCTGGTTTCCGCCCCCACCGGCTACGGCAAGACGCTGCTTGTTTCCCACTGGCTGAGCGGACGGGCGGGTATGGCCGCCTGGTTGTCGCTGACGCGAGAGGCGAGCGACCCGCTCAGCTTTGTGGCTTACTTCGTCGCTGCCGTACGCGGTACCATCGGCGATGCCTGTCAGGCAACCCTGGATTGCCTGCAGCAAGGGCGGCCGTCGCTGGCCATCCTCGGCGGCACGCTGAGCAACGACCTGGAAGGGCTGCCGGAACCTTTGGTTGTGGTTCTCGACGACTATCAGTGCATCGAGTCCAGCGAGACGCATGCCTTGCTCGATCGGCTGCTGGCGCACCCGCCAAGGGCGCTGCGCTTGGTTGTCGTTACGCGACGCGACCCGCCGTTGTCGCTTGGTACCCTACGCGTTCGCGGCCTGCTGAGCGAAGTCCGGGCGCAACTTCTCGAGTTCACCAAGCAGGAAAGTGTCAACTTGATCGAGCGCTGTGCCGGCCGGCTGCTGAGCGAGTCCGAAACGGCCTGCGTGCAGGAGTGCACTGAGGGTTGGCCGGTCGGCGTTCGTCTGGCCGGGATGTCGCTGCGCCAGGGAGGCAGGCTGGATGATCCCGCGTTCGGTTTCACCGGCGCTGCACGACTGGTCGACGCCTACCTGAGCGAGGATATTCTGGCACGGCAAGGCGAGACCATTCGCCAAGGCCTGCTGGCGACCGCGGTGGTCAGCCGCTTCTGCGCCTCGCTATACGATGCCCTGGCCGGCGAAAAGGGCGAGGCAGACGATAGACAAGCGCGCGCTGAGGCCTTCATGCGCGTCGTTGCCGGCGGCGACGTGCCACGCCGGGAAGTCGATGAGGAAGGGCAGTGGCTGCGCTATCCTCGTCTGTTTCGCGGCTTCCTGCTGCGGCAGTTGCACCGGCAACACACGGCCGGAACGATCGCCGGATTGCATCGGCGGGCAGCTTCCTGGTGGGAAGCAAATGGCCAGTTGGCGGAAGCCATTCCACATGCCCGGGCGGCTGCGGGTGAAGCCGCGGCCGCCCGGCTGCTGGTCCGCCATGCCACCACATTGCTCGACCGGCACAGGCGGCAGGAACTGGCCCGCTGTCTGCGTCTGTTGTCGCCTGATGCCGTCGCGCAGACGCCCACCCTGCTGCTGCTCAAGGCCTGGCTGATGCATCACCAAGGACGGCATGTCGAAACGCCGGCAGTCCTTGATCGCATCGAAGCCTTGCTTGGCACCGACCCTTCGCCTGCGCTCGTGGATTCCTCTGACCTGGCGGGTCTGTCGGGCAGCGTGTTGGCGCTACGCAGTGTGCAGGCCTACCTCGATCGACAGCCGGCAGCGGCGGCGGCCTGCGCCGCGCGCGCGCTGCAGCAATTGCCGGCCGATTGCCCGCACGCCCGCGTGCTGGCGCACAGCGTGACTGCCGCCAGTCGGCAGATGAGCGGAGACCTGACCGGTGCGCGCGAGTATCTGCGCTCGGTCATCGTCGATGCGACCGGTCCCGTCGCCACCTGCCAGGCGCCGCTGGCGGCTGCGCTCTGTTTTATCGAATGGATGGCGGCGGATCTGTCGGCCCTGCTGTGGACGGCTAATCAGGCTTTCAACCTGAGCGACATGAATTTCGGCGGCGCGGGGAATCTGGCGCTGGGCCGCTATTTCGTCGGCATCGCTTACTATCAGCGCAACGAATTGGCCAAAGCCGAGGCCGCGCTGCTGCCCGCGTCGGCGCCAGACTGCGCACCGCTTCTCGGTTACCGAAGCGAGATTTCAATTGCTCTGGCAGCGGTCTATCAGGCGCTTGGCCAAGCAGACCGCGCGCGCGGCATCGTGGACGAGCTTTGCCGACATCTGGAGCACATTGAGGACCTGCCGGCTTTGTTCCGCGCCCGCGCTTACGAGGCCGATCTCGCATTGCGGCAAGGCCGGGTGGCTGATGCAGGCAAGTGGGCGCGCAGCTTCGATCCTGGTCCGGTGCAGTTTGCCTATCGTTTTTTCAATGCACCGCACCTGACGCTGGCGCGCGTATGGTTGGCCGAGCGAAGTGCCGAGAGCCTCGACCAGGCCGAGCAACTTCTCCGCTTGCTCGAAACGCAAATGACAGCCGAAAACAACGTCCGCTTTCTGGTCGAGGTGCTGGCGCTGCAGGCGCTGCTCGCTTGTACGCAAGGCGATCAGATCGCCACCGGCGAGCGGCTGGCGCGCGCGGTGGCACTCGCCCGGCCCGCTGGCTTCATTCGGGTCTTCGTCGACCTCGGACAGGATTTGGTCAGGCCGCTGAAGCGTCTGGAGCTGGCAAGGGACGCGCCACGTTACGTGGCGCAGATCCTCTCCGCACTCAACGACGAATGGCTGTTAAGCGCCGGCCGGCGACAGATGGGCGACGACCTGACGCGCCGCGAGCTGAAGATCCTAAAGCTCCTGGCCGTAAGGCTAAGCAACGTGGAGATCTCGGAAGAGCTGTGCATCTCGCGCGCAACCGTCAAACGCCATACGCAGAACATTTACCGCAAGCTGTGCGCGTCGAGCCGGCGCGAGGCCGTCACACGCGCCAGAAGCCTCAACCTTCTGAGCGATCTCTGACCGCACGCCGTCGCCTGCGACGCCTTCCCACCCGACGGGCTGCTCTTCGACAGCAGATTGCTGAGTTCGAAGCCAGCGCACGCTTCGCCAGGTCGGAGGCTTTTCCTTGACCTGCGTCAGAGAGGTGAGGGTTTGGCAAAAAATGGCCCATTTCATGGCCCTTTGCAATCGGTTTTTGGCTTGTCGCTTTTTCTCCCGGTGGCATAATTGTTGATTATGCAAATTCTCGTCGCCACAGCATTTTTCGGGAAGGTTTCATGTCCATGCCATTAGGCAGGGTGATTGCCGTCGTCTCGCAAAAGGGGGGAGCCGGGAAGACGACGGTGGCGATCCAGCTGGGCGGCGGCTTCCACGCAGTCGGCGCGTCGGCGCTTCTGGTCGATCTCGATCCGCAGGAAAGCGCCTTCCGCTGGGCCGAGTCGGCATCCCTCCTCGATTCGCACCTGCAGCTTGACGTGCGCAAGATGTCGGGCCTCGAACTGATCAAGCATGTCGCCGAGCTACAAGGCGAGGCGGATTACGTTGTGCTCGACACGCCGCCTTCGATTGCCCACCCGTCGACTCTGGCGGCGCTGGCTGTGGCGCATCTGGCAATCGTTCCGGCGGTGCCTAGTCCGACCGATTTGTGGTCGACCTTGGCCGTCGAGCGCCTGATCCTGAAGCGGATGGAGCAAAGCCATCGCCTGCACGGCTGCATTCTGCCAAATCGCGTTCAGAAAACGGCACTCGCCGCCGATGTGCTCGATCTATTGCATGAATTCACGCTGCCCATTCTTGATGTCATGCTTGCGCAGCGCAACGCATATGCCCAGAGCGCGGTCGTCGGGGCATCCGTCTTTCAGCTTGGTGCGAGTGCCGAAGCGGCCCAGGCAGAGGTGCGCGGGCTAGTCACAGCAGTCCTTGAACAGTTGGGAAAAACATGATGACGACATTAGGAAGCGACACGAGCAACAAGACTGCACTGCGAGCCAGCCTGAAGAAGGAAGACGAATCGCTCGGCGAACGCCTTGCGGCGACCGAAGGTCCGCTGGTTGTGCCAGCTGAGGCAGATGTCTCTGCTGCCCTTCCGCCAGCAGGAGAAGCGCCGGTCACGCCGCTCGGCCAGACCTTGCGTGCGGAATCTGCCGGCAAGCGTCGCTCTGCGACGGGCAAGGCGACGGCCAAGCCGGCTGACAAGACGGCAGCGGCCAAAGCCGTTCCGCCAGCCAAGGCAACAAAGGGCGCTGCCGCCAGAGCAGCCAAGGGCGCCGCCGCTGCCAAGACCACCGGCCAGGCGGCCAGCCAGGGTGAAGCACCAAAGGCCGGACGGAACAAGCCGACCGCTGGTGATGCCGAGAAATTGACCGGCAAGAAGGCTGCCAAACCCGCGAGGGTGGTGGAGAAAATCGAAAAGGTGGCCAAAGAGAAGCGTGACAAACTCGTGCGTCTATCCGTCGAGCTGCTGAAAAGCGAAGCGGCGGCGATCGAGACGATACGGGCCGAACTGGCCAAAGCGGCGGGTTGGGCGGCGAGCAGATCCGATATTCTGCGCGCTGGGGCTCGCCTGTTCGCCGGGCAACAGCTGGAGCAAATGAAGGCGTTGCTTGACGGGCTGGCCACGATGGCCGCAGGGAAGGGCAAGAAGAAGGGCTGACCAGAAGGGAAATACCATCCGGCCGAGCCTGGCGGAAATCATCGCGCCTGGGCGGCAGCGGAAGGAGCGGTCGGGCGCTGGCCGGCTGAACATGGAAAGCGCGAGCGAAGTGGAGTGGTCGTGCCGAAGACGGTCGGTGCGCCGGGTTCTTATTGATTGATTGTGACAAGTGCTCGTCAGAGCAGTTAACCAAGGGAGGTCGTATGTTTAGCAGTCTGATGCCGCAACGCAAGGAATTTTTTGAACTTCTCGCTGCCCATGCGGAGCAGGTGGTCGCTGGGGCAAACGCAACCTTGCGTTTGATCAATGGTCTGGGTGACAGTGGTGCGAACCTTTCCGCTCTCGTCGCGGAAGTCAATGAACACGAGCACAACGGCGACCAGATCAAGGCCAAGGTCATCGAGCGTCTGCACCAATCTTTCACGACGCCGATCAACCGCGACCAGATCCATGCGCTGATCAGTGATCTCGACATGACGCTGAACGTTCTGCAGAGCGTCGCCAACGCGCTCGGCATGTACAACATTACGCAGTCGACCGTCGAAGCGCGCGAACTGGCGTCGTTGAGCGCCGATGCCTGCATGCGCCTGAGCCGAGCGGTCGCTGCTCTGGCCGACAAGAATCGCGGCGAAGAAACGCTGAACCTGTGCAAGGAAATCGAGGAAATCGAATCGAAGGCCGACAAGGTGCAGCACAAGGCAATCACCGCGCTCTTCCAGGAGGGCGCCAACGTCTGGCAGACGATGAAGATGCGGGAGTTCTATTCTCTGCAGGAAGCCGTGCTCGATGCCTGCCAGGACGCCGCGAAGATGATCGAAGAGATCCTGATCGAAAACTCCTGAGAGGTAGCCGACAATGGAAGGCCTAAATATGAGCATCTGGACGCTTGCGCTGCTGATCGCAGTGGCGCTCGCGTTCGACTTCATGAACGGGTTTCACGATGGCGCCAACTCCATCTCGACGATCGTCGCGACAGGCGCGCTGACTCCCAAACAGGCGGTGCTGTTTGCCGCGTTCTTCAACTTCGCCGCGCTCTGGGTATTCCAGCTCAAGGTGGCGGCAACCATCGGCAAGGGGACCGTCGATCCGAAGTTCGTCGACTATTACGTCATTTTCGGCGCCTTGGTGGGCGCTCTGGCGTGGAACATCATCACCTGGTACTACGGGATTCCGTCATCGTCTTCGCACGCGCTGGTCGGCGGGCTGGTCGGCGCGACGGTCGCCAAGGCGGGCTCGGGTGCGCCGATCGTCTGGGAAGGCTTCGGCAAGATCCTGGCGTTCATCATCATTTCGCCGCTCGTCGGGGTGATCATCGGCGGGCTGCTCATGGTGCTGGTGGCTTGGGTGTTCCGAAACCAGTCACCGTATCAGGCAGGGAAGTGGTTCAAAGGCGGGCAGCTTTTTGCTGCTGCAGCCTATAGCCTGGGTCATGGAGGAAACGACGCGCAGAAGACGATCGGCATCATCTGGCTGCTGATGATCACTGCCGGCGTGGCGACCAAGGACCAGTCGACGCTGCCGTCATGGGTCATCTACTCGTGCTACTTCGCCATCGCCTGGGGAACCTATCTCGGTGGCTGGCGCATCGTCAAAACGATGGGCACGAAAATCACCAAGCTCAACGCGATCAGCGGCTCGTGTGCTTCGATGGGGGGTGCAATTACGCTTGGACTGGCAACGCTGGGGGGTATCCCGGTGTCGACGACGCACACGATTACCGGCGCCATCATCGGTGTCGGAGCGGCGACCGATGTCAAGGCCGTGCGTTGGGCGATTACCGCCAATCTGCTCGTTGCCTGGGTGCTGACGATTCCGGCTTCTGGCCTGATCGCCGCGCTGTTCTGGTACATCGGGACGAAGTTCCTGTAGGCCAGGAGCGTCTTCTGCTCGGGAACCGGACGCCCCGGCAACGGGGCGTCGAGCGCGTCAAGCCATAGTAACCAGTCAATAGTCATCACCACAGTTAATCAAGGGAGGTAATCATGTTACCCAAGCGGTCCGAGTTTTTTGAGCTTCTCGCGGCACACAGCGAACGAGTCCTGGCTGGCGCCAACGCCATGCTGCGTCTGGTCAGCAGTCTGGGGGTCAGCAAGGGCGATGTCGCCGCGCTGGTCGAGGAGATCAACATGAACGAGGCAAGTTCGGACCAGATCAAGGCTGACCTGATCACGATGCTGCACAAGTCCTTCGTCACGCCGCTCAACCGCGATCAGGTCTATGCGCTGACGCTGGACATCGATAGCGTGATGAACAAGGTGCAGGATGTCGCGCAAGCAGTCACGATCTACAACATCACCGAGTCGAGCCGCGAGTCGCACGAGTTGGCGTCGATGACCGTTGATGCGTGCACGCGCCTGACGCGCGCGATCGCATCGCTGAAGGAGCGCGAACGTAACCAGGAGACGGTCAATCTCTGCGTCGAGATTGAGCGTATCGAAGAGAAGTCCGTCGCTGTCATCTACAAGGCGATCAAGGCCCTGTTCGATGCCGAGGGCGACAACCTTGCTGCCATGCGCGCGATGCGCATGCGGCAGTTTTACTCACTGCAGGAGAAAGTGCTGCGGGCGACCAAGAAATCGGCCCAGACGCTTGAGGAGATCCTCCTGCAGAATGCTTGATCGCTTGCCTCGTGCTTGCCTTCTGCGCCGGTCGGTGAGAGCCCGGTCGGCGCTTCCCGACATGATGGCGAAGACGACGATTCCCGCCGGCGAAGCTGCGCAGCGCGTGGTGCTGCCGGGCGATTGAGCGCGCGCTGCCATGTCCGATTTGGCCGGCAGCGCAGTCGTCGCTTCGCTACAACACTTCAAGGGTATAGCCTTTCCTGGCGACATACGCTGTCGGCAGATTCTGGTTACCGGTCCGCCAGGTGCAGGCAAGAGCACATTGATCACGCGCCTTG
>WBZP01002526.1_pt1 | contig 20901 bp, 17 predicted proteins | sample 5204301 | NCBI WGS metagenome assembly WBZP01 (sample SAMN12412401, study PRJNA552823) | activated sludge metagenome | isolation source: activated sludge from nitrification reactor of wastewater treatment plant... | place: USA: Pennsylvania | collected 2017
CGAACTCGCCGCAGCGGGGGCGTCAGCCCTGCGATCGCGGATCGCCGCAGACTTTGCTCCGGACTATCCCCGACACCAAGCGGCTGCCGACCCGTGTGCCTCGATCGCTTTCCTGGCGCCACCCGTCGCGGACCAGGCCACCCCCTTTGCGGGCGTCGCATCCGCGCTGGCTGCGGCCGAGGTGCGGATGCGCCGATCCGCCGGCGGGCTCGCACCCGGTGCCGGCTGGCGCGACGACGGCATTAGCTGGACACCGGAGACCGCCTTGGTTGCCTTGGCGTGGGCCGGCTTAGGTGAACAAGGCCGAGCACGAAGCCTCCTGACGTGGCTACAGGCGCATCGCACGGCAGCTGGGTCGCTGCCCGAGAAGGTGCTCTACGACGGTCGTCCCGCGGCCGTTGCCCCCTTGGGGTGGACGGCAGCGCTCTGTCTTCTGGCCTTGCGCCGGCTCGACCAGGGCTAGCTGCAGGCCCTCAGTGTGCGGAGCCGCTCGCCGGCTCCACGAGCTCGACAAGAATGCCGCCGGCATCCTTGGGGTGGATGAAGTTGACCCGGCTGTTGGACGTGCCGCGCTTGGGCACCTCATAGAGCAGGCGCAGCCCACGCTCGCGCAGGGTCTGACAGACGGCGTCGATATCGGCCACGCGATACGCCATCTGCTGGATCCCCGGACCGCTGCGGTCGAGGAACTTGGCGATCGTGGACTGCGGGGAGAGCGGAGCCAGCAACTGGATGCACGACCCAGAGTCGCCCACGCCCATCATGGCCTCGCGAACGCCCTGCTCCTCGTTGGTCTCCTCGTGGAGCATGCGCATGCCGTACTTCTCGGTGTAGAACGCGATCGCCACGTCCAGATCGGGCACCGCAACCCCGACGTGATCGATCATGGTGAACAGGTTCTGGGTGGGGTCAGCCATGGCTTCAGCGTATGCCGCTGACCGCCTGGCGCGAGCGTGGCGCCGGTCACCCTGGTGGTGAGGGTCACCCGCAACGGGGGTCGGCTCACGGCATACCTGCTCGGTAGAGTCGAACAGGACTGCCCGGACGTCACTCGAAAGGCTCGCCATGTCTGCTGACCCCACCGTTATCGTCGCCGGAGCTCGCACTCCGATGGGCCGCATGAGCGGCTCCCTCAAGGGCTTTAGCGGCTCTGACCTCGGCGGCTTCGCCATCAAGGGAGCGTTGGAGAAGTCGGGAGTCGCTCCTCAGGATGTCGACTACGTGATCATGGGCCAGGTGCTCTACGCCGGCGAAGGCCAGATCCCCGCTCGCCAGGCGGCCACCAAGGCCGGGATCCCGATGAGCGTGCCCGCGCTCTCCATCAACAAGGTGTGCCTCTCCGGGCTCGACGCCATTGCCCTCGCGGATCAGCTCATCCGGATTGGCGAGTTCGAGATCGTCGTCGCTGGCGGCCAGGAGTCGATGACCAACGCCCCGCACCTGCTCGAGAAGAGCCGCGACGGCTACAAGTACGGCAATGTGACGCTGCGCGACCACATGGAGTACGACGCCCTCACCGACGTCTTCACCCATCAGGGCATGGGCGCCCTGACTGAGTCTGCGAACACCGGCGAGTATGCCGTGACGCGCGAGGAGCAGGATGCCTTCTCGGCACGCAGCCACCAGAACGCAGCAAAGGCGTGGAAGGACGGCTACTTCGACGACGAGGTGGTGGGCATCTCCATCCCACAGCGCAAGGGAGACCCGATCGAGTTCCGCGCCGACGAGGGCGTGCGAGCGGACACCACCCCGCAGTCCCTGGGCGGCCTTCGCCCGGCTTTTGCGAAGGATGGCACCATCACGGCCGGCAGCGCCTCGCAGATCTCCGATGGCGCCTGCGCGGTCGTGGTCATGAAGAAGTCCAAGGCCGAGGAACTCGGCCTGACCTGGCTGGCCGAGATTGGTGCGCACGGCAATGTCGCCGGCCCCGACTCCGTCTTGCAGTTGCAGCCCGCCGAGGCGATCAAGCACGCGTGCGCCAAGGAAGGCATCGACGTTGCAGATCTCAAGGTCATCGAGATCAATGAGGCATTCGCCGCCGTCGGGCTCTCCTCGACCAAGGCGCTCGGGGTGGACCCCGAGATCGTCAACCCCAACGGCGGCGCCATCGCCATGGGTCACCCGCTCGGGATGTCCGGTGCCCGCGTGGTGCTCACGCTGGCCAACGAGCTGAAGCGTCGTGGCGGTGGCTCTGGTGCGGCCGCGCTCTGTGGCGGTGGCGGTCAGGGCGACGCCCTCATCATCACCGTTCCCGCCCAGGCCTGAGCGCGCTGAGCACCTCCTGAGCAGTTTCCGCGCGGTCGACGTCCCCGATCTGGTCCAACAGGCCCGATCGGGGCGTCCGCGCGCGGTGGCTCGCCTCATCTCGCTGGTCGAGGACGCCCATCCCAGCGTGCCCGCGCTCATGGAGGCGCTTATGCCGTTTTCCGGGCGGGCCCACGTCATCGGGCTGACCGGCGCTCCCGGAGTCGGCAAGTCCACGACCACCAGTGCGCTGGTCGCCGCCTTCCGCGCTCGGGGTGCGCGAGTGGGCGTGCTTGCGGTCGACCCGTCCTCGCCATTCTCCGGAGGGGCGTTGCTGGGTGACCGCATCCGCATGCAGGAGCACGCGGCCGACCCCGAGGTCTTCATCCGTTCGATGGCCACCCGTGGGCACCTCGGGGGGTTGTCGTGGGCGGCCCCGGCGGCGGTCCGCGTCCTGGATGCCGTGGGCTGCGATGTCGTGCTCGTCGAGACCGTGGGTGTGGGCCAGTCCGAGGTCGAGGTAGCCGGTGCCGCGGACACCACGATCGTGCTGCTCGCCCCCGGGCTCGGCGATGGCATCCAAGCGGCCAAGGCCGGCATCTTGGAGATCGGCGACATCTTCGTGGTCAACAAGGCTGATCGGGAGGGCGCGGACGCCACGGTTCATGACCTGCGGCATATGGTCGCGCTCGCCGAGCGTCGGGACGCCGGGGCTTGGCGGCCACCCGTGGTGAAAACGGTGGCGATGACGGGTCATGGCATCGAAGACCTGATGAGCGCGGTCGACAAACATCGATCGTGGCTCCACGTGGAGCACCTCCAGGAGCGGCGCGTCGATCGTGCTGTCCGCGAGATCGAGGCCCTGGCCTTGGAGCGCCTGCGGACCCGGACGGGCGCTGCCACCGCACATCGCGCCGTGCGTGATCTTGCGGCCGCTGTCGTGGCCGGTCGCACCTCGCCGTATGCCGCGGCTGAGCAGGTTGTCGCCGTACTCACCAGCGCCCAAGCACCTGATCGCTAGGAGTCTCGATTTGGCCGTCGTTGCTCCCGTGAGCCACCCTGGATAGTCAGCCAGCACGAAGGAACCCCTCCCATGCTCATCGTCGTCAAGCGCGTGATCGGCGCGCTCATGGCCCTCGCCGGGGTCGCGCTCACCGCGCTCGGCGCATGGTTCGCCACCCAGTTAGGGGGCGAGGGCGTCGCGCGTTTCCAGGTCACTCCGTCTTCGGGCACCTCCCTGATCGTGCTGCGTCCCGACCTGCTCAACCGGGTGCCCAGCCCGGTGCAGATCAGTGCGACCACGACCGCCGGTGGGACCGTGTGGATCGGTCGCGCCGGGCCCAGCGATGCCAGCGCAGCCCTGGGTTCGGCCAAGGTGCTGGACGTCACGGGCCTCGCTGTGCGTGAGTGGACCTTGCTGACGAGCACCACGGGCACGAGCGCAGCCAAGCCCCTGGGGGGAGCGGACTTGTGGCGCGAGCAGACCACGGCGCAGTCGTCAGCAGACATCACCATCACCCAAGACCACGCTCCCGAGACCGTCGTCATCCAGGCCACGAAGGGTTCGATCAGCTCGCTCACGGCAGTGTGGACTCGTAAGACCTGGTTCGTGGAGTCCGTGGTCGCGCTCATCGTTGGGGTCTTTCTCGCTGTGGCAGGCGGCCTGCTGCTCATCCCTCGGCGCGAACACGCTGGCACCCCGGCCGCTGAGGCCGAGCCCGCACTGGTGGCCGAGCCCGCACCGGTGGCTGAGCCCGTAGCGGTGGCCGAGCCCGTAGCGGTGGCCGAGCCCATGCCGGTAACCGACACCGTCGACCCTGCCGAGTCCACGTCGGAGGTGACCCCGTGAATACCACTGGTCGTGGCGGGCTCGTCCGCAGACTCATCCCCGTCATCTTGACCGTGCTCGCCCTCGGCGGATGTGGCGTCTCGGATGCTCTCGTTGGCGTTCATCCCGCCCCGGTTGAGTCGCCACAAGGTGCCCCGCTTGACGCCGACGCGGCCGCAGCGATTGCCACCAGGGTCTTGGACGAGGCTGCCGCCGCCATCGCGGACAAGGGCAAGACGGCTGCCGCCGCTCGTGCGGCGGCGATGGGCGGTGACGCGCTCGTCCTTGCCGGCACCGGCAAGGCAAGTGCTGACGCTCCAGCGGATCCGCTATCCACGGCCCGGGAGCCACAGGTGCTGGCGATCTCGGCCGGGCGCGAGTGGCCACGCGCCATCCTTGCGGCCCGTCTCGACAGTGATGGTGCTCGCCAGATGTTGCACGTACTGGTCTCTGCCTCGGCCGTCGAACCGTTCAAGCTCGTGGCCTCAACCCCGATGCTGCCGGGTGCCCAATTGCCCGCTGCTGGCGACCTCGCCGCTGGCGCTCCGCTGGTGAGCGCGGCGACCACGCTCAAGGTTCCGGCCGGTTCCGGGCTGACGCTGGCCCCGGTCCAGGCGGCCCAGGCCTACGCCGCGGCCCTGGCGGTGCCGGCACCCAAAGCCAACCCCGCGGTCTCCGTCAAGGACTCCTTCGCCACGACCCTGGCCACCACGGCCGCCGCCCAAAACAAGGCCCTGGCGAAGTTGGCAACGCTGACCCAGACACACGTGGCCGCAACCAAGAACCTGGTCGGATTCCGGCTGGCCGACGGAAGTGCCGTGGTCTTTACCCTGCTCACCCGGACCGACACCATCAAGGTCGGTGCCGGTGCCAAGGAAATCGTCCTGCCAGCGGAGTACAAGGCCATCACCGGCAAGGCCAAGGCCACCAAGGCGGTGACCTTGACCTCGCTGGAGCCGGTGATCCTCCTGGTGCCCTCGGCCGGAGCCGTCACCGCGATCGGCGCGGAGGAGATCCTCGTGTCCGGGAAGGCCAGCTGACCAGGGCAAGTGCTCATTGAGCGCCAGCCTTTGGCACAATCACGCCCATGACTGAGCAGACCCCCGCAGGCGTCCGAGGCGCCGTGGACCTCACCGCAATGGCCGGCGCGTTGCCGACCACTGGGAGCGCAATGGCATCCTCCGATGTGGCCGCAGTGCCGCCCGCAGTGCCGGCCGAACTGGTGGTCCAGGTCACCGCCGAGAATCTGCAGTCCGCCTTGGGTCGCAGCCTGAGTGTGGCTGGAGTGCTGGTGGTCTGGTCCTCAGCGCACCCGCAGACCGGCATTCTCGTGGAGGAGCTCGGCGCGCTAGCCCTCGAGCTTGAGGGTCGTCTCCTGGTCTTGAGCGCCGATGTCGCGACCGACCCCATGCTCATGCAGGTCTTCCAGCCGCTGCTCACGCAGGCCTTTGGGCAGGCGGCGGTACCTGCGACCTTCGGAGTCCTCCAGGGTCAGCCGATCCCGCTCTTCCCGGGGGTTCCCGCGCAGGATCAGGTCCGCACGGCGATTGACCAATTGCTCCAAGCGGCCGTCCAGAGCGGCATTGCGGGCCGCGTCGAATACACCGCGGTGGACGGCGGGGAGGATGCTCCGCTGCCGCCGCTCCACCAGGAGGCCTTCGATGCCATCGAGCGCGGCGACCTGCCGGCCGCTGCCGCCGCCTATGAGCGGGCACTCGCGGAGAACCCCAAGGATGCCGAGGCTGAAGTGGGCCTGGGGCAGGTTCAGCTGCTTCAACGCACCGACGGGGTGGACCTCGCCGCTGCGCGCGCGGCGGCCGCGGCGGCACCGCAGGACGCTGACGCGGCCTGCCTGGTTGCCGACCTGGATCTCTTGGGCGGTCACGTCGAGGATGCCTTCGGCCGCCTTCTCGACCTGATCAGGACCAGCGACGGTGCCACCCGTGACCGAGCGCGGACGCATCTGATCGAGCTGTTCGCCGTTGTGGGCAATCACGACGAGCGCGTCAAGCGTGGTCGCACCGCCCTGATGAGTGCGCTGTTCTGACCCGTGCTCACTGCTGCCACGACCTACCCCGAGGTCCTTGACGACCGGATCGGCTTCAGCCTGCCCGCGGACGATGCCCAGGTCACCCAGGTGTGGCTGGAATGCGATTCCGTGATCCCCGGTGACCGCGCCTTCACCCGCGACGGCCAGCATTGGCGGCTCGAGCTGCCTCGCCCGGCCCTCTCGCGGCTGGAGTACCGCTTCAGCCTCCAACGAGGGGATGCCTACGAAAGCGTCCTCGACGCGGCCAACCCACGACGCGTGGACACGGCCTTCGGCCAACGCTCGGTCCTCGAGTTGCCCGGCTATGCCGCCCCGTGGTGGCTCACCGCTCCGCAGATCGCCGGTGATCATGACTCGCTGATGCTGGCGGGCGAAACCGGTGGTGAAGTCCCAGTAACGCTCTGGGCACCCACGGACTTAGCCGATCGTGAACCGGCCCCCTTGCTCTTGGTCCACGACGGACCGGAGTACGACCAACTAGCCTCGCTCACGGCATACAGCGGCGCGCTGATCGCCGCCGGTGTCTTGCCCCCGCACCGGATCGCGCTGGCGCACCCGGTGATGCGCAACGCTTGGTACAGCGGATCGCCGGCCTACCTGCGAACCATCGCGCAGGCCGGGCTCGGACGGATCGAGGAGCGCTATGCCGTGGCGAGCCCGGTGGTGGTCATGGGCGCATCGCTGGGCGGCTTGACGGCCCTGCTGGTAGGCCTCCTGGCGCCGCAGATCGGTGGGGTCTTCGCTCAGTCCGGGTCCTTCTTCCAGCCCTACTTGGATGAGTCAGAGGCGGGCTTCCCGTACTTCGGTCGCATCACGACCGCCGTGAGCAATGTGCTCGATGCGCCGCACGCTGACCGGCCCCTGCGGGTGGGTATGACCTGCGGTGTCCTTGAAGAGAATGCGGCAAACAACCGGATGATGGCCTCCGCGCTGCGCAAGGCCGGTCACGACGTCAGCCACGTGGAAGTCGCTGACCTGCACAATTACACGGCGTGGCGGGACAGTCTTGATCCGACACTGACTGAGGTCTTGCGGGACCTTTGGGCCTGACGGCAGGGTTGGGGCCCATGCAGGCTGCTCGCGCTCGACTCGACCTTCCCTCCGGTGGGGGTGCGCTCGAGGTGATCCGTTACGGTCACTGGGGGCGTCCCGTGCTGCTCTTCCCCTCGGAAGGTGGCTCCGCGGTCGATGCCGCCGGCAACGGCATGCTGGCGGCCTGCAGCGAGCTCATCGAGTCCGGGCGGATGAGCTTGTTCTGTGCGGACTCCATGGATGGGGCGACCTGGTCCGATCAATCGATTCCGACCGAGGAACGTGCGCTGCGCCATGGCGTCTATCACCGTTGGCTGGTGGAGGCCGCGGTCCCGTGGATTGTGGAGCAGTGCGGCGGAGCCGGGGAGATCATCACGACCGGGGTATCACTCGGGGCCTACCATGCCGTCCACTTCGCCCTCCAACGGGCCGACCTAGCGCCGCTCGCGATCGGGCTCTCCGGCAATTACGACCCCACCAGTTGGAATGGCTGGGGCGAGTTGGGCGACGCGAGCTACTTCGCCAACCCGGCGGCATACGTGCGCAATATGGAAGGCGACCATCTCGAGTGGATTCGTTCCCGACTCTCGATCGTGCTCGTGGTCGGCCAAGGTCCCTTTGAGGTTTCGCCCACGCGCTCGCTCGCTGCGACGACCGAGTTCGCTGCGACCTTGCAGGAGAAGGGGATTCGCCATGAGCTCGATGTGTGGGGCTTTGACAGTGCCCATGACTGGCCGTGGTGGCAGCGCCAGCTAGCCCACCATCTGCCCCGATTTGTCTGACCGTTCACCGTCGAAAGGACCCTCACCTCATGCCACGTACCGATCACCTCATCGGACTGCTCCTGGGTGCCGAGGAGGACTGGCCCACGGCATTCGAGGCATTGGCCCGACGACTGGGAGTGCTGACCGCACCCGATGGCACCCGGCACACCATTAGCACCGAACGGGTCTCCATCGAGCCCTTCAACCTGCGGGACCGGCCGCGCCACGAGCTGGTGATCGACCGGCTGGCGTATTGGTATTACCACCCGCGTGAGTGGCTCAAGAAGATCGCGCTCATGGATGACGTGTACCTGCTCAATAGTCCCTTCACCTTCCAGTCGATGGAGAAGCACTCGGCCTACTGCGCCCTCATGCGCTTGGGCATGAACGTGCCGGAGACCGTGCTCGTGCCGTACAAGCACCCGGTCGACAACGCCCGCTGGGCGTACACCTCGGCGAAGTACAACAAGCAGTTCAACCTCGACGAACTGGCGGACGCGATGGGCTACCCGCTGTTCATGAAGCCCTTCGACGGGGGCGGCTGGCGGGGCGTGTCGATGGTGCGCGACCGGGATGAATTGCATCGCTCCTATGACGACTCCGGGGAGATGCTCATGCACCTCCAAGAGTCGATTGCCGACTACGACGTCTTCGCCCGGGCGCTGACGATCGGCCCGGAGACCATGGTCATGCGCTTCCGACCTGATGAGCCGATGCACGACCGGTATGCCGTGTCGCACGACTTCCTCACGCCCGAGGTGGGGGCGGAAGCGGTCACCATCTCGCAGACGGTGAATGCGCTTTTCCGTTGGGAGTTCAACTCGTGCGAGATGTTGGTCAAGGACGGGGTGGTCTATCCCATCGACTACGCCAATGCCTGTCCGGATGTCGCGGTGACTTCGCTGCACTACTACTTCCCGTGGGCGATGCGGACCTTGCTGACGTGGTCAGCCTTCTGCGCGGTCACTGGCCGCAAGGCCAAGACTCAGGTCGATACCGCGCCCTGGTTTGCGATTGCCGACGATCCGGAGTTGAGCTACCAGGACAAGCTGGCCGGATACCAGCGGTTGGCGGATGCGCACTTCGACCGGGATCGGTATGCCGAGTTCTGCGCCACGACGATGCCTCATATCGACGAGATGGTCTTGGAGTGGATTGACTCCGACGAGTTCCGGCGCCTGATGATCTCGACGATTCACCAGACGTACCCGCCGCATGAGTGGGAGCGCTTCGAGGGGCACTTTGGTGGGCTGCTCGGAATGTGGGTGCGAGACCAGCGGGTGTCTGCGTCCTCGTAGTTCTCCACAGCGCGTGCGGGGTTTCAGCCCCCGAGCGCAGCGCTCACGACCTCGCGAGCCTCGGCCTGGACCTGCGCCAGGTGCTCCGGTCCACGGAAGCTCTCGGCATAGATCTTGTAGACGTCTTCGGTCCCGGAGGGCCGCGCGGCAAACCAGGCCGACTCGGTGGTCACCTTGAGTCCACCGATGGCCGCCCCATTCCCGGGCGCCTGGGTGAGCGTTGCGGTAATCGGCTCGCCCGCCAACGAGGACGCGGTGACATCGGCCGGCGAGAGCGCACCCAGCCTGGCCTTCTGCTCTCGGTTTGCCGGGGCATCAATGCGCGCATAGGCCGGCTCACCATGACGGGCGACCAAGTCGGCATACAGCTGGCTCGGCGTCTTCCCGGTCGCGCCCAGGATCTCGGAAGCCAGCAGCGCGAGGATGATCCCGTCCTTGTCCGTGGTCCACACCGAGCCATCGCGGCGCAGGAAGGATGCGCCTGCGGACTCTTCGCCGCCGAAGGGCCCCGACCCGTCCAATAGCCCAGGGACGAACCACTTGAAACCCACCGGCACCTCGACCAGCCGTCGGCCCAGGTCCGCGGCCACCTTGTCGATCATCGAACTCGACACCAGCGTCTTGCCAACGAAACCATCGCTGCGCCACTGCGCACGCGCCCCGCCATAGAGGTACTGGATCGCCACAGCCAAGTAGTGATTAGGATTCATCAACCCGCCGTCTGGCGTCACGATGCCATGCCGGTCGGCGTCGGCGTCATTCCCGGTGGCGACGTCGTAGGCGTCGCGCTGCCCAATCAGGCTGGCCATCGCGCTGGGCGAGGAGCAGTCCATCCGGATCTTGCCGTCCCAGTCCAGGGTCATGAATCGCCAGGTCGCGTCCACGAGCGGGTTGACCACCGTCAGGTCGAGTCGGTGCCGCTCCGCGATCGCTCCCCAGTAATCCACCGCAGCACCCCCGAGCGGGTCCGCGCCGATCCGCACACCGGCGCCGCGAATGCGGTCGATGTCGATCACGCTTGGCAGGTCGTCGACATAGGTGCCCATGAAGTCGTATGCCGCACAGGCCGCTCGCGCCCGTTCGAAGGGCGTCCGTCGAACTCCGGTCAAGCCAGCTCGGATATAGGCATTGGCGCGGGCCGCGATCACCTTGGTGGCGTCGCTGTCGGCCGGCCCACCGTGCGGCGGGTTGTACTTGAAGCCACCATCCTGGGGTGGGTTGTGCGATGGTGTGACCACGATGCCGTCCGCCAGTCCAATCCCCGCGCGCAGGTTGTCGACGGCCGGCACCTTGCCGCGGTTCGCGCGCAGGATGGCATGCGAGACCGCCGGGGTCGGCGTGAACCGATCCGCGCTGTCGACCAGGACGCTCACGCCATTAGCGACCAATACCTCGATGGCCGATGCCCACGCCGGCTCGGACAGCCCGTGGGTGTCCCGACCGAGGAAGAGCGGACCGTCGAAACCCTGCTCTTGGCGGTAGTCGCAAATCGCCTGAGTGGTGGCCAGGATGTGCTGCTCGTTGAAGGACGTCTTCAGCGAAGATCCACGATGCCCGGAGGTTCCGAAAGTGACCTGCTGGTCGAGATTTTCGGGGTCAGGCACGCGGGTGTAGTACGCAGTCACCAGGGCCGCGACATCGACAAGATCCTCGGGGGCGGCCAGCTGTCCGGCGCGAGATGACGTCATGGCTCGATCCTTCCACGGGTGTCTCGCGAATCACAGGCCAGCGGCTGCCCGCATGGTCATGCGGCGATACCCGCAGGGGTATCGTTGAAGACATGACCACCACCACGAAGAACCTCGTGGTCCTGGGAGCGGGCACGGCCGGAACCATGGTCGTCAACAAGCTCCGCAAGCGGCTCCCGGCCACCGAATGGGCAATCACCGTCGTCGACAAGGACGACATCCACGACTACCAGCCGGGGTACTTGTTCATCCCCTTCCGGATGAACAAGCCGAGCCAGATTCGCAAGACCAAGCGGCCCTACCTCAACGACGATGTGAACCTCGTCTTCGGTGAGGTCGAGCGGGTCGACGCGGAAGCCTCACAGGTGCATCTGGCCGATGGAACCGTCCTCTCCTACGACCAACTCGTCATCGCCTCCGGCACCACCCCGCGGCCCGATCAGACCGAGGGCATGCTCGGCGAGGAGTGGCACAAGAGCGTCGGCGAGTTCTACACCTACGACGGCTCGATTGCGTTGCGCAAGCAACTCGACGCCTGGACCGGCGGTCGCCTCGTCATCCACATCACCGAGCTCCCCATCAAGTGCCCCGTGGCCCCGCTGGAGTTCACCTTCCTTGCCGACAGCTACCTGACAGAGCGTGGCCTACGGGACAAGACCGAGATCGTCTTCGTCACCCCGCTCGATGGCGCCTTCACCAAGCCCATGGCCAGCAAGCGCCTCGGCAAGCTCCTCACTCAGAAGAACATCGTGGTCGAGACCGACTTCATGATCGAGAGCGTCGACCAGGAAGCCAAGGTCATCCGGTCCTTCGACGAGCGGGAGGTCGCCTACGACCAGCTGGTCACCGTGCCGTTGAACATGGGCGCCGACTTCGTGGCCGCCTCCGGCCTGGGCGACGAGCTCAACTACGTGCCCGTCGACAAGCACACCAACCGGTCCACGGCATACGAGAACATCTGGGCCCTGGGTGACGCGAGCAATCTCCCGACCTCAAAGGCCGGCTCGGTCGCGCACTTCTCGGTCGATGTCTTCGTCGAGAACTTTGAGGACGCGATCGCCGGGCGTCCGCTCAGCCAGTCCTTCGATGGGCATGCCAACTGCTTCATCGAGTCCGGTGGCGGCAAGGCGCTCCTGCTCGACTTCAACTACGACACCGAGCCCATGGGCGGCACCTTCCCGCTGCCCAAGGTCGGCCCGATGAGCCTGCTCAAGGAGAGCCGCGCCAATCACCTCGGCAAACTCGCCTTCCGGCACATCTACTGGAATGCCCTGCTGCCAGGCCACCCGCTCGGGCTGCGCGCCGACATGCAAATCGCCGGCAAGATCCCCGTCTGACCCACCTCACTGACCACCCGAAAGGAATAGCACAATGACCACCACCACGATCGCCGGCCATGAGGTCGAGGTCAATGAGGAGGGCTTCCTGACCAATCCGGCTCAATGGAGCGAGGACCTGGCTCCCGAGTTGGCCCGATTGATCGGTATCGAGACCCTCACCGAGGATCACTGGAAGCTCATCCGCTTCCTGCGCGAGGACCACGCCGCCATGGGCGAGACCGCCACGCTGCGTCGCGCCTCCACCCAGACCGGTATGCCGGTCAAGACCCTCTTCACCTTGTTCCCCGTCAAGCCGGCCAAGAAGATGGCTTACGTCTCTGGTCTGCCCAAGCCGAAGGGTTGCGTGTGACCATGTCTGACACCCCGATTGTCCCGTCGTTCGACGCTGACGAGAGTTCTGGTCGCAAGCTCGCGATCATCTGCTCCAAGGGCAACCTTGACATGGCCTACCCCGGCCTGATTCTGGCGAATGCCGCACTGGGAGAAGGCGTTGAGACGCACCTCTTCTTCACCTTCTGGGGCTTCGACATCATCAACAAGGCCACCATGGGCGACCTGAAGTTCAGCTTCGTCGGCAACACCGCGATGCATATGCCGGGTCACAGCATGGGGATTCACCACATGCTCGGCGCGCTGCCTGGGGCCACCGCCGGGGCGACCAAGTTCCTGAAGAAGCAGATCGCAGATCTGGACGTGCCTGACGTCCCGGAGTTCCTCGAGCTGCTCTCTGGCTCGGGCGCTCACATGTGGGCCTGCCGGCTCTCGGCCGACATGAACCACCTGACTGAGGATGACCTGTACGAAGGCGTCGAGGCCATCATCTCGGCCAGCGACTTCATCGAGTTGACCGATGGGGCTCAGCTGCTCTTTATCTGAAAGCACTGCCCAGTCGAGAGTAGAGAACACGCCGCCTGCCGGATACGGCAGGCGGCGTGTTCTCTACTCTCGACTAAGAGTCGGGGTCAGCAGGCTCAGGCTCAGGCTCAGGCTCAGGCTCAGGCTCAGGCTCAGGCTCAGGCTCGGGGTCAGCAGGCTCAGGCTCGAGGTCTAGCTCGTGCGGCACGAGGTAGATCGCCGAGAGAGCCGCAACGCGCAGCACAACCGAGTGGGCTTGGTCCTGCCACCCGGTGGCTTCGGCAGTGAACACCAGATCGGCCTGGCTCGGCGTGCCTGCGGCGTCAAAACCGCTGGTATCCAAGGCCACTCGCCATTGACCCGCCCGAGGCACTCCCACCCGGAAGCCCTCGTGCGCAGACCCGCTGAAGTTGACCACTGTGACCACGGCGTCGCCCTCGCGGGCGGCATCGGCATAACGCACGTACGACAAGGTGCTGCCGTGGTTGTCATCCGCATCCAGCCACTGGAAGCCGGCGGGGGAGGAGTCCAGCGCCCACAGCGCGGAGTTCTCCCGATAGATCCGATTCAACTCCTTGACCAGGTTGTGCACGCGGTAATGCGCTGGCTGGTCCAGGAGCCACCAGTCCAGGGAGCGGCCGTCGGCCCACTCGGCATACTGGCCGAACTCGGAACCCATGAAGAGCAACTGCTTGCCCGGGTGGCTCCACAAGTAGGCCAGGAAGGCCCGCAGCGTGGCCAGCCGGTTCTCGTCAGATCCAGGCGCCTTGTTGATCAGCGAGCCCTTGCCGTGGACTACCTCGTCGTGGCTGATCGGGAGTACAAAGTTCTCTGAAAATGCGTACATCAGCGAGAAGGTCAGCAGGTTGTGGTGGTACTGCCGGTTGATCGGGTCCTCGGCGAGATAGCGCAGGGTGTCATTCATCCACCCCATGTTCCACTTCAGCCCGAAGCCGAGCCCGCCCTCGTCGGTGGTGCGAGTCACTCCAGGCCAGGAGGTGGACTCCTCGGCCACGGTGACGATTCCAGGCACCCGCTTGTATGCCGTGGCATTGGCCTCCTGCAGCAGGCCAATGGCCTCCAGGTGCTCGCGTCCGCCATACACATTGGGAATCCACTCGCCAGGCTTCCGTGAGTAGTCCAGGTAGAGCATCGAGGCCACCGCGTCCACGCGCAGTCCATCGACGTGGAACTCCTCAAGCCAGTAGGTCGCATTGGCGACGAGGAAGTTGCGCACCTCGAGCCGTCCGAAGTCGAAAACGTGTGTGCCCCAGTCGGGTTGGTCGCCACGCCGCGGGTCCGGGTGCTCATAGAGTGGCAATCCGTCAAAGCGGGCCAGCGCAAAGGCATCGCGCGGAAAGTGCCCGGGCACCCAGTCCAAGATGACGCCGATGCCCGCCTGATGCAGCCGGTCAACGAGATAGCGGAAGTCGTCCGGTGCCCCGAAGCGCGCGGTCGGCGCGAAGTATCCAGTGACCTGGTAGCCCCAGGACGGTCCATAGGGGTGCTCCATCACGGGCAGGAACTCCACGTGCGTGAAGCCCAAGTCGGAGACGTAATTGACCAGATGCTCGGCGAGATCGGCATAGGACAAGCCCTGGCGCCAGGAGCCGAGGTGGACCTCGTAGATCGACATCGGCCCGTCATGCGGGTTGCTTGCCGCCCGCTGCTCCATCCAGGCCGTATCGCTCCAGGTGTAGCCAGACTCATCGACGACGGAGGCCGTATTGGGCGGGCATTCGGTGCGCCGGGCCATCGGGTCAGCCTTGGTCCGGACCACGTCATCCGCGCCGCGGATCTCGTACTTGTAGACCGCGCCTGCACCGACTCCAGGTACGAAGAGTTCCCACACCCCCGAGGTGCCGATCAGGCGCATCGGGTGGACTCGTCCGTCCCAGTCATTGAAGTCACCGATGACGCGAACGGCCTTGGCGCGGGGTGCCCACACCGAGAATGACGTGCCGTGGACCTCGCCCATCGGACCCGAATACCGCTGCACCTGAGCGCCCAGCACCGTCCACAGCTGCTCGTGTCGGCCCTCACCGATCAGATGCAGGTCGATCTCGCCCAAGGTGGGGGCGAACCGGTAGGGGTCGTCCTGTTCGTGCTCGATCCCATCGCCCCAGGTCACCAGGACTCGGTAGTCCATGGTGTGCGCCATCCCCTCGCGCACCGCGGACCAGACGCCCTGTGCCTCATGAGCCAGGGCGAGGATCTCACCGTCCTCGAAGCGCACGCGCACCGCGCCCGCCATCGGCCGCAGGACGCGGATGCGTAGACCGTCCTCCTCCAGGTGTTGACCTAGCAGGTCGTGTGGCTGCTGGTGCCGACCTTGGATCAGGGCCAGAATCGCGCCCGGTACCTCACCCGGGGGAGTGGGCGTCACATCTGCTCCTTACGTCGTGGTGAGTCGTCGGATGGCTCCGAGTGGGATTTCCAGCCAGTCCGGCCGGTTCCGCGCTTCGTAAACCACTTCGTACATCGCCTTGTCGATCTCGTATGCCGCGAGCACGGCAGCGTGTGCGCGGGGATCCTCACCGACCTCAGCGTAGCCGTCGAGGAATGCCGTCTGCGCGTCCTGCACCCAGGCCCGCGCCGACCCTCCGCTGTCGTGCTCCACGCTGCCACCGGCATAGTCGAAGGAGCGCAGCATGCCAGCGATATCCCGCAGCCAGTGATCCGGCCCGGAACGCTCGGCCAGCGGTCGCAGAGGCTCACCCTCGAAGTCGAGCAAGATCCAGCCGTGCTCGGGGGAACGCAGGACCTGACCCAGGTGGTAGTCGCCATGAACCCGCTGCCTGGCCGGCCAGTGGTCGCCCCGAGCCCGCTCCGATACGGCCTCCACCGCTGCCTCCAGGCCGGCGAGTTCGGGCACCTCTGCCACCGCGGCTGCCCGGCGGGCCCGCATCGCGGTCAGCACCTCTTGCACCACCTCCGGGGTGGTGGGGCTGGTGCCCAGGGCGCTGGCCAGAGTGCGGTGAACCTCGGCGGTTGCGCGGCCCAGCGAATGGGCCTCATCGTGCACGGACTCGCCCAGGCGGGCTCGGCGTAGTGCGACCGGCCATGCATCCTCGACTCCGGGCAAGAACTCCTGGGCGAAGGCCAGGTGGCCCTTGGCCGTGCCGGACCCTGCCTCGATCGTGCTTGGCCAGGAGCCGCGCACGGAGCCCACCACATCGGGGACGCGATCGCAGCCGGCTGCACGCAGCGCCGTCTGCACCACGACGTCCGGGTTCTCACCATCGGCGAGCATCCGGAAGATCTTGATGATGACCGGGCGGGCACGTCCATCGCCGGTTGTGCTGTCGATGATGACCGAGCTATTGGACTGCTCACCGCTGACGACCCGCGATCCGCCGACCTGGATCTCATCGGTCCAGGTGGCCGCCCGCTCGCCAATGAAGCGCTCGTCGGGTTCGTCGGTCGCCGAACTGGACTCTGCCTGTGCCCTGCCCAGGATGAGCGCCAGGAGAGCGGCCGCGTACACCGGGTCGTGCGGTGCGTCGTAGACCCAGCGAGGGCCGAGCGTCCCGTGCTCCATCTCGCCGACCAGGGCATGCTCGGCGTCCTGAAGCGGTGAGCCGCGATAGGTGAGCGGGACTTGATACACGATGGGCCGGTCCCCGGCAGTGTCCAGGACGATGTGCGTCTCGATGCCTACCTGCCCCTGCGGGTCACCCAATCGCCAGGCAGCCAGCGAGGTCAGCACGGGCTGGCGGCCTTTGGCGGCATACCAGCGCTGCGAACCCATCCAGGCGGTGAGGAGCTCAAGCTTGCTGGGCCGAAGCCAACTGCCCTTGTGGATAATCGCCATCAGGTCGACTCCAGCGCCAACCAATAGAACCCGCGACCGGCCAGGGTCAGCGTCAACCTGCCATCGTCACCCACAGCGGGGAAGGCCGCGCCACCCACAAGGTCACTGCTCGAGGCGCCGGCCAGCGGATCGGGCAGGGTGAGGGTGACCGACACGGGCGACGGGGAGAGGTTGTTCACGCAGAGCACGACCTCACCATCGACCTCGCTTCGCACGAAGGCGAGCACCGCGGGACTGTCGGCCTGGCAGGTCACAAAGGCGCCTCGCCCGAAGACCGGATGATCCTTGCGAACCGCAAGGATCCCGCGCAGCCAATGCAGCAGCGAGGACGGGGAGGCCATGGCGGCTTCCACGTTGACGGCCTGGCGGTTGAACTGGAGCGAGTCAATGACCGGGAGATAGAGCTTGCCGGGGTCAGCGGTGGAGAAGCCGGCATTGCGGTCCGGCGTCCACTGCATCGGGGTGCGCACGGCGTCGCGGTCGGTGAGCCAGATGTTGTCGCCCATCCCGATCTCGTCGCCGTAGTACAGGCACGGCGAGCCGGGCAACGAGAGCACCATCGCGTGGATCAGTTCGATCTCCGGCCGAGAGTTCCCGAGCAAGGGGGCCAGCCGCCGACGAATGCCCACATTGGCGCGCATCCGCGGGTCGGGGGCGTACCAGCCATACATCGCGGTCCGCTGTTCGGGGGTGACCATCTCCAGGGTCAACTCGTCGTGATTGCGCAGGAAGGTGCCCCATTGAGCACCGCCGGGGATGTCTGGGGTATCGGCGAGGACGTCGATGATCGGCGCGGCGGTCTCGCTGCGCAACGCGTAGTACAACATCGGCATCACCGGGAAGTGGAAGCACATCTGGCATTCCGGCTCCGCCTCGGTGCCGAAGTAGTCGACCACGTCACGGGGCGGCTGGTTGGCCTCGGCGAGCAGGATCCGACCGGGGTACTCGGCGTCCACCATGGCCCGGATCTCGCGGACGATCTGGTGCGTGCGGGGGTGGTTCTCCCCGTTGTGGCCCTCCTCCTCAATGAGGTAGGGAATCGCATCGAGGCGGAAGCCGTCGATCCCCAGGTCCATCCAGAACCGGATGACATCCTTCATGGCCTCAATCACGGCGGGGTTCTCGTAGTTGAGATCGGGTTGGTGGCTGAAGAACCGATGCCAGAAGAACTGCCGACGAATCGGGTCGAAGGTCCAATTGGACTCTTCGGTATCGACGAAGATGACGCGCACGCCGGCATAGGTCTCGTCGCTATCGGACCACACGTAGAAGTCGCCGAAGGGTCCGTCCGGGTCGCTGCGACTTGCCTGGAACCAGGGATGCTGGTCGCTGGTGTGGTTCATCACGAAGTCGGTAATGATCCGTATGCCGCGAGCGTGCGCCTCCGCGACCAACTGCTGGAAGTCGGTGAGCGTGCCGAACTCGGGCAGGACCGCCGTGTAGTCGGCGATGTCATAGCCGCCATCGCGTAGCGGCGACGCGTAGAAGGGCGGGATCCACAGGCAGTCCACGCCCAGCCACTGCAGGTAGTCCAAGCGCGCGATGACCCCGGTGAAGTCGCCGGTGCCCGATCCGGTGCTATCGCCGAAGGCTCGGACGAGGACTTCATAGAAGACCGCGGTCTTGAACCACTCGGGGTCGTGCTTGAGGCCGGGATGGGCGGGCGGAATGCTGGCCAGGGTCATGGCTACCTCGCGACCGCGACGACGTGGATGGGTTCGGTTTCGGGACCTAGGCGGACGTAGGTGTCCTTGGTCCACGCCCAGTGCGCGCCGGTGACGTGGTCCTGGACCGCGATGGTGTCATCCCAGCCCGCTCCCAGCGAGGGCATGTCGAAGTGGACCGTGGTCGCGCGCGTCGAATGGGGGTCAAGGTTCACCACGACGATCACCGTGTCCTGTGTTCCATCGGCCAGAGTTCGGGTCTTGGAGAACGCCATCACGGACTCGTCGTCGGTGACGTGGAAGGTGATATTGCGCAGCCAGTGCAGCGCCGGGTGGGCCTTGCGGATGGCATTGATCGTCGTGAGGTAGCCAGCCAGCGACTGGCCTTCCTTGGCTCCGCCGGGCTCGTAGTCGGCCCACGTGCGGTCCTTGTACTCGTACTTCTCGTTGTCGATCTGCTCCTCGGCGCCCGGGCGCGCGACATGCTCCATAAGCTCGTAGCCCGCGTAAATGCCATAGGTCGGGACCAGGGTCGCGGCCAGCATGGCCCGCAGCTTCCACGCGGCCGGCCCGCCGAACTGCATATATGGCGTGAGGATGTCGTGGGTGGTGGGCCAGAAGCTGGGCCGCATGTATGCCGCTGCCTCACCGGAGAGTTCGGTGAGATAGGCGGTGAGGCCGGCTTTGTCATTGCGCCAGGCGTAATACGTGTAGCTCTGCTGGAAGCCGATCTTGCCCAGCGTATGCATCATGGCCGGCTTGGTGAAGGCCTCGGCCAGCCAAATCACCTCTGGGTGCTCTCGGGCCACATCTTCAATCAGCCACTGCCAGAACTCCACGGGCTTGGTGTGCGGGTTGTCGACCCGGAAGATCTTGACGCCGTGGTCGATCCACACCTGGACAACCCGGCGGACCTCGGCGTAGATCCCGGCCGGGTCATTGTCGAAGTTCAGTGGGTAGATGTCCTGATACTTCTTGGGCGGGTTCTCGGCATACGCGATCGTGCCGTCGGCGCGCGTGGTGAACCACTCGGGGTGCGCGGCCACCCACGGGTGATCGGGAGAGCACTGCAGCGCCAAGTCCATGGCCACCTCGAGCCCGAGCCGCTCGCTCTCGGCGACGAAATGGTCAAAGTCCGCAAAGGTGCCCAGATCTGGGTGAATCGCGTCGTGACCACCATCGGGCGAGCCGATGGCATAGGGGCTGCCGGGATCGTGTGGGCGAGCCTCGAGGGTGTTATTCGGCCCCTTCTTGGCTGCCTGCCCGATCGGGTGGATCGGGGTCAGATAGACCACGTCGAAACCCATCGCGGCGATCGCCGGCAAGCGCTCTGCGGCGGTGCGCAAGGTCCCGCTACTCCAGCGGTGCTCCTTCTCGTCGTAGGTCGCTCCCTCGCTTCGGGGGAAGATCTCGTACCAGGCGCCGCTCAACGCGAGTTCGCGTTCGACGAGCAGCGGGTATGCCGCCGAGGCGGTGAGGTACTCGCGCAGCGGGCGGGCGTTGGCCTCCGCGACCACGGCCAGGTCGGTGCCAGCGGCCAGTCGATCGGTGGCGCTAAGGCTCACGTCGCGCAGCGAGGTGATGGCGGCGGTCAGGGCAGCGCGCTGGTCCTTGGTGCGCTCGTGGGCCGGGTCGGCCAGGAGGCGCTCGAGCAACCGGGCGCCCTCCTCGAGCATGAGTTCGGTGTCGACGCCGGCCTGCACCTTAATGGTCGCATCGTGGTGCCAGGTGCCGTACGGATCGGACCAGCCCTCGACGCGGAAGTGCCACAGGCCGGTGCGGGGGAGCGCGACGGCTGCCGCCCAGGTGTTCAGGCCGGGGTTGGTGCAGGTCATCGGGATGAGCGATTCGCTGCCGTCCGGGTCGATGAGCACGACGTTGGCGTTGACCGCGTCATGGCCCTCCCGGAAGACGACCGCGGTGATGTCGAACTGCTCGCCCACCACGGACTTCGCGGGGCGCAGACCGTGGTCAACGACGGGCGCGACATCCTGGACCGGAATCCGGCCGATTGGCGACTGCGGGGGCACGCTTCGCGGTGGTGGGCTCGGGACGGCCTGTTCGGGCAGGGTCGCGGCCTTCGTGCGCGCGCTGGACTTTCGCTGACTCACGACGATGACGGTACCTGTGCGAGAGCGTTTACATAAGCCCCACCGGTGGCCCACCGGTGGCCTCGCCCGGAGGTTCGTCCGGGCGGGCCATGTGGTCGGGGTGACAGGATTTGAACCTGCGGCCTTCCGCTCCCAAAGCGGACGCGCTACCAGACTGCGCCACACCCCGTGGCGACCGCACGGCATACCCGGGCTCAGATGACGTGAGTTTGG
>WBZP01002528.1_pt1 | contig 20900 bp, 18 predicted proteins | sample 5204301 | NCBI WGS metagenome assembly WBZP01 (sample SAMN12412401, study PRJNA552823) | activated sludge metagenome | isolation source: activated sludge from nitrification reactor of wastewater treatment plant... | place: USA: Pennsylvania | collected 2017
TGAACACCGTCCAGCCCGCGGCCTGTTCCTTGCGCTCGGCCTTTTCGCTCTTGCCGAGAGCTTCCTTGACCTTCGCCAGCACGGATTCGAACTCGGCCGTCTTGTCGGGCTTGATGAGCACGGTGATCGTGGCTGCATCCCCGTCAAGCGCCAGCACCGGCGCCGCCGGCTGTGCCGCATCCTGCGCGAACGCGGGCGCAGCAACCATCGCGAGCGACAGCGCGACACCCATCGAGAACGTCCGAATACCGAAACCTCGAAGCATTGACCAGCCTCCTTACAGCATGGAAAGACCGCGCTACTCTACCGCAAACCGGGGTCGAGCAACACGTTCATGGCGTCATTAGCCACCAACATCCCCGTGCGCGTCAAGAAAATCCGCCGGTCGGGCTCGTGCACCAGATGCCCCGCGCGCACGAACGGCTCGAGGGCCGCGCCGTAGCGCGCCCACACGTCGAGGCCGTAGCGCGCGCGGAATCGCGGCAGATTCAGGCCCTCCGCGAGTCTCAGCCCCATGATGAGCGCCTCCGCGCACCGCGTCACGGGATCGCGCGGCCAGCGTTCCGCCACCACGTCCGCACCCGCCTCGACGCGCTGGATGTAGTCGGTCGTGCCGCTCACCACGCGCCAGCGGATGTCGTCGACGGCTCCGTGCGCACCCGCCCCGAAGGCCAGCCAGTTCCCGTCGCGCCAGTAGTGCAGGTTGTGCCGGCTCTCGCGGCCCGGACGCGCGACGTTGGAGATCTCGTACTGGCGATACCCCGCCGCCTCGAGCGCCGCCATGGTCTCGAGGTACATGTCCGCGGCATCGTCGTCGGGCGCCACCGACCAGTCGCTTCGCGCCATCGCCTCTTTGAGCGGCGACTGCGGGTAGATCTCGAGCAGATACACCGAGGCGTGATCGGGCGCCACCTCGATCAGCCGGGCAATCGACGTCCGCAGGTGCTCGGGTCGCTGCTCGGGCAGCCACAGCATGAGGTCGCAGCTCAGGTTGTCGACGCCGGCCCGTCGCAGCTCGTCGACCGCCGCGGCCGCCCGTGCCGCCGAGTGCAGACGGCCGAGGCGCGCCAGTTCGTCGTCACGGAACGACTGCACGCCGAGGCTGACGCGGTTGACCCCTGCCGCAAGGTAGCCGGCGGCGCGGTCGGGCGACACGCTTTCCGGGTTGGCCTCCATGGTCACCTCGGCGTCGGCCGACACGACGAAGGCGGCGCGGCAGGCTGCGACGACGCGCCCGATCTGCTCGGGCGCCAGGACCGACGGGGTGCCGCCCCCGAAGTAGATGGAGTCGACGTCGATGGCCGCGGCATGCCGGCCGATGTCGGTCACGAGGGCGTCGACGTAGCGCGCCTGCACGGCGTCGTCGACGAGACCGCGTGTGAAGTTGCAGTAGGCGCAGATCGCCTGGCAGAACGGAATGTGGAGATAGAGGCCGGGCACGGCCGCCGCCCTAGACCGATCCGCCCTTGCCCCCGGCCCAGCGCAGGTCGGCCGAACCGCCCGGCCGCCGCAGCGAGGCGCGGGCCATGCCACGCGTGCGATCGGGGACCCCGCCGCCGCGCTTGCCACGCTCGAGCAGCTCGCGTTCCCGCTCCGCCCGCGCGATGTCAGTGGCGGTCGGGTGCAGGCCGTACTCACGCACGTCGGGCCCGTCCATCTCGACATCGATGCACATCTCGAGCAGGCGCGACCGCGTCCGCTCGCCGAGCTGCACGCGGATCGACTGCAGGTCGTCGAGCGCCGTGCCATTGCCGAGGTTCGTGGTGAAAATGGTGGCTCGCCGCTCGCTGTAGCGCGTGTTGACCACGAGGCCCAGCGTCTCCTGCACCCATTCGGACGTCTTCTCGGCGCCGAGATCGTCGAGCACCAGCAGGTCGGCGTCGAGCACCGGCCGCAGCACGTCCATCTCGGTGGTGTCGCCCTGCCCGAAGCTCTCGCGCACGAGCTTCAGCAGCTCGCGCGTCTCGTAGAAGTAGCCGCGGGCGCCCTTCTGCTGGATGACCGTCTTGAGGATGGCGACGGCGAGATGAGTCTTGCCGACCCCGTGCCGTCCGCGGAGCAGCAGTCCGCGCTCGATCACCGGGAACGCGCTGACGAAGGCCTGGGCGCGCCGCTGCGCTTCACGCAGCGAGTCGGTGTTCTGCTCGAAGTTGGTCAACTCGCAGTGACGATACCGCTGCGGGATACGGGCATGCTGCAACTGGTGCAACGACAACGTGGCCCGCCAGCACGCACAGCGGCGCACGCGCTCGACGCCGTCGACGACATCGGTGACCCAGAAACTGTCGTGGCACTGCTCGCACGCCATGGCGGGGTCGATTGTATACCCGCCCGCGGCGGGTTCACTTCGGACGCTTCGTCGTCGAGGGCTTGACGTCGGCCGGCGGAGATGACAGACGCACGAGGTCGGTGGGCGACGACTTGACGAGCGCGGTACCGAGGCGCTGCTCCCAGTCGCCGAGCCCGCGGGCGAGTTCGTGCTTCACGTAGTCCATGAACTCGTTGACCTCACTCTGCATGCGCTCCATCTTGCGCCGCATGTTGAGGATGATCTCGACGCCGGCGAGGTTCACGCCGAGGTCGCGCGTCAGCGTGAGGATCGTCTCGAGTTGTGCGAGATCCTCGTCGGAGTACAGACGCGTGTTGCCGTCGGTGCGCGACGGCGTGAGCAGCCCTTCCCGTTCGTAGAGACGCAGCGTCTGCGGATGGATGTCGTACTTCTGCGACACCACGCTGATCATGTAGTACGCCTTGCCGCTCGACCGCTTGGCCATCACCGTGCATCCTCGTCCGGCGGGAACCGCGCGTCGCGCACCGGGTCGTGCGGCAGGCGCCCGAATTCACGCAGCAGCTCTTTCGCCCGTTCGTCGAGCACGCGCGGCAGCATGACGCGCAGCTCGGCGATGAGATCGCCACGGTGTCCGCCGCGTCCGGGCAGTCCGCGTTCACGCAGGCGCACGCGCTGCCCCGACTGCGTGCCCGGCGGCACCTTCAGGCGGGCCCGCGTGCCGTCGAGCATCGGCAGGGGCACCCGCGCGCCGAGCGCCGCTTCGTGCACCGCCACCGGCACCTCGACGAGCAGGTCGGCCCCGTCGCGTCGGTACAGGGGATGCGGCAACACCCGAACCGTGACGCTGACATCGCCGGCACGTCCCCCATGGCGCCCGGCGTGCCCGAGGCCCTCGAGGTGCAGCACGGCGCCGTCGGCGATACCGGGCGGCACGCGGACGTCCACGACGTCGGTGCGCGGCTCGGTGCCTTCGCCCGCGCAGGCCGCGCAGGTCACCCGCACGCGCGCGCCCGTGCCCTCGCACCGCTCGCAGGGCTGCGTGAAGATCATGTGGCCGCGCTTCACGCGGACGCTGCCGCTGCCGTCGCAGGCGACGCAATCGTCGGGCGACGTCCTCACCACGCCGCTGCCGGCACAGGTGCGGCACGGCGCCGCGCGCGGCACGGCGAGCGCCCGCGTCGATCCCGCGGCGACGTCTTCGAGCGTGACCTCGAGCGTCAGGTGCACGTCGGCGCCGCGCACGGGCCGGCGATCGGTCGCCGCGAGGATCGCGCCCGCGAAGAGATCCCCGAAGGTCGTCGACGGCTCCGCATGGACGCGCGGCGAGAAGTCGAAGCCGGCGAAGCCGGGAGCAGGCGTCACCAGGGCCGGCACGTCGCCGGCGTCGTATCGCTTGCGGCGATCCGGATCGGCGAGCGTCTCGAACGCGCGCGAGATGTCACGGAAGCGGGCCGCCGCTTCGCGATCGCCAGGATTGATGTCCGGGTGGTACTGACGCGCGAGACGCTTGTAGGCCCGGCGGATGTCGCCATCGGTGGCCCCGCGCCGAACGCCCAGCACGACGTAGAAGTCCATCCCTCAGAAGTATGAAATCTGAGTCCATCAATGTCAACTTTGAACGGCAGAGGCAGCCTGGGATGCCCGCGGGGCGTCGGCGGGGCGGCCTATACTCGGAGATGCCTGCCCGCCACGGTGAATGCGCGCGTTCCCGTCGGTCCGCCCGGAGGTCGATCGTGCCCTGTCGAACGTCGGTTGCCGGCGCCCTGCTCTGCCTCCTCGCGCTCGGCGTTCCCGCCCTGGCGCAGGAGGCAGGTCAGACGCCGCCTCCCTTCACGCTGTCGTACGCCGAGGGGCGCGTGGAGGTGGCCCGCCATGCGGCGGTCGAGCCCGCGTCGCCGCCCGATCTCATCGAGGAAGGCGATCGCCTCATGACATCCGACGGGCGCGCCGAGCTCCTGGGCGACGACGGCCTGATGGTGCACCTCGACGCCGGAGCGGACCTGCATGTCACGCCGGACATGCGGCTGCGCCTCGTGCGGGGCCGGATCCTCGTGCACACACCGCCGACCGTGCTCGATGTCGCGATCGCGTTGCCCGTGGGGGACCTGCGCCTCGAGCCGCACGGCCGCTACGACATCCGGGCCGACGACCTCGATGGCGACACGGTGGTCGCTGTGATCGACGGACGCGCCACGCTCTCGGGTGCGGACGACGCGTGGCCCCTCGGCGCCGGCGACGTCGTGCACATCGACCCGCGCGATCGCCGCCCGCGCTGGAGCCGCGTGCCGGCCGCCGACGACATGCGCCTGTGGTCGTCCCGTCGCGCCGACCGTGCCACCCTCACCCGTGCCGCGTCGACGTTGCCGCCGGGCGTCGAGCCGTGGGGCGACGAGCTGGCGCGCGCCGGCCGCTGGGACACGCTGGCGCCGTTCGGCCAGGTGTGGTTCCCGGCCGTCGCGCCGGGATGGCGGCCTTTCCTCGACGGACAGTGGCGCTTCACGCGCCGCGGGTGGACATGGATCGACCGCACGCGCTGGGGCTGGCCTGTACACCACTACGGCCGGTGGGGCTGGCACGGCGTTCGCGGATGGTATTGGCGGCCGCAGCGAACCTGGGGCCCGGGCTGGGTCCGCTGGGCGATTGGTGCGGACCACGTGGGGTGGGCGCCCCTCGGCTGGGATGCCCGGCCAGTCGAGCCGTTCCCGCTCGGCGGTCTCGCCAACGCGGCCCCGCGCTGGGGCTCGACCTGGACCTTCGCCACTCGCCAGACGTTCGGCCGGCCCGGGCGCGGCGCCGCCTACGTGGATCCACGCGCGCTCCCGGCACCCGTACTCGGCGGCTTCGTGTCGCAGCCGGTCGGGCCGCGCGGACCGGCCGATCGCGGCGACCGGTTTTTCGCCCGCCCGGGACAGTGGAGCACTCCGCGCGTCGCGCCCCTGCCATCGGGCCCGGCGCCGATCACCGCGCCGCCCAGGATCATGGACGCCCGGCGTGGCGAACATGGGGACGACGTCATGCGGCGGCCGGGTGATGCGCCGGCGTGGCGCCCGGCCGCCCCACCGCCGCAACCGGCACGGCCCGATCAGGAGCGGGCCTGGTCCACGGCCGAGCCCGTGATGAGCCCGGTCGATCCAGCACCGGCCGAGCGCCGGCCGATCCACGCACCGCGCCCTCCGGCGGCGTCCCGCCGCGAACCGGGCGCCACGCCGTCGACGCCGACACCCCCACCGCCCCGTTCGGCCCCCGCCGCGGGCGCGGGCGGCACCGCGCACCGGGGTACGCCATCGACGCCACCGAGCGCGGCCATGCCGAGACGCCGGTGATCGCGCGCGCGATCGCGATGGCACAATAGCCTCTCGCCCATGGCAGCGTTCTCTGCGCTCGCGCGACACGCCGGTCTCACCCTGCTCTTCGTCGGGGCCGCCCTGGCGGGCACCGCCAGCGGCGTGCTGTTCGCCTATTCGGACGACCTGCCGGCGATCTCGGCGCTCGACGCCTATCGTCCAGACACCATCACCCGGGTGCTCGGCCGCGACGACACCGTCGTCGGCGAGTTCGCGACCGAGCGGCGCGTGGTGCTGCGCTACGACGAGATTCCGCCGGTGATGCGGCACGCCGTGCTGTCCGCGGAAGACGGCGACTTCTTCAATCACTTCGGCTTCAGCCCCACCGGCCTGGTGCGCGCCGTGGTCACGAACCTGGTGAAGATGCGGAAGGCGGGCGGCGCCAGCACACTCACCCAGCAGCTGGCCCGCAAGTTGTTCCTGACCGACGAGAAGACGTGGGAACGCAAGGTGAAGGAACTGCTGCTGTCGGTGCAGATCGAGAAGCGCTACACCAAAGAAGAGATCTTCACCCTCTACTGCAACCAGATGTACTTCGGCCACGGCGCGTACGGCGTCGAAGCGGCCTCGCAGCTGTATTTCGGCAAACCGGTGAAGGACGTCGCCGTCGAAGAGGCGGCCCTCATCGCCGGCATCCTGCAGGGCAATGCGCGGCAGAGCCCCTACATCAATCCGGACGCGGCGCGCCGGCGCCGGAACTACACGCTGGATCGCATGGCGGCGGAAGGCTACATTCCTGCCGCCGAGGCCGCGGAAGCGAAGACCCGCCCCATCGTGACCCGCGGCGATCCCGGCCGCGAAGCCTCGTTCGCGCCGTACTATCTCGAGGAAGTACGCAAGCACCTCGAAGCCCGCTACGGCGCGCAGCAGCTCTACGAAAGCGGCCTCACGGTGCGCACGCCGCTCGATCCGCGCCTGCAGCGCATCGCCACCCGGGCGCTCGACGCCGGGCTGCGGCGCGTCGACAAGCGGCGCACCGGGTTCCGCCACGCGCAGCCGAAGGTTCTCGCCGGCACCGATCTCGCGAAGTATCGCCACGAGCGGTGGATTCGTCCGCTGGCCGCCGGCGACATCGTCCCGGCCCTCGTCGAGCGCGTCGACCCTGCCGGAGTCGCGCCCGGCACCGCCACCCTGCGCATCGGCGCCCTGCACGCCGAGCTGTCGAAAGAGGGCTTCCAGTGGACGCGCCGCACGCAGGTGGCGCAGGTGGTCGCCGTCGGCGACCTGGTGGACGTCGAGCTGCTCACGATCGATCAGGACGAGCGGACGGCGACGGTGAAGCTCGAACAGACGCCCCTGCTCGAAGGCGCCGTCGTCGCCATCGAGAATCGCACCGGCTACGTCCTCGCCATGGTGGGCGGCTACAACTTCGGGCGCAGCAAGTTCAACCGGGCGACGCAGGCCCTGCGACAGATCGGCTCGACGTTCAAGCCGATCCTCTACACGGCGGCCATCGACCGCGGCCTCACACCGGCGACGTTGCTGGTCGACGAGCCGCACGCGTTCGACGCCGGCGCCGGCCAGCCGCCCTACACGCCGCGCAACTACGATGGCAAGTTCGACGGTCCGCTGACGCTGCGCACGGCGCTCGAGCGATCGCGCAACATCCCGGCCGTGCTCACCATGGAGATGCTGGGCCCGGCGCAGGTGGCGCCGTACGTCGAGCGTTTCGGCCTGCCCGGACCGATGCCGCCGTACCTGTCATCGGCGCTCGGCGCCGGCGAGTCGACGCTGCTCGCCCTGGCGTCCGCCTACTCCGCGTTCCCGAATCACGGCGTCCGGATGGATCCGGTCGACGTGCTCTCCGTCGCGGATCGCGAAGGCGTGCTGCTCGAGGAACACACCCCGGCCGCGCACGATGCCCTTCGCGCCGACACCGCCTACGTGATGACGTCGCTGCTGCGCGGCGTGGTGCAACGCGGCACCGCCGCCTCGGCCAACGCGCTGAACTGGCCGCTCGCCGGCAAGACCGGCACCGTGAACGACTACACCGACGCGTGGTTCATGGGCTTCGACCCGGAGATCACCCTCGGAGTCTGGCTCGGCTACGACGAGAAGAAGCCGATTGGCAACGGAGAAACCGGCACGACCGCGGCACTGCCGATCTGGATCGACATCATGAAGGCCTATCTCGAAGGCCGCGACCGCGACAACCCGCCGGCCTTCGAGCCGCCCGCCAACATCGTGTTCGTGCCGGTGAACCGCCACACCGGTCAGCCGGTCGACGCCGGCGCCCCCGACGCGATCCAGGAAGCGTTCATCACTGGCACCCAGCCGACGCGCTGACAGGGCGGCGGGCCCCGCTACTCGTCGTCGTCCGGCGCCGCCTGTCCCAGGGTGCCCGCGGCCTTGGCCTTCAGGTACCCCTTGATGAACGCGTCGAGGTCGCCGTCGAGCACACGGTGCACGTCGCCGGTCTGCAGCTTGGTTCGGTGGTCCTTCACCATCTGGTACGGCTGCAGGACGTAGCTGCGGATCTGGCTGCCGAACGAATTGTCCTTCTTGGCGCCGCCGATCTGGTCGAGCTTCGCCTGCTGCTCCTTCAGCTTCAGGTCGTAGAGGCGGGCCCGCAGCACCTTCATGGCGACGTCGCGGTTCTTGTGCTGCGAACGCTCGTTCTGGCAGGAGACGACGATGCCGGTCGGCAGGTGCGTGATGCGCACCGCCGAGTCGGTGACGTTGACGTGCTGGCCGCCGGCACCGCTCGACCGGTAGGTGTCGACGCGCAGATCCTTTTCGGCGATCTCGATGTCGACGTCGTCCTCGATCTGCGGCCACACGTACACCGATGCGAAGGCCGTGTGTCGCCGCGCCTGCTGATCGAAGGGCGAGATGCGCACGAGGCGGTGCACGCCGGCTTCCGCCGACATCAGGCCGAACGCGTAGTCGCCCTCGAGCAGCAAGGTCGTGCTCTTGAGACCGGCCTCTTCGCCGGGCTGATAGTCGATGAGTTCGCGGCGCAAGCCCCGCTTCTCGGACCACTTGAGATACATGCGCAGCAGCATCTCGGCCCAGTCCTGCGAGTCGATGCCGCCAGCGCCCGGGTGGATGGTGACGATGGCATTGGCCCCGTCGTGCTCGCCCGACAGCATCTTCTTCGTCTCGGCGGCGTCGACCTGGGCTTCGAGATCGTCGAGCCCACGTGCCAGATCGAGCGAGACGTCTTCTCCTCCGGCCGCCCACTCGAGCAGCACGCCGAGGTCGTCGACGCGTCCCTTCAGCGAGTCACGCAGCGCGACGTCGTCGGCGAGACGGCGACGGCGCTGCAGCACCTTCTGGGCTTCGGCCTGGTTGTTCCAGAACGCCGGATCCGAGATCCGCGCTTCGAGCGTGGCGAGTTCGTCGGTGCGTGAGGCCCGGTCAAAGATAGCTCCGGAGATCGTTGGCCCGGCGGACCAGATCTCCCGAGCGTCGCACCAGTTCGTCCTGTGACACGGCCACGGGCAGACTCCTCGTCGAGAGCGGTCAGGCGCGTCGCGCCGACGCCACCAGCCACACGGACATGAGCGCCGACACACCGAGTGACATCAACGCCACCGCGTCTCCGATTGTCGCATACACGGTGCGCGAGTGCAGGAACCGGACCGGGGCGGTGACGACCGCCTCTTCGAACACCGCCGTCTTCACGACCGCGCGCCCGTAGGGATCGACGATCCCCGAGATGCCGGTGTTGGCGGCGCGAACGAGATACCGCCCCTGTTCGATGGCGCGCATCGACGCCAGTTCCCAATGCTGGAACGGGGCGGACGACTCGCCATACCAGGCGTCGTTGGTGATCGTGGTCAGCAGTTCCGACCCCTCCAGCACCGCGCGCCGGATGAGGTGTGGGTAGACCACCTCGTAGCAGATCGCCGTGCTGGCCATGTGCTCGCCGAACGGCAGCATCGTCACACGTTCGCCTGGTTTGAAATCGGCGACGGCGTCGACCAGGGGGGACACGAAGAACAGCAGATCCTTGAGCGGCACGAACTCGCCGAACGGCACCAGCTGGATCTTCCGGTAGACCGCGGCCGTCGCCCCGGTCGGGTCGAGCACGAAGGCGGAGTTGTAGAAACGGTTCGGCGTGCCCCGCTCCACCTCGTCGGAGCCGAACAGCAGCGGCACGCCCGTCTGTTGTACCAGGGTCCGGATGGCGGCGGCCTGCACCGGATCTTCGTCGAACATGTATGGCGTCGACGATTCCGGCCAGAGCACGGCCTGGGCACCACCAGCCACCGCTTCACGGGTGAGGCGGTCGAAACGCCGCGCGATGTCGCCGGCCAGGCGGGGATCCCACTTCTGCTCCTGCGAGATGTTCGGCTGCACGAGGCCGACGGTGTAGGGCGTGCCCTCGCGGGTCAGCCCCCCGTCGGCAACGCGGGCCGCGCCCCAGACGGACACGGCAGTGAGCAGCACCACCGCCGCCAGGGCCGAGAGCATCCGCGGGCGCCCGTCGGTCGTCAGCGCGACGGCGACGAGTGCCGCCAGCGTGACCAGGAAGCCCGACACGCCGTACACACCGAGCACACTGGCGAGTTGCGCCACCGGCACGAGCGTGACCACGGCGCTGCCGAGCGGAATCCAGGGGAATCCCCCGAGCACGTGCCCCCGCGCGAACTCCCCCGCCACCCACGCGAACGGCGCCAGTGCGAGCCCGCGAGTCCCGAGCCGCCGCACGGCGGCCCCGATCAGTCCGCAAGCCAGCGCGGTGTACATCGACATGTAGAGGGCCAGCGCCAAGGCGCACAGCCAGGCGACGACCGCGGGCAAGCCGCCGAACTGCGACACCACGGCGCCGGTCCAGTAGATCGTGCCGAGGTAGTGGACGAGTCCGGCGGTGGCACCGAGGGCCGCCGCCCGCCGGAAGGGCTGTCCGCGGTGCACGCCCGGGCGTCCGCGCCAGCCGCTGACGGCCACGAGCAACGGCACGACGGCACACAGCGCCACGGCGGCGTGACCGTAGCGCGGGAACGACAGCGCCAACAGGGCGCCCGACAGGAGGGCTAGCGCGTAATCCAGGGCTTGAACTGCTCTTCGCGCTCGAGGCGCGTGGCGATCTTCTCGGCCTCGGTGCGCGCCTTGAACTTGCCGACGCGCACCTTGTAAGCGGCGGGTTGCCCGGACGGCGCGGACAGCACGTAGACGGCGTAGCCCTTGCGCTTCAGACGGTCCGCGACCGCCTCGGCCTCGCTCTTCCCGGTGAGCGCCGCGACCTGAATCGCGAAGCCGTCGCCGCGCGGCTCGGGGAACATCTTCGATGGCGTGGCCTCGGCCGGCGCCGCCTTGGCCGGCGCCGCCGCGCTGCCTGTGGTCGCCGGCGCCGGCGTGGCGGCCGCCTGCGTCGTTGGTGCCGCGCTCGCCGGGGCCGCCGGCGTGGCAGCGACGGGCGTGACGGGCGCGGGCCGCGCGGTGGTCACCTTGTCGGTTTTCGGGACCTTGGCTTCGAGGTCGTCCTGATAGCCCAGCCCAGTCGCCCGGGTCGGCTCGTTGGCAGGCGCCACCGGCTGATCGATCGGCGCCGTGGGGTCGGGCGCGGTCTCGACGGCCGGCGCGGCCTGCACCTCGACTGCGGTGCTGCGAAGCGGCTGCACGCCCCGGCCCACCAGCACCCCGCACAGGAAGATCACGACGGAGACGACCGTCACCGCCATGAAGAGGAAGACGAGCTGCTTCCCGCTCAGTTGGATCTCGCGAACATCGTCGTCAGCGCTGGCCATGGAGAAGACGCGGGGAGGCGCGTGCAGATCGTATCACGCACCGCCGCGGCTCCCGCGTGCCCGCGCTGCCAGATCGCGCGCTGGCGCGAGCATCGGCTCGAGCACGAGCGCGCGCTCGGCGGCGCGGAGCGCGCCCACGGGGTCATGCAACCGCAGCAACACCTCGCCGAGTTCCACCTGCAAGGACGCCGACTCGGCACTCCAGATGGCGATCTTGAAGGTGCCGGCCGCCTCCTGCAGCAGGCCGCTGCGGGCCTGGGCCCGGCCGAGCAGCTGCAGCGCCTCGACGTCGTAGGGCGTGAGATACAGGGCCCGCTGGAGATCACGGATGGCCTCGGGGTCGCGCCCGGCCTCGTAGGCCCGGCGCGCGGTGTCGACGTGGAACGTCGCGAGCTCGCGCTGGTCGCGCTGCACGCCGGCCGCCAGCGCCGATGCCAGTGCCGGCGACACGCGGCGGGACGGATCCGGCAGGCGCTCCAGGCCTTTCGGGACGACGTCGGCCGCACCCGCCCGTTCCCAGCGGTCCGAGAGCCGGCGCGCCAGCTCCCGTTCACGGTCCGCTTCGGGCCCGCCGCCACTGGCGGCCAGCGCCGCCGCGAGCACGAAGTGGGCGTCGCCGTCACTGGGGTCGCGCCGCACGGCCTCGCGCAGCCAGTAGGCCGCGGCCAGCGGATCCCGGTCGAGCCAGTAGGCGTAGCCGAGGTTGAAGCAGGCGTCGGCGTCGGTCGCGTCGCGCTCGACCGCCTGATTGAAGTAGTAGGTCGCGCGGCCGGTCTGTGGCGTGGCGCCGCGACGCAGCTGCACCACCCCGAGCAGCGCCGGCACGGATGGCCCGTGGTCGGCCGCTGCGATACCCGTGAGCACCGTGAACGCCTCGTCGAGTCGCGCCAGGTGCACGAGCGAGGCCGCCGCGCGCAGGCGCCAGAGGGCGCTGTCGCCACCGGCGACGCCAACGCCCGTGACACCACCGACCGTGGCCAGCGCGGACTGGTGCGCGCCCCGGGTGGTCTGCACGTCCCACAGCGCGGCGCGGGCGTCGACGTACGCCGGAGCGAGCGTGAGCGCTTGCCGCAAGAGCCGCTCCTGGGCCTCGCTCGAGTTCGCGACCAGCCCGCGCACGTACGACTCGAACGCGGGCACGGATGGCGCCAGCGGCGCCGTCGACGGTGGCGTACGCCCGCCGAGGTCGGCGGCGACCCGCTCGAACGCCGTGAAGAGCGTCGCCGCTGGCGCGACCGCGGGCGGCAGGTCGGTCAGCGCCGCCGACTCGACATCGACCAGGCGGGCGGTGAGCGTGACCGTGCCGTCGCGCTCGGCGACACGGCCGACCACCACGCGTGACGCGCCGACCAGTTCCGCCACTTTCACGACGGTGGCCCGCGTCAGCGTCGCGGCCGGTGGCAGTTGCAGCCGGTCGAGCGCGGCCAGGCGTTCGTCGCGAGAGACCACCTCGAGCCCACGCGCCCGGGCGGCGGCGGTCACGCCCACCGCCACGCCCTCGCCGAGCCAGCCCACGCGCGCGTCGAACCGCTCGAGTTCGAAGGGCACGATCAGCACCGGTTGCGCGACGGCCGAGGCCGCCGGCAGCAGCAGCGCGAGGAGTGCCGCGACCAGGCGCGCCACCGTCACGGCGCCCCCGGCGCGGGCGGTTCGAAGTCGATGAGACAGGTGCAGGTCGCCGCGCCCTGGGCGTGACAGTGCTCCACCCGGACATCGGCGGTCAGGCCCTGGAGTTCCAGCAGACGCCGCACGGCGCTGGCGACGTACGCGCAGGTGGGCCAGGGCCAACTCGTGCGCACGCCACAGAAGACCGAGCCGGACAGCGTCAGCGTGCCGGCGCCCCGCCGCGCCGTCGTCTTGACGCCGTGCGACGCGAACGCGGCCACGAGCAATCCGCGCGCGCGACGCAACGCCGCGCGGCGGCGCAACGGCCGCGGCAACAGGCGCAGCCAGCGTGCGCCGCCGGCTTCCTCGAAATGCCACTCGGCAGAATACCTGCCGGCCGTCGTCATCACCTGATCGTAGGCCGGCTGCCCCTCCTGTCGCAGGAAGCTCAGGACGGCGTTCAGCGGCGCCAGTCCGCTGCGCCCTTCCTTGAGCCCCATCGGCGACAGCCAGTGCTCGTAGTACTCGAGCCGCTGTGGCAGGACGTCGCCGATGCTCTGGTGCAGACTGGCGACGAGCAGGCGACCGATGCCGTCGTCGGTCATCGCCGTTCCTCCGGGGTTCTGATACCGTACGGCGCGTGTCCGACTGGTCGGCCGCGATTCTCGCCGGCGGCCGCGGCCGCCGACTCGGCGGCGTGGTGAAGCCGCTGCTCGTCATCGAGGGACGCACCCTGCTCGAACGTCAGGTCGAAGCGCTCGCCCCGCTCGGCGTCATCCCGCGTCTGGTGGCGCCCGACGCCACGCCGTTCGTGTCGAGCGGACTCGAGGTGGTGGCTGACGTCGTCGATGCCGGCGCCCTCGGCGCGCTGTACACCGCGCTCGTCACCGCCACCACGCCGTACGTCCTTGTGCTCGCCGGCGACCTGCCGTTCGTGACCACACCGTTCCTGGCCGGGCTCGTGGCCCACCGCCACGAGGGTGACGTGGTGCTGCCCGCGCCCGAAGGACGCTCCCAGCCGCTGTGCGCCGTCTACGCCGTCACGGCCGCCCCCGTGTTCGCTGCGGCGATCGCGGCCGGCCGGCTGCGCGTGACCGACGCGGTGGCGGCCCTTCGGACGTGCGTGCTCGACGACGGGGCGCTGGCGGCGTTCGCCGCCGATGGACGCCTGCTCCTCAACGTGAACACACGGGACGACGAGGCTGCGGCGCGGCGCTTCGCAGGGGAAGGCTGACGTCACGATGCGCCGATGAGGGTAGCGTAGCGCTGGCGGACGTGTCCATCGGCCGGCGCCGCGTCCAGCGTGCCGCCGTCGTTTTGCGCCGGACGCCACACGGCCGGGACTGCTAGGATCGTCTGGCGACATCATGCTGCTTCCGCTCCACGACCGACTTCGCGCGGCGCTCGCCGCGGCCCTCGCCCACTCCTGCGGGATCGATCGCGCGCCCGACACCCTGCCGCTCGAGACGCCGCCGAACCGCACGTTCGGCGACATCGGCTCGCCGATCGCGTTCGAGCTGGCGCGTCCACTGCGCAAGGCGCCGCGCGTCATCGCGCAGGAACTGGCGGCGGCGCTGGCGCCGGTCGACGGCGTCTCGCGGGTGGTCGCCGCGCCCAACGGCTACCTGAACGTCTTCCTCGATCGCGCGGCCTTCCTGCGCACGTGCCTGGCGCCGCCGGCGGCCGCCGCGCCCCCGGCCGGCAAGACCATCGTCGAGCACACCGCCATCAATCCCAACAAGGCGGCGCACATCGGCCACCTCCGCAACGCCTGCCTGGGCGACACCCTCGTCCGCGCCCTGCGCTACCGCGGCGTGCCGGTCGAGGTCCAGAACTACATCGACGACACCGGTGTGCAGGTGGCCGACGTCGTCGTCGGCCTGCGCCACATCGAAGGGCTCGACCTCGAGGCCGTGCGCCGCATCGCCGACTCGACGCGCTTCGACTACTACTGCTGGGATCTCTACGCGCGGGTGACCGAGTGGTACGACGGCGACAGGGAGCGGCTGAAGATCCGCGCCGCCACGCTGCACGAGATCGAACACGGCATCGACCCCACCGCCGCCATCGGCGCCTTCGTCGCCGAACGCGTGGTGCGCACGCACCTGGTCACCATGGGGCGGCTCGGCATCGACTACGACCTGCTCACATGGGAAGGCGACATCCTGCGCCTGCAGTTCTGGGCGCGTGCCTTCGAGCTGCTGAAGGCCACCGGCGCGGTGTTCCTGCAGACCGAGGGCAAGCTGGCCGGCTGCTGGGTGATGACGATCGACGACGAGGCGGCGGCCGGCACCGTCGCGGACGCCACACCGGCCGGGGACGCCGACGGCGAGGAGCCGCGCGAGAAGGTGATCGTACGCTCGAACGGCACCGTGACCTACGTCGGCAAGGACATGGCCTACCAGTTCTGGAAGCTGGGCGTGCTCGGCCGCGACTTCCGCTATCGCCGGTTCGCCAGCCGGCTCGACGGCGCGGATCTCTGGGCCACCACCAGCCGCGAGTCGGAGGCCGTCGACGCGCATCCGTCGTTCGGTGCCGCCTCGGCCACGGTGAACGTGATCGACGTGCGTCAGGCCTACCTCCAGCAACTGCTCAAGCAGGCGCTGGCCGTCGCCGGGCATCCTGAAGCCTCGCGGCTCCACACCCACTTCGCCTACGAGATGGTGGCGCTCTCGCACGCGACCGCGAAGGAACTCGGCTTCGCGCCGCCCGAGGGCTCGGAAGACGCCGCCAAGCCGTTCGTGGAAGTGTCGGGACGCAAGGGCCTCGGCGTGAAGGCCGACGACCTGCTGGATCGCATCATCGACAAGGCCCTGGGCGAGGTCACGCGCCGCAACCCCGAACTGCCGGCCGCCGACGCCCGCCAGACCGCCGAGCGCATCGGCGTGGCCGCCGTGCGCTATTTCATGATCAAGTTCTCGCGTACGAAGGTGATTGCGTTCGACATCGACGAGGCGCTCAGCTTCGAGGGTGAAAGCGGCCCATACCTCCAGTACGCCGTCGTGCGCGCCAACAACATCTTCCAGAAGCTGCAGGAACGGGCATCGCTCGGCGACGCCGAGATCGCGGCCGGGCTCACCACGCTGCCGCCGACCGCGCTCACCGACGACGAGGGCGCCGACCGGCTGTGGTCGCTGGTGCTCGAGGCGGCGCGTCTCGACGAGGTGGTCGAACAGGCCACGCGCACCTTCGAGCTCGCCGTGCTGGCCAAGTATGCGTTCGGGCTCGCGCAGAGCTTCAACGCCGTGTACCACGCCCTGCCCATCCTGAACGAGGAGCGGCTCGACGTCCGGACCTGGCGCGCCGGCGCGCTCGGGTACGTACGACGGCAACTCGCCTCGGCGCTCGACACGATGGGCATCGCCGTGCCCACGCGCATGTGATTCCGGAGACCGCGCCATGCCCACTATCGCCATCACGCCCTGCCGCCAGATGACCGACTACGTCGAGTCCGTGAAGCGTGCGGGCGCCACGCCCGTCGAACTCGCCCTCACGGACGACCCGGCGGCGGTGGTCACGCGCGTCGACGGCATCCTCTTCACCGGTGGCGGCGACATCGATCCGATGCGCTACGGCGCGGCGGCGCATCCCACCTACGGCGCGGCCGAGCCCGGGCGTGACGACTTCGAGCTGGCGCTCGTGCGGGCGGCGCGCGCCGTCGACCTGCCGATCTTCGCGATCTGCCGCGGCATGCAGGTGTTGAACGTGGCGCTCGGCGGTGATCTGGTGCAGGACATCCCCTCCGAGGTGAACGGCGCCCTGCACCACGACATCCGGGAACCACGCTATGCCCTCGCCCACGAGGTGTGGGCGACGGCGGGCTCGCGCTTCGCGACGCTGATGCGCGAGAAGCTCGTCGACGGCGAGAGCTGTCAGGTGAACAGCCGTCACCACCAGTCGGTCCGGCACCCTGGCACCGGCCTCGAAGTGGTGGCGACCGCGCCGGACGGGGTGATCGAAGCGGTGGAAGGCCCCGGACGCTTCTGCCTCGGCGTGCAGTGGCACCCGGAGAACTTCTGGCGCACGGGCGAGTTCCGGCCGCTCTTCGAGGGTTTCGTCGACGCCTGCCGGCCCGCCTGAGCGCGTGCCGTCAGCGGCGTGACAACGCCGCGACGGTCTCGACGTGCGCGGTCCGCGGGAACAAGTCGAACGCCTGCACCGCCTCGAGACCATAGCCGCCGGCAGCGAGCATCCGGACGTCGCGCGCCAGCGTCACCGGATCGCACGACACGTAGACGATTGACGGCACGCGCGCGGCGATCAGGGCCTGCACGACCTCAGGCGCAAGACCGGCACGCGGCGGGTCCACCACCACCGACCCGTAGCGCGCCAGATCGTGGTCGCGGACGAACCGCTCGACCGACAGATACAGCGGACGCACCGCGCCGAGCCGCGCCGCGTTCACGGCCAGGTCCTCGGCGGCGCAGCCGTCGCCCTCGACCGCATCGACCGTGCGGTCCGGCTGCGCGAGGGCCAGGCTGAAGAGGCCGACGCCGGCATACAGGTCCGCGACCACGTCCGCGTGCACCCGCGACACCACGGCGTCGACGAGCGGCTGCAACAGGTAGCGATTGCCCTGGAAGAAAGCCTGCACGTGGTGCCGCACGGGAGTGTCGCCACCAGTGCCCGTGATGCGATCCGTCACGAAGGGTTCGCCGGCCACCTGTCGCGGACGGGCGTGCCGCGTGTCGCTGACCGACAGGCCATCAACCCCGCCGACTGGCGGCAGCGCCCGCCTCCAGCCTCCGGCGACGAGGTGGGCGTGAACCACGCACCGCGCGCCGTCGACCGATTCCACCCATTCCACCTCGGCGTGTGCATCCGGCGCCGCCTCGGACACCGCCGCACAGACCCGCTCGCACCGCTCGGCGCTGGTTTCGCTCAACTGCCGAGAGCCTGTGATGCTGCACGGAACGTGCGACCCTTCTTCGAAGAAGCCCCAGCGGCCGCCCCGCACATGGGCCCGCGCCCGCACGCGGTATCCGTCGGCCGGCCCCGCCGTGACGGCCACCGCGTCGAGGGTCAGGCGCGCCTGGCGGCGGAAGGCATCCACCACGATCTCGCCTTTCAGTGCCGCCTGCCGCACCGGGGCGATGTGCGCGAACACGTGGCCGCCGCACGCCAGTCCGGGGGCGGGGTCGATGCGATCGGGCGAGGCCTCGAGCACCGCCTCGGTGCGGGCGAAGATGGTGCCGCGCTGCGCCTTCTCGATGCGGGCCCGGACGCGTTCCCCCGGGATGGCGCCGGAGACGAAGACGACTGCGCCCTCGTGGCGCGCGATCATGCGCCCACCGGCGGCCGGACGCTCGACATCGACCTCGACGACGTCGCCGGGGCGCGGCGTCATTCGAACCGCACCACCGGCAGTCCGCGCATCGCACGAACCAACCGCTCGAACGCCGACTGCTGAGACGAGGCCAACTGGTCGGCCGTCAGGCGATCGCGGAACGGCGCCAGGTCGCGTCGCGCCTCGGCCGTCAGGGTGTCGCGTACGTCGACATCCAGGCCGTCGAGTGCGGCGTCGAGCAGGCGCCGGTCGAGCACCTCGAGTTCCGCGAGCATCGCGTCACGAGCCGCGCCGCGCACGGCAGCGCTGTCGGCCTTCAGCGTGTCGAGACGCGACAGCAGCCCGGGGATCACGTCGCGAACCGCCGTCGGCACCCGGTCACTGCCCAGGAGGGGCGTCAACTGCACCGTGACGCGCTCGAGATGCGCCGTGAGGCTGCTGCGTTTCGGCGTCGCCCCATCGGCCCCGTCGGCCCGCAGCACGCCCACCGCACGGCGCCACCGGTCGTAGCCATCGAGCACGTCGCCCTCGCAGAACTCGATCCGCAGCGGCCGCCGCCGGCCGCCCTTGCGCTCGGCTCGCTCGACCACGCGGTCGATGGCGTCGCACACGACGGTGAGCGGAATCCCCTGCTCCGCCCAGTCGCGGACCAGCTCGAACGATGGTCCCACCAGGCGGATCAGGTGCCCGCCGTTGCGACGGCAGAGATACGCCTCCACCTCGCGACAGTATGCGGACACGTCTGACGTGGTCATCGCGTCGGTCATTGCCACTCCACCGCACCGGCCGTGATGCGGACGACGCCTTGCCCGGTGTCGACCAGCAGCGCGCCGGTCCGGTCGACGCCGGTCGTCGTGCCCTCGCGCTCGCCGAGCGCGTCGTGCCAGCGCACCGGCCGGCCGGCCAGCCCCGTCGCCCGGATACGCCAGCGGTCGACGACGCGCCCATACTTCGCATCGAGCAGGTCCTGGTAACGCGCGTTCCACGCCGCCAGCACCGCGGCGAGTACTTCGCCGGCGTCAGGCACCCCGCCGAGTTCCTTCTCGATCGACGTCGCGCCGCGGCTGCTCTCGTAGGCGGCGTCCCGCACGTTGATGCCCACGCCGACGACGACGCACTGCGCCTCGGTGCCGATGTGGTGCCCTTCGGCGAGCACACCCGCGATCTTGAAGCCGTAGAACAGATCGTTCGGCCACTTCAGCGACGCTTCGAGACCGGTGGCCTGGCCGATGCCCTCCGCGACCGCCAGCCCGGCAGCGAGCGTGAGCAACCCGAGCACACTCGGTTCGCCGTCGACCACTGACGCCACCGGCGGCCGGACGAGCGTCGAGAAGTACAGGCCGGCGCCGTCCGGAGACGACCAGGCGTGCCCACGACGTCCGCGCCCGGCGGTCTGCCGTCCAGCGACGAGGGTCACGCCGTGGCCGGCGCCCTCTTCGGCGAGCCGCGCCAGGACGTCCATCGTCGACGGCGTCGACGCCAGGTAGTGCACGTCGGTCACGTGCGGCGCCAGTCGGGTTCGCTCGCGGCTGAGCGCCGTGGCGAGCGCCGGCGGGAGGGGCGCTGGCTCGGACACGGGGCTTACGCGTCGACCGGCTCGAGTTCGAAGCTCACGTCGACGGCCGGCGCGGAATGCGTGAGGGCGCCGACCGAGACGACGTCGGCGCCGGTGGTGGCGAGTTCGGGCAGGCGGTCGCGCGTGACGCCGCCGGAGATCTCCGTCCGGGCGCGGCCGCCCACCCGCGCGATCGCCTGCCGCAGGTCGTAGGTCGTGAAGTTGTCGAGCAAGACCGCCGTGGCGCCGGCAGCCAACGCCTCATCGAGCTCGGCGAGGGTCTCGACCTCGACTTCGACGGTGAGCCCGGTGCGCGCGGCGAGCGCCCGCGTCACCGCCGGCGTGATGCCGCCGGCCAGCCGTTTGTGGTTGTCCTTGATCAGAATCGCGTCGTCGAGACCGAACCGGTGGTTGGTGCCGCCGCCGCACCGCACGGCGTACTTCTCGAGGGCGCGCCACAGCGGCGTCGTCTTGCGCGTGTCGAGCACGGTGATGCGTCCGCCGGCCGCGGCGACGAACGCCGCCGTCAGCGTCGCGATACCCGAGAGCCGCTGCAGCAGGTTCAGCGCCGTGCGCTCGGCGGTGAGCAGGGCCCGGGCACGCCCGGTCACCACGGCGAGCGTCTCGCCGGCGTCGACATGCCCCCCATCACCCCATCGCACCTCGAACACGACGTCGGGATCACACTGCCGGAAGACCTCGGCGCACACGTCGAGGCCGGCCACGACGAGCGGCGCCTTGGCGAGCAGGGTGCCGCGCGCGCGCTGGTGCGCATCGACGACGACACGGCTGGTCACGTCGCCCGTGCCGATGTCCTCGGCGAGGGCCCGGGCCACCAGATCGCGGTAGGCGGCAGCATCGGGCGCGGCCAGCGGCGTGCTCATGCCGGGGCTCCCGGAGCAGCCTCGAACGTCACGTCGACGGTCAACGACTCCGCCGCCTCCGTGACGAACTCGCGCACGTTGCCGGCGGCGCAGATGTCCGTGCGCACGGCGTCGAGCGCCACCAGCCGTTCGGCCGTATCGCGTACGACCGCCCGGGCGATCGCGGTCTTCATGCCCACCTTGGCTTCGGACTTCGTACGCCGCAGCGCCCCCGTAACGTCGACCGCCAGCGTGAGCAG
>WBZP01002529.1_pt1 | contig 20895 bp, 18 predicted proteins | sample 5204301 | NCBI WGS metagenome assembly WBZP01 (sample SAMN12412401, study PRJNA552823) | activated sludge metagenome | isolation source: activated sludge from nitrification reactor of wastewater treatment plant... | place: USA: Pennsylvania | collected 2017
CCAGCAGCAGCGGCACCGGGACGGCGGCGAGCAGCAGCGGCAGCGCAGCGCTGTCCCCGGCTGCCGCCAGCAGGACGCCCGATGCTGACGCGGCAGCCAGCCATCCGAGCCGCGGCAGCAGGGCGGTGAGGACGAACGCGGCCAGCGGCGCGATCCAGATCGCGTCGGCGGGCACGATCTCAGATCCGGTTCGCCACGGCCCGAGCGCCGCGAGTGGGGTCACGAGCAGCGCCGCCGCGATCCGGCTCTGCCACGAGATCCCGGTGAAGACGACGTCGGGAGCTCCGGCGAGCGGCTCGATCGCCGCGCCGGCCACGGTGCCGGGCTCGTCCGAGAGGTCTGCGAGCGACCCCTTCAGCGCGGCGTGAAGGTCACGGAGACGGAGCCGCTCACCGGGGTCGGGCCAGACCGCATCGTCGATCGCGGCGCAGAGATCGAGCGGCAGGTCGCGGCGGACGCGCCCGAGCTCCGGCAGCGTCTGCCCCACGCGCCGGGCGGTCGCGGCAGCGCCTCTGCCGCGAACGGGGTTGACGCCACTGAGGCCCTCGTAGAGGCAGAGCGCAAGCGCGTAGCAGTCGGCCTCCGGTCCGGCGGCCAGTCCCTCGGCCTGCTCGGGCGCCATGTAGGCGAGCGTGCCGACGACGTCACCGGTCCTGGTCACGGCGTCATCGCCCGCGAGCCGCGCGATCCCGAAGTCGGTCAGCTTCGCCGGCGCCGACCCGCGCGTCGACGGCTCGTCGGGCACGAGGATGTTCTGGGGCTTGACGTCACGGTGGACGACGCCCTCGCGGTGGGCGTGAAGCAGCGCCCCCGCGATCGCGACCCCGATCTCGACGGCATCGCGGTCGGAGAGCAGCCCTTCGGCGAGCGCGCGATCGAAGGTCCGCCCCTCGACGAGCTCGGAGATCAGCCAGACCTGCTCGTCCTCGGCGACCGACTCGTAGAGCTGGACGATCGCGGGGTGCTGGAGCCGTGCGGCCGCGATCGTCTCGCGGTCGGCCCGACGCGCGCTCTCGGCGTCACCGCATGCGATCCGCTTGACCGCGACGTGACGGCCGAGCTTGAGGTCCTCCGCGCGCCAGACGACGCCCATGCCGCCGCCGCCGAGCCGGGACAGCAACCGGTACCGGTCGAGGACGACCGCGCTACCGGAGGTCGGGGCGTCGGGCTCGGAGACCATCGGCACCACGCTCGGGGATTCGGGATTTCGTGCAGGGAGCCTACGGTTGACGGAGAACTTGCACTACAGCACCGCCGTCCGTGCGGTCATACTGCCCACCGAGGAGCAGCCGCTGTGTCCTTCTTTGACGACGAGCCCGAAGACGAGCCCACCCGCGCCGCACGCCGCCCCGCGCGTCCGCGCCAGGCCGAGGCACACGAGACCGCTGCGCCGGCACCGGAGGACATCGTCCGCCGCCGGCAGCTGATCCTGTTCGGCGGGCTCGCCGTCCTGGCGCTGATCCTGATCTTGCTGGTCAACTCGTGCGCCGACAACCGTCACAAGAACGGCCTCAAGACCTACAACCGCGAGATGGCCGAGATCCTGCGCTCGTCGGACCAGGAAGTGTCGGCCGGGCTGTTCGAGCTGCTCTCCGGTGACGCCGAGGCCGACGACGCGACGACGACCGCCAACCGCCTTCGCGATCGCGCCGACGCGAACGCGAAGGCCGCGCGGAACCTCGACGTCCCCGGTGACCTCAAGGCCGCGCATCGCAACCTCGAGCTGACGCTCAACCTCCGCGCCGAAGGCGTCCGAGCGATCGCCGGCGACCTCGGAGCCGCGAAGAAGACCGGCCGCGGCGCGGTCGATGCGCTCAAGCGGATCGGCGGCCAGATGCAGGTCTTCCTGACATCCGACCGCGTCTATTCGCAGCGCACCGCGCCGCTCGTCCGCGAGGCCCTCGACGACGCGGACCTCGGCGGCACGCGGGTCGGCACCTCGCAGTTCCTGCCCGAACTCGGTTGGCTCGACTTCAGCCAGGCTGCCGAGCGGATCAATCCCGACGCCGGCGGCGCCGGGTCGACGCCGACCGGCGAGCCTGCGCCGGGCACTCACGGCCACGGCCTGACCTCGGTCGCGATCGGCGAGACCGCGCTGGTCGCCGGCACCGCGCCGACGCGCGTGGCGGTGTCGACGGGGCTGGCGCTCAACGTCACCTTCCAGAACCAGGGCGAAAACGACGAGGCCAACGTGAAGGTGACGGCCCGCGTCCAACCGACCTCCGGCAGGACCTACGAGACCTCGAAGGTCGTCAGCCAGACGAAGGCCGGCGAGACGGCGAACGTCTCGATCCCCCTGACCCAGGCGCCTGCGAAGAACACGACGGCCCGCATCACCGTGACCGTGGGCAAGGTCAACGGCGAGCAGAAGACCGACAACAACACCGAGACGTACACCGTCTTCTTCACCTGAGCGCCCGCGCCGCGCGGGCGCTTCGTAGGGTTGAGGCATGAGGTTCGGCTATCTCGGCCCCGTCGGCACGTTCAGCCACGCCGCGCTGCTCGCCAGCCCTCGCCTCGCCGAGGACGCCGAGGAGGTTCCCTGTAGCAGCGAAAGAGAGGCGATCGTGGCCGTCCAGGAGGGGCGGATCGACGCCGCGCTCGTTCCGGTCGAGAACGCGATCGAAGGCGGCGTCAACGCGACCGTCGACGCGCTGATCCACGACGCTCCCGACGTCGTGATCGAAGGCGAGGAGCTGCTCGATGTCTCGCATGCACTTATCGGCCGGCCTGGCGTCGAGCTCGACGACGTCACCGAGGTCATCTCCCACCCGCAGCCGCTCGGGCAATGCCGCGGCAGCCTCGCGCGGATGTTCCCCGGCCGGCCGCTGCGTGCGGTCAGCTCGACGGCGGAAGCCGTCCGGATCGTCGCCGAGTCCTCGGCACCGCTGGTCGCGGTGGGCCATCCGGAGGCGGCGCCGCTCTATGGCGTCTCCGTGATCCGAGAGGCGATCGAGGATGCGCCGGGCAACAAGACCCGCTTCTGGTGGGTCGGCCGCGCGGGAACAAGCACGACGGCGACCGCGGCCTCGGCTTGGAAGAGTTCGATCGTCTTCGGCGGCGACGGCGACAACGAGCCCGGCTGGCTGCTGAACAGCCTTGCCGCGTTCGCCGACCGCGGGATCAACCTGACGCGGATCGAGTCCCGGCCGTCGCGCGAGCATCTCGGCCACTACGTGTTCCTGATCGACGTGGCGGGACGCGCCGAGGCCGAGCCGCTCACCGGCGCACTCGGCGCGCTCCGCGGGCGCGGTGCTTCCGTTCGCGTACTTGGCAGCTACCCCGTCGCGTAGTCTGCGCGCATGAGCCGCGTGCTCGTGCTGAACGCCTCCTATGAGCCGCTGCACGTCTGCACGGTGCGGCGCGCGGTCGTGCTGGTGCTGAAGGCGAAGGCCGAGATCGTCGAGCGCGGCGGCCAGGCCCTGCGCTCGGAGTCGGCGTCGTTCGACCGGCCGGCGGTGATCCGGCTAGTGACGTACGTCCGTGTGCCACACGACCGCCACGCCCGCCGGATCACGCGACGAGCGGTCTTCGCCCGCGACGACTGGACGTGCCAGTACTGCGGGTCGAAGACGACGCTGACGATCGACCACGTCGTGCCGCGCTCGAAGGGCGGCACGTCGGGCTGGGAGAACCTCGTCGCGTCGTGCGCGCCGTGCAACCGCCGCAAGGGAGACAAGCTGCCGGAGGTCGCCGGGATGCACCCCGTCCAGCGCCCGTCGAAGCCGTCGCCGTCGCTCTTCCTGCGCCTCCAGACGCCGGTCGTGCCGACGGCCTGGCACAACTGGATGTAGCTGGTCCCGAACACCGACGGAACGCGTCGTCAACCGGGACCAACGGCTCTCCGCGCCGCCCCACCCCCGGCACTGGTCCCGAATACCGACGACATACGTGGTCAACCGGGACCAACGGCGTCGGCGGCGCAAAGACAGCGGGCGCCGCCACCACGGAGGGTGACGACGCCCGATGGGTTGCGGACAGTGCTCGCGGTCCGCCACGTCAGAGGCCGAAGGGACAAGTCCGGCAGGCGACCGCGAGGGTGGCCCGGGGGTATTCACTGAGCCGGAGTCCGGCCCAGAACCGACTCAGTGGCCGGCCACCTCCAGGGTCCCGAAAAATCTCGAACTGTCGATACGGACCACCTCCTTTCTCTGGTCGTTCGACTGTAGCGAGGGGGGCGGCGGCCGATCAACCTAGGCGTGCGGCGGTCGCGACCTCGCTGCTCGCTGCCATCGTCCTGCTCTTCGCCCATGCGGCGGTCGCGTCAACGCAGTTCAGCGCAAAGGTCCTCGACCAGGCCGCGAACTGGTCTCCCTGCTCGAACAACATCAGCTACACGCACGTGACGCCGCCGCCCGCTCCGCCGGCCCCGGAACCGCCGGCGCAGACCGAGACCACGACCGAGCCGCCGGCGCTGCTGCCGCCGGCCCCGGCGAGGCCGGCCTGCCCCGCGCTCGCGGCCCCGAAGCGCAAGCCTGGCCTCGGCCTTCGCGCGGCGCGCAGCGGACGCACGCTGACGGTCCGGATCCGCGGACGCGCCAAGGTCACGGTGACCGTTCAGGCGCCGTGCGGCGCGAGACGGCCGCCGCCCGCAGGACCGTCAGGACGAAGACGAAGATCACGCTGCCCAAGCTCGCCTCCGGCAGCGTCATCACCGTCCGTGCGACCAGCGGCAAGAAGACCGCGGTCGCAGTCGTCCGGGTGTCCTAGCTACTCCTCGGTTTCCGCAGACTCGTCCGGCGCAGCCTCGCCGGGCGTCGCGTCCGCAGCGAGCGCAGCCGCCTCGGCATCGACATCAAGCACTTCCTGGCCGTCGTCCTCGGCCTCCGACTCGGCGATCAGCGCGACCGCCGTGACGCGGTCATCGCCCTTCGGGTTCATCACGCGGACGCCGGTTGCGGTACGTCCCTGCTGCGAGATGCCCTTGACACCGGTGCGGTTGACCATGCCGTTCTGGCTGATGAAGACGAGTTCGTGGTGCGGGCGGACGACGAGCGCGCCGGCGAGGCCGCCCTTGGCCTCGGTCAGCTTGATCGTGATGACGCCCTTGGTCCCGCGCGCGGTCTTGCGGTACTGGTCGATCTTCGTGCGCTTGCCGTAGCCGGCCTCGGTCATCACGAGCAGGTCCATGTCATCGCGGGCGACGTCCATGGCGATGACTTCACCATCCCCGATGTTCATTCCCTTGACGCCGCCGGTCGAGCGGCCCATCGCACGCGCGTCCGACTCCTCGAAGCGCACCGCGAGCCCGGCGCGCGAGACCATCATGATCTCGTCGCCCTCGTCAACCCTGCGCACCGCGATCAGCTCGTCGTCGTCGCGGATGTTGATCGCGATGATGCCGTCGGCCTTGATCGGCGTGTTGTAGGCGCCGAACTCGGTCTTCTTGATCACGCCCTTGCGGGTCGCGAAGACGAGGTACGGCGACTCGGAGAAGTCGCGCGTCGACAGGACCGAACTGATCAGCTCGTTGTCACGCAGCGGCAGGATGTTGATCAGCGCACGGCCCTTCGAGGTGCGCGCGCCCTCGGGCAGCTCGTAGACCTTCGAGCGGTAGACCTTGCCGCGGTTCGAGAAGAACAGCAGGTAGTCGTGCGTCGAGCAGACGAACAGGTGCTCGATGTAGTCGCCGTCCTTGAGGTCCATCCCGTTGATGCCGACGCCGCCGCGGCGCTGCTGGCGGTAGGTCGCGAGCGGCACGCGCTTGATGTAGCCGGACTTCGTGATCGTGATGACCATCTGCTGGTCGGCGATCAGGTCCTCGATGTCGAGCTCGTCCTCGGACGGTGCGATCTCGGTCCGGCGCGGATCAGCGAACTGCTCGGCGATCTCCGCGAGCTCCTCCTTGATCAGGTCACGGACCTGCTGCTCGTCGCCGAGCAGCGCACGGAGCTCGCCGATCCGCTCCATCACGTCGGCGTGCTCCTGCTTGATCGCGTCGGACTCGAGCGCCGTCAGCTGGCTCAGGCGCAGGTCGAGGATCGCCGACGCCTGAATCGCCGTCATCGAGAACGTCTCGACGAGCTGCTCGCGGGCGCGCTCGCGATCGGGCGCCTTGCGGATCAGCTCGATGACGGCGTCGAGGTTGTCGAGCGCGATCAGCAGGCCTTCGAGGACGTGCGCGCGCGCCTCCTTCTGCGCCAGCTCGAACTTCGCGCGGCGGACGATCACCTCGCGCTGGTGCGCGACGTAGGCCGACAGCACCTCGCGCAGGCTGAGCAGCTTCGGCACGCCGTCGACGAGCGCGACCATGTTGACGCCGAACGTCGACTGCATCGGCGTGTGCTTGTAGAGCTTGTTGAGCACGACCTTCGGGTTGACGGCGCGCTTGAGCTCGATCACGAGCCGCATCCCGCGCCGGTCCGACTCGTCGCGCAGGTCGGAGATCTCGGGGATCTTCTTCTCGTGGACGAGGTCGGCGATCTTCGTGATCAGGCCGCCGTCGCCGCCCTTCTTGACCGCGTACGGGAGCTCGGTGACGATGATCGCCTCCTTGCCCATACCGATCTCCTCGATGTGGGCGCGGGCGCGAACGCGGACCTTGCCGCGCCCGGTCTCGTAGGCGTCACGGATGCCAGCGGTGCCCATGATGATCCCGCCGGTCGGGAAGTCGGGGCCCTTGAGATGCTGGCGCAGCGCCTCGGCCGAGATCTCCGGATCGTCGAGGAAGGCGACCGTCGCGTCGATGACCTCCTGGAGGTTGTGCGGCGGGATGTTCGTCGCCATCCCGACGGCGATGCCGGTGCCGCCGTTGACGAGCAGGTTCGGAAACCGCGACGGCAGGACGACCGGCTCCATCTTCGCGCCCGAGTAGTTGGGCGTGAAGTCGACGGTGTCCATGTCTATGTCACGGACCATCTCCAGCGCGAGCCGGGTCAGGCGCGCCTCCGTGTACCGCATCGCGGCCGCGGGGTCGTCGTCGACCGAGCCGAAGTTGCCCTGGCCGTCGACGAGCGGATGGCGCATCGAGAAGTCCTGCGCGAGCCGGACCATCGTGTCGTAGATCGACGCGTCGCCGTGCGGGTGGTAGTGACCCATGACCTCGCCGACGACCTGCGCGCACTTGACGTACGGCCGCGTCGGGCCGAGGCCCATCTCGTTCATCGCGAACAGCACGCGCCGGTGGACCGGCTTCAGCCCGTCACGCACGTCCGGGAGCGCGCGCCCGACGATCACGCTCATCGCGTAATCGAGGTAGGCGGTGCGCATCTCGTCCTCGAGCGCGCGTGGCTCGATGTTCCCTCCGCCGATGACGTCCGTTGCCATGGTTCGTTAGCTCCGTTGCTTCCTAGACATCCAGATTTGCCACTGCGCGGGCGTTCTGTTCGATAAAGGCGCGGCGTGGCTCGACGACGTCGCCCATCAGCATCGTGAAGAGCCGGTCGGCCGCGGCCGCGTCCTCGACCGACACCTGCTGCAAGGTCCGCGACGCGGGGTCCATCGTCGTCTCGCGGAGCTGCTCGGCGTTCATCTCGCCAAGGCCCTTGAAGCGCTGCACGTTGATCCCGCGGCGAGCGACGCCGAGCACCGAGCGGCGCAGCTCGTCGAACGAGGCGGCCTCTTCGGTGCGGCCGGCCAGCTCGACGGTGAACGGCGCGGTCCCGGCGAGCTCGGCGAGCTGCGCTGAGACCTTGGCGTACTGCGCGTAGTCGGCGGAGGCGAGCAGCGAGCCCTTGATCCGGTGCGTCTGCGCGAGGCCGGTCCTGCGCTCGATCGCCTTGACGACGAGCTCGTCGGCGTCCGACGAGACGATCTCGAGGACATGGCGGCGGGCCTCGTCGTCCTTCGACGGGACCTTCTCGGCGGCTTTCAGCTCGGTCGCGTCGGCGGCCAGCAGACCGGACTCCTCGAGGAAGCGGATCGCCTCGTGGCCGTGCGCCGACCGCAGCGCGGAGGCCCATCCCTCGTACTGCTTGAGCAGCCGCGTGAACCGCTGCCAGCGAGCCTCGGTCAGCTTCAGCTCGGCGCCAGCGCGGTCGGCGACGACGATCTTGTCGAGCTTGTCGGAGAGCAGCACCTCTTCGAGCTCCGACTCCTTCTCGATGTAGCGCTCGTTCTTGCCCTGCTTGATCTTGTACAGCGGCGGCTTGGCGATGTAGACGTAGCCGGCCTCGATCAGCTCCGGCATCTCGCGGAACAGCAGCGTCAGCACGAGCGTGCGGATGTGGGCCCCGTCGACGTCGGCGTCGGTCATCAGCACGACCTTGTGATACCTCGCGCGCTCGATGTCGAACTCGTCGCGGATGCCGGTGCCGAGCGCGGTGATCAGGTTCTGCACCTCGGCGTTCTTGAGGACCTTGTCGATCCGGGCCTTCTCGACGTTGAGGATCTTGCCGCGCAGCGGCAGCACCGCCTGCGTGTTGCGGTCGCGGCCTTGCTTGGCCGAGCCGCCGGCGGAGTCGCCCTCGACGACGAAGATCTCAGACAGCGACGGATCCTTGACCGAACAGTCGGCGAGCTTGCCGGGCAGCGTCGAGTTCTCGAGCGCCGACTTGCGGCGGGTCAGGTCGCGCGCCTTGCGGGCGGCCGACCGGGCCTGCGCGGCCTGCACGGCCTTGCGGATGATCGCGCCGCCCTCTTGCGGGTTCTCCTCGAGGAACTCGGCGAGCTTGGCGTTGACGACCGACGCGACGAAGCCCTCCATGCCGGGGTTGCCGAGCTTGGTCTTCGTCTGGCCCTCGAACTGCGGGTCCGACAGCTTCGCCGAGATCACGGCGGTCAGACCCTCGCGGACGTCTTCGCCTGAGAGGTTGTCGTCCTTCTCACGCAGGATGCCCTTCTCGCGCGCGTAGCGGTTGAGCGTCCGCGTCAGCGCCGAGCGGAAGCCCGACATGTGCGAGCCGCCCTCGTGGGTGTTGATGTTGTTGGCGAACGAGAAGACCGACTCCTGGTAGCTCGAGTTCCACTGCATCGCGATCTCGACGTAGCCCTCGTCGGACTCACCCTCGAAGTAGACGACCTTCTTTCCGAGCGGGTCCTTGTTCTCGTTCATGTAGGTGACGAAGTCCGAGATGCCGCCCTCGAAGTGGAAGTCGGCGTGCGCGCCGTCGCCACGCTCGTCGGTGATCGTGATCCGTAGGCCGCGCGTGAGGTAGGCGGTCTCGCGCAGCCTCTGCTCGAGCACGCTGAAGTCGTGGTCGAGCGTCTCGAAGATTTCGTCGTCGGGCATCCAGGTGACCGTGGTGCCGGTGCTCTCGCTCTTGCCGAGCTTTGCTCCCTTCACGAGGTCGTAGCGCGGAGTGCCGCGGTCGTACTCCTGCGTGTGGACGTGACCGTCGACCTTGACTTCGACCTTGACCCACTCCGACAGCGCGTTGACGACGGAGACGCCGACGCCGTGGAGGCCGCCGGAGACCTTGTAGCCGGAGCCATCGCCGAACTTGCCGCCGGCGTGGAGGACGGTGAGGACGACCTCGACCGCGGGCCGTCCCTCCTTCTCGACGATGCCGACCGGGATGCCGCGGCCGTTGTCGGCGACCGTCACCGAGTTGTCGGGATGGATCGTGACGTCGACCTGGGTCGCGAAGCCGGCGAGCGCCTCGTCGACCGAGTTGTCGACGACCTCGTAGACGAGGTGGTGCAGGCCTCGGATCCCGGTCGAGCCGATGTACATGCCCGGACGCTTGCGGACCGCCTCGAGGCCCTCGAGGACGGTGATGTCCTGGGCGCTGTAGTTCGCAGATCCCGACTGCCCGTTGCCTGTCTTCTTCGCCATTTGTGATCGTCCCTCGACGCACGAACGCGTCCCTCGGACGCGCGAACGCCCCGGGTCACGAGCCTCTTCGGACCCGTCCGGGGCGCCTCGTTCTTGGAGACATAAGGGTAGCAGAACGGGCCGCCGGAAGAGCCCCGCCACCCGTCATAAAAGTCCTGTAAATCAGCTATTTTTGTTCCAGCTTCGCGCCGTCGTCGCGATACAACGCAGGCGGGTGATGCGCTGCTCGCCCAGGCGGCCGTTGATCTGCTCGATCAGCTCGGGTGACAGCAGGTCGAGATCGGACGCCCAGGCGGCGCTTCGGCAGCTGACGGTGAGTACGCCGCCCTGCTCGGCGGTCGGCGTCGCCTCCTCGGCGATCACGTCGCCGACAGCCTCGTTCCAGACCCTCTGAACGGCCGCAAGACCACCTGCCGGTTGCGCCCGCGAGAGCAGCTCCCCGATCGCATCGTCGAGCCGCCGGGGCTCCGGGCGGTGCTTCATGCGATCGCCCCCGCCCCGTCGGTCTCGAGCCGCCCGGACTCGACGTGGATGTGCAGGGCGTCGCCTCGGGCAGCTTCCGGGAGGTGCTCGATCTCGGTGGCGGTGATGACCGCCTGGCCGGCGCCGGTAACGCGCTCGACGAGCCGGGCGCGTCGCTCGGCATCGAGCTCGCTGAACACATCGTCGAGCAGGAGCAGCGGCGAGTGGCCGCGTGCCTCTGCGATCAGTTCGCGCTCGCCGATCAGGAGCGCCAGCAGGGCTGCGCGCTGCTGGCCCTGCGAGCCATAGGTGCGCAGCTCACGCCCGCCGTGCTCGAGCACGAGGTCGTCGCGATGTGGACCACCCTGGGTGAAGCCACGGGCGACGTCGGAGTCCCGGCGCGCGGCGAGTCCCGCGAGCAGATCTTCCGCTGTCGCACCGGCCGCGGTGCCGCGCATCCGAACCGACAACTCCTCCGGCAGCCCGAGGTCGGAGCCGGCGGCCGGGAGCAGGCCGGCGAGCCGTCCGGTGACCTCGTGACGGTCGCCGGCGAGCCGCGCGGCGAGTCCTGCGACCTCGGCATCCCAGGCATCGAGTGCGGACACCGAAGAACGACCGTCGCGGATCCGCATCAGCAGCGCGTTGCGCTGGGCCAGCGCGCGGCCGAAATCGCGGCGAGTACCGGCCCGCGCCGGCGCCAGCGCGGCGACGACCTGGTCGAGGTGCGCCCTGCGGCCCCCGGGCGGTCCTTTGATCAGGTCGAGTCGCTCAGGCAGGAAGACGCTGACCAGCGGCCGCGCCGGATGATCGGACAAGCGCTCGACCGGGTCGCCGTCGACGGTGATCCGTTTCGGCTGACCCGGCGTGAATCCGACCGCCAGCTCGTGCCGGCTGCCGGCGTCGTCCTCGACATCCACGGTCACGCGGGCGGTCTCGGCTCCGAACCGCACGAGCTCGCGCTCGTTGTTCGTTCGGCAGGAGCGACCGGTGCAGCCGAAGTAGAGGGCCTCGAGCAGGTTCGTCTTGCCGGCTCCGTTCTGCCCGGTCACGACCGTGACCCTCTGGCCGAGGTCCAGGGTTGCCCGCTCGTAGGAGCGAAACGATCGCAGGCCGACTTGCCGGACCTGCATCCGCGCCGGCCTAGACGTTCAGCCTGATCGGCATGATCAGGTACTGGAAGCCCGAGCCCTCCGGCCCCGCCAGCAGCCCAGGTCGCAGCGGCGAGAGCATCTTGAGGACGAGCTCATCGTCACCGATCGCCTCAAGTCCCTCGCGAAGAAACTCGGGGTTGAAGCCGATGTCGAAGCTCTCACCATGGAACGGCACCGGCAGTGGCTCGCTCGCCTCGCCGATGTCCGGCGTCTGGGCCGACACGGTCAGCTGCCCCTCCGTGAAGCTGAGGCGCAGCGGCGCGTTCTTCTGCGCAAGCAGACCGACGCGGCGGACGACCTCGCGGAACTCGTCGGCGTCGATCCGCAGCTCGTGCTCGAAGGTGTCGGGAAGCAGCTGCTGGAAGTTCGGGAACTGACCGTCGATCAGACGCGAGCTGAGGACGGCGTCTGCGACGGAGAAGATGATCTGGTTCCCGTGGACGGCAACCGAGATCGTGTCCGTGCCGTCGCCGGCGAGCGCACGCAACTCGTCGAGCGCGCGGGCAGGGACGTTCGCCTCGAAACCGTCGACGGCGACTCCGAGCGGCGTCTCCTTGATGCTGAGACGGTAAGAGTCGGTCGCGACCATCCGCAGCACCTCACCGGTGACCGAGACGAGGACACCGGTCAGGACCGGGCGTGTCTCGTCACGCGAGGCCGATCGCGAGACACGCTGGATCGTCTCGAGGAACGGCGCGGCCGGAACCGTGACCGCGCCGTCGGACCCGGGATCGGGCAGCGGCGGGAAGTCCTCGGCGCGCAACGTCCGCAGGTGGAAGATCGCGGCGCCGGCATGGATCTCGACGTCCTGATGCTCGGGCCGCAGCTCGAGCGTGACGCTGTCCGCCTGCTTGGGCAGGCTCTTGATGACGTCGAGAAGCAGGCGCGCCGGCAACACGACGGTGCCTTCCCGTTGAACGTCGGCGGCGAGCGGGACACGCAGCGAGAGATCGGTGTCGGTTGCCCGCAGCTCGGTACCCGCGGAGCCGGCGGAGATCTGGACGCCCGAGAGGACCGGGTTGACGAGCCGCGTCGACGCCACGCGTGCGGCGGACTGGAGCTGGGTGTGCAGATCGGTGAGTGAGGTAGAGAGCTTCACGCTTCCCCTTCTCTATACGAGAACAGAGGTAGTAGGGGTTGTGGATCTGTGGAGAACGTGCAACGCCGCTGCAACGTGCGGATGTTCGGCGGGCTGGGGCCGGCTCCGATCCTGTGGGCAGTCTCGCACGATCAACGGTCGGAGGCGGTGATGCGATCGCGGAGCTCGGCTGCCAGCCGCGCCGCCGACGGATCGGTCTCGAGGCGCTCGGCCGCCCGGCGGCAGGCGTGCAGGACGGTGGTGTGGTCACGGCCGCCGAATGCGGTTCCGATCGCGGGCAGCGACTGCCCGGTCTGCTCGCGCGCGAGGAACATCGCGAGTTGTCGTGGCCAGCTGATTCGTGCCGCTCTCGACGGCGACAAGAGCTCGTCGGTCGAGAGCCCGAACGAACCGGCGACGAGCCGCTGGACCTCGTCGACCGAGACGGCTCGCGCGACCCGTGCCTGCTCGCGCCCGTAGAGCTGCTCGAGCACGCGGTCGGCCAGCTCGGGAGTGATCTGCTCACCGGTCAGCGATGAGTAGGCCGCGACGCGGATCAGCGCGGCCTCCAACGAGCGCACGGTGTCCGCGACGCGATCGGCGATCAGCTCGATCACCTCGTCGTCGAGGACGAGGCCGTCGATCGCCGCTCGTTTGCGGAGGATCGCGCTGCGCATCGTCCGGTCGGGGGCCGCGATCTCGACCATCAGCCCGGACTCGAATCGCTGGCAGAGGCGCTCCTCGAGGCCGGCCATCTCTCGCGGGGGCCGGTCGGAGGTCAGGACGATCTGGCTGCCGGACTCGCGCAACGCATTGAAGGTGTGGAAGAACTCTTCCTCGGTCTTGACCTTGTGCGCGAGGAACTGCACGTCATCGATCAGCAGCACGTCGGCCTCGCGGTAGTGGACCTTGAAGTCGGCCGTCGAGCGGCCGTCGATCGCTGCCCGGAAGTCGTTGGTGAAGTCCTCGGCGGTCGTGTAGCGCACGGTCAGGCCGCCGCCGTAGGCGGTCACGTAGTTGCCGATGCTGTGGAGGAGGTGCGTCTTGCCGACCCCGGGAGGGCCGACGAGGAAGAGCGGGTTGTAGGTGGTTCCCGGCAGCTCGGCGGCGCTCAGCGCAGCGGCGTGGGCGAACCTGTTCGCGGCACCGATCACGAACTGCTCAAACGTGTACTTGGGGTGCATCGGTCGCGCCCGTGCGTGCCGCGGGGGCGCCGCGGGCTGCTGCCCGCTCGCCGTGGCCTCGGCGCCGTCGGCGCTGAGCGCGACGGCGAGGTCATCCTGCCCGGTCGATTCCTGGGCGGCCTGTCGCAGCGCCGGGCCAAACCGGTCACGGACCCACGCGGCGATCTCGGCCGGCGCGGATAGCCCGATCTGCCTTCCGTCGAAGCCGGTGACCCGCACCTGGGCGAGCCAGATCTCGTAGATGTCGGGGCTGACAGCGCGGCGGAGCTGCCGGTGCAGTCGCTCGGAGATCTGGTCGATGTGCGTCACGGCAGCGGGATGCGACGGCCACGAGGCGGCCGGAGCTGGACCTTCGGAAGAGGGATCTGGCGGCGCCGGGTGCCCGGCTCGCCCGATGGAGCGAACGTAGCAAGGCGGGCGAGCGCCCGGTGGCGCGTCTTCGCAAATGCCGAAACTTCGTTGCGGAAGGTTGTCCACAGCCTGTGCACGGCGCGTTGCCGCGCTACCCTCTCGCGGTCATGAAGCGCACCTACCAGCCCAAGAAGCGCAAGCGCGCCCGCACACACGGGTTCCGTGAGCGGATGTCGACGCGCGCGGGGCGCGCGGTCCTCAAGCGCCGCCGCGACAAGGGCCGCAAGCGCCTCACCGTCTGATCGCGCGGCGATGGCGCAGTCGCCGAAGCGCGGGTCCGGTCGGCTCTCGCGTAGCGCCGACTTCGACCGTGTCTACCGCCAGGGCCGCTCGGTCTCGAACCGGCACCTCGTGCTGTACGTGTTTCCGCGCGGCGACGGCGGGGTGACGCTCGCCGGCCCGGCCCGGCTCGGGCTCTCCGTTTCGCGCAAGGTCGGCGGCGCCGTCGACCGCAACAAGGTCAAGCGCCTCCTGCGCGAGGCATTCGCCGCTGAGGAGCATCGGCTGCCTGCGGGGACGGACGTCGTCGTCGTCGCGCGCGCCGACGTCCGCGAGCTGGCCGAACGCGAAGGTCTCGACGGAGTCCAGAGGGCGCTCGCCGAGCTCGTCGGGCAGCAGGCGCCCGCACCGTCGTCGTGACCGCCGGCGCGACAGGTCGCCGCCCCGGCGTCGCGGCCCGGGCGGCGATCGCAGCGATCGGTGGGTACGGGCGCGTCTCTCGCCTGTTCCCGAGGCGCTGCCGGTACGAGCCGACCTGCTCGGCCTACGCCGCGCAGGCGATCGAGCGCTTCGGCATACTCCGGGGCCTCGTGCTCGGGGTCTGGCGTGTCCTGCGCTGCAACCCCTGGAGCCATGGGGGCTTCGACCCAGTCGAGAACCAGCGGCTCTTCAAGGACCGCGCCTGATCGCACATCACCGCCGCGCCGCAAATGACGCCCATCATCGCCAACCCGTTCCAGCCGCTGATCGACCTGTTCGAGAAGCTCCTGCTCTTCATCCACGACACCACCGGCGTGGGTTGGGGCCTGTCGATCATCCTGATGACGATCCTGATCCGCGCGGCGATGCTGCCGCTCGCGATCAAGCAGTTCCGCTCGATGAAGCAGCTTCAGCTGCACGCACCGGAGCTCAAGAAGATCCAGGAGAAGTTCAAGGACGACCCGCAGCGGCGCAACCAGGAGACGATGAAGTTCTACCAGGAGAACAAGGTCAATCCGTTCGCCTCCTGCCTTCCGCTGCTCGCGCAGTTGCCCGTCTTCCTCTCGCTCTTCTACATGTTGCGGACCGACCTGCGGCACGACATCTGCCCGGACATCAACCCGGCCGGGATCGCGAACCCGAAGCCGTGTGGCGCCGGCGGTGATGCCCAGTTCCTGTTCATCCCGGACATCACCGACAAGGCGACCGGGGGCGTGCTGATCGCTCTGATCGCTCTCTACGTCGGCACGCAGCTGCTCTCTTCGGTGCTGATGATGAGCCCGACGATGGACAAGACCCAGCAGCGCGTGATGCTCGTCCTGCCGGTCGTGTTCGTCCCGTTCATCCTCTCCTTCCCGGCCGGCCTGATCATGTACTGGATCACGACCAACTTCTGGACTATCGTGCAACAGCAGTTCTTGAAGCGCGTGATCGGCCGGAACCAGCCGGTCCCGGCGATGGCCGGCGGAGCACCCCCACCCGACAGCGGCCCGAGCGAGGGTGAGCCACCGAAGGGCCTCTGGGGGAGGATGGTGGCGGCGGCGGCCGAGCAGCAGGACCGCTCCGCAGCACAAGGCTCGGGCAACGGCGGGCCGGTCGAACGGGTCACCAAGGCACCACCACCGCCCCCCCGGCAGAAGAAGCGCAAACGGTCAGGACGGAGGAAGTAGATGAGCAGCGATCGCGCGGCCAAGATGCAGGACCTGCTCGAGCACGTGGTCTCCGGGCTCCAGCTCGAAGGAGAGATCGATGTTCGCGAGGACGGCGACACGATCACCGGGACGGTCGAGGGCGAGGACCTCGCGGTCTTCATCGGCCGCCACGGCCAGACGATCGAGGCGGTCCAGCACCTGGCGCAGCGGATACTCCTCAGCGACGTCTCGCCTGACGAGGCCCGTCCGCGGATCGTCGTCGATGCCGGCGGCTATCGCGCCCGCCGTCGTGACGCCCTGATGAAGGAGGCCGATCAGGCGGCGATCGAGGTCGAGGAGTACGGGCGCGCCGTGTCGTTGGACGCGATGACGGCCAGCGAGCGCAAGGTCGTGCACGAGTACCTGCGTGAGCGCGGCGGCGTCGCCACTCACAGCGAGGGTGACGAGCCCGACCGCAGGCTCGTGATCTCCCCCCTGTCCGACTGACGCCGTTTCACGTGAAACGCGTCGCGGGATGTTTCACGTGAAACGCGCCGTGCGCGAGCGGATCGATACGCTTGCGAGCGAGTGGGCGCTGCCCCCGGCCGCTGCGGACCAGCTCGTTGCCGTCTTGGCCGAGCTAGAGAGGGAGAGGTCGTCGATCACCACCGTCCGCGACCCGGCGCAGGCAGTCGGCCGGCACCTCGAAGACAGCCTCGATGGGTTGCGGGTCCCGGCCGTCCGCGAGGCGGCGGAGATCGCCGACCTCGGGTCGGGCGGCGGCTTCCCCGGCCTCGTGCTCGCAATCGCGCTGCCCGAATCCCACGTCTTCCTCGTCGAGTCCGTGCGAAGGAAGTGCGACTTCCTCGACCGTGCCACGGCGTCGGCGGCGATCGACAACGTGACGGTGGTCTGCGATCGCGCAGAGTCTTGGGCTCAGCGCGAGCTCGATGTCGTGACCGCTCGTGCGCTTGCGCCGTTGCCGGTACTGGCCGAGTACGCCGCGCCACTTCTCCGCGTCGGCGGGACGCTGGTCGCCTGGAAGGGCGAGCCGTCAGTCGAGGAGCGGTCCGCCGGCGATGTCGCCGCAGCGATCCTGGGACTCGCGCCCGGCGAGGAGTTCGGTCCGGCGACGACGGCCGCCACAGGGGTGCTGATCACCTACACGAAGGTCGCGGAGACCTCGGACCGCTTCCCTCGGCGCCCCGGTATGGCGCGCAAGCGCCCGCTCGCCTAGCCGTGCTTCAGCTGTGCATTCAGCGAACCGCTCCGCGCTTCGCTGACCGAACTGTGCGGACGTTGCAGCATGATTGGCCGGCAGCGGCCGGGCGCGCCGGTACCTTGCGGGGCAGTGAGCACCGTCTACGCGATCGCCAACCAGAAGGGCGGCGTCGGCAAGACGACGACAGCGGTCAACGTCGCAGCCTGCATCGCTGAGGCCGGGTACGACACGTTGCTGGTCGACATCGATCCGCAGGCGAACGCGACCGTCGGGCTCGGGCAATCGAAGGATCACAAGCCGGGCGTGTACGAGGTGCTGTGCGGAGAGGCTTCAGCATCCGAGGCGATCGTCCCGACCGGCATCGACAGGCTCTCGCTGCTGCCGGCGTCGCCCGATCTGGCCGGCGCGAACGTGGAGTTGCCGCGCACCGCCGGCTCCGAGGTCCGGCTCCGCGACGCGCTCGCCGCGGTCCGTGACCGCTACTCGTTCGTCCTGCTCGACTGCCCGCCGTCGCTCGGTCCGCTGACGATCAACGCGCTGGTAGCCGCCGACCGCGTGATCGTCCCCGTGCAGACCGAGTACTTCGCGCTCGAAGGGCTGGCCGGGCTGCTCGACACGCTCGCGCTGATCCGCCGCGAACTCAACCCGAGACTGACGGTCGCCGGGATGCTCTTGACGATGCACGACGGGCGCACCCGTCTGGCCCAGGACGTCGAGCGCGAGATCCGCGAGCACTTCCCCGACCTCGTCTTCGAGACCGTAATCCCGCGCAACGTGCGCGTCGGCGAGGCGCCGAGCTTCGGCCGCCCCGTCATCCATCACGACCCGAGATCCGCGGGCGCCGAGGCCTACTTCGCGCTCGCCAAGGAGGTGGCAGCCCGTGGCTGATCGAGGAATGGGACGCGGCCTCGCCGCAATCCTGACGAACACCGATGTCAGCTCGGCGACGCCGCCGGCCGGGCTCGCGGACGTCCCGGTCGAGCGGATCGTGCCGAACCCCGCGCAGCCGCGGCGGGTCTTCGAGCAGGACGCGCTCGCGGCGCTGGCGGCCTCGATCGAAACCCAAGGCGTGCTCCAGCCGGTGCTCGTCCGGCCCGACGGGCCCGGGCGCTACCAGATCGTGGCCGGCGAGCGACGCTGGCGAGCCGCGCGCTTGGCGGGCCTCGCCTCGGTTCCGGTCGTTGTCACCGACAAGGCTGACTCCGAGGCGCTCGAGGCCGCGCTCGTCGAGAACATGGTCCGCGAGGACCTCAACCCCGTCGAGGAGGCTCGGGCGGTCTCGGCGCTGGTTGACGAGCTCGGCCTCTCGCGTGAGGAGGTCGGCCGCCGCGTCGGTCGCAGCCGTGTCGCCGTGTCGAACCTCGTCCGCCTGCTCGACCTGCCCGAGGACGTGCTCGGACTGCTCGAGCAGCGCAAGCTGACCGAGGGACACGGTCGCGCGCTGCTCTCGGCGCCCGGCCACGACGACCGCCGCCGGCTCGCGCAGGAGGCGGTCGCGGCCGGCTGGTCGGTCCGCACGACCGAGGAGCGGGCGCGCGCCGCCGCCGGCCGCGCGACCAACATCGTTCGGACCCGAACCATTCATCCCGATCAGTTGGCTGCCGCCGAGGAGATCGGGGAGACGCTGAGCCGGGCGCTCGGCTCCGAGGTTCGTGTGCGCCCGTCGGCCGACGGTTACCGCGCCAGCTTCTCGGTCGATTCGCCTGACGCCGCGCGTGTGTTGGCCGGGCGGCTGGCGGGGCGGCAGTAGCGGCACCGCTACGCCGCGATCTACGAACAGGCTGCCGACGGGTGGCTGGAGCGCGCGCATCGCCGATCTGCCGGTGTTCGCTGCCGGGGATACGCGCGAGGAAGCTGAGGAAGAGGTACGCGGCGCACTCGCCCTCTACCTCGAACAGCTCGCCGCTGACGGTGAGCCTGCGCCTCCGGCGAGCGCCGGCGGCACCGTCGCAGTGTAGTTCTGAAGCCTATTGCTGCTCTGGGGCGCACAACGCTTCACAGCTCGCGGGGCCCTTGCGCGCTGCCGCTAGACTGCCGCCTCGCGGGCGATTAGCTCAGTCGGTTAGAGCGCATCTCTGATAAGGATGAGGTCCCTGGTTCGAATCCAGGATCGCCCATGAAAGGCCTGCAAGTCGCGGTTCTTTCTCGGTCTTGAGTGCGGCTGGCTCGCGTCCATGCCGATGCTCGCCAGGAGGAACGGCCGGCGCGAGGCGGTCGGGGCCGCACCTATACTCGGCCGCGCGTGCAGGAGATGGTCATCTACGGCGTCAGCTTCGACATGGTCGGCAAGCAGCCGATCGTGTTGCTCAAGTCGGCTGACACGAACCGGTTCCTTCCGATCTGGATCGGTCACCCCGAGGCGGCGGCGATCCTGATGAAGCTCCAGGGCGCAAGCACGCCGCGGCCGATGACGCACGACTTGATGGTCGACCTGCTCTCCGAGCTCGACATCACCTGCAAGAAGATCGCGATCACCGAGCTGCGCGAGAACACGTTCTTCGCGACGATCACGCTTCAGGCCGGCGACCGTGAGATCAACATCGACTCGCGCCCCAGCGACGCCCTTGCTCTCGCGGTTCGTTGCGGCGCTCCGATCTTCGCAGCAGACGACGTCCTCGAAGGCTCGGCGATCGAGTTCGAGCACGAGGTCGAGGACACCGAGGAGGTCGTCGACCGCTTCAAGGAGTTCCTCGACGATGTCAGCCCCGAGGACTTCGCCTCGGACAGCTGAGCGGGCGCTACCTACCGCAGCGTCCCGAGGTACTCCGCGATCCGCCCGAGCGCCTCGGTCAGCAGCTCCTCGTCGGGCAGCGTCACGAGCCGGAAGTGGTCGGGCGCCGGCCAGTTGAAGCCGGTGCCGTGCGTGACGAGGATCTTCTTCGCCCGCAGCAGGTCGATCACGAACGCCTCGTCGTCCTCGATCGCGTAGACCTCGGGGTCGAGGCGCGGGAAGCAGTAGAGCGCGCCGCGCGGCTCGATGCAGCTGACGCCCGGGATCTCGTTCAGCAGCTTCGAGGCCAGCTTGCTCTGCTCGTAGAAGCGGCCGCCGGGATGGACGTACTCCTCGATCGACTGGTAGCCGCCGAGGGCGGTCTGGATCGCGTGCTGACCGGGGACGTTCGAGCACATCCGCATGTTCGAGAGCAGCGTCAACCCCTCGAGGAAATCGCCGGCGAGGTGCTTGGGCCCCGAGATCATCACCCAGCCCGCGCGGTAGCCGCACACCCGGTAGGCCTTCGACAGGCCGCTGAACGTCAGGCAGAGCACGTCCTCGCCCGCGGCCTTCGCGGCGTGGTGGTGGACGGCGTCGTCGAAGATGATCTTCTCGTAGATCTCGTCCGCCATCACGACCAACCCGTGCTCGCGCGCGATCGCGACGAGCGCTTCGACCATCTCCTTCGAGTAGACCGCGCCGGTCGGGTTGTTCGGGTTGATGATCACCAGCGCCCGCGTCCGCTCGGTGATCTTCGAGCGGATGTCTTCGAGATCCGGCATCCAGCCGTCCGCCTCGTCGCTCAGGTAATGGACCGCCTTGCCGCCGGTCAGCGTCACCGCCGCAGTCCAGAGCGGGTAGTCGGGTGCCGGCACGAGAATCTCGTCGCCGTCGTTGACGAGCGCCTGCAGCACCATCGTGATCAGCTCGGAGACGCCGTTGCCGATGAAGACGTCCTCGACCGTCGACTCGAGCAGGCCGTGCGACTGGTAGTACTGCGCGACCGCCGTCCGCGCGGAGTAGATGCCCTGCGACTCCGAGTAGCCCTGGGATTCGGGCAGGTTGTGGACGATGTCGCTGACGATCGACTCCGGTGCCTCGAATCCGAACGGCTGCGTGTTGCCGATGTT